>Ga0209467_1000856_pt1 | contig 33057 bp, 28 predicted proteins | sample Higcelwee11metaG_FD_187175 | JGI IMG/M metagenome (GOLD analysis project Ga0209467, IMG submission 187175) | Freshwater pond sediment microbial communities from the University of Edinburgh, under environmental carbon perturbations - High... | ecosystem: Environmental > Aquatic > Freshwater >... | reverse complement strand
ACGGGGACCCCCTTCGTGCCGGAGCCGAGCAGCGCATAGCGTGGCGTCTTGCCCTGTTGACCGCTGTTTCATCTCCATCTCCATTCCCTCATTGTCGCCGCTTATCAAAAAAGTGCTGAGCAGTTACTTCTCGTCAAACCAAATAGGACATGCGGCATCGGCGTCCATTGTTGGGATAAACAAAAAAAGCGGGGCTTGCGCCCCGCCCATGATTTCCTTTGGCGCCGAGGCGTCAGGCCTTGATCACATTGGCGGCCTTGCGGACGGCGTTGCGGGTGTCGACGACCAGCTTACCTTGCTTGACAAACTGCTCGTGGTCGACGCAGTCATGCGCCGTGGAGATGAGGATGGCGTCGTAGGAGCCGATCTTGTCCAGCGCGACGCTCGACCGGTCGCAATACTGCGGGTACTCGCGGAGCCTGCCGACCTTGGTGCAGAAGGGGTCGTGGTAATCAACCGTCGCGCCCTTGGCCTCCAACAACTGCCAAAGCTTGAGGGTCGGGCTCTCCCGCAAGTCGTCGACGTTCTTCTTGTAGGCCAGTCCGACCAGGAGGACCTTCGAGCCCTTGAGGCATTTGCCCTGGGTGTTGAGGGCGTCCATGGTCCGCTCGATGACGTAGTCGGGCATGCGAGTGTTGATCTCGCCGGCCAGCTCGATGAAGCGGGTGGGGGAGTCGTATTCCCTGGCCTTCCACGTGAGGTAGAAGGGGTCGATCGGGATGCAGTGCCCGCCCAAGCCCGGGCCGGGATAGAAGGGCATGTAGCCGAAAGGCTTGGTCTTGGCGGCGTCCACCACTTCCCAAATGTCGATACCCATCTTGTCGAAGACCACCTTGAGCTCGTTGACCAACGCGATGTTGATGCAGCGGAAGATGTTCTCCATCAGCTTGGTGGCCTCGGCGGTGGCGCAGGAGGACACGGGGATGGTCTTGCAGATGACGGTGTTGTAGAGCGCCTGGGCGACTTGCAGCGAGGGCTTGTCATAACCGCCGACCACCTTCGGGATGGTGGAGGTGCAGAAGTCCTTGTTGTTGGGGTCCTCGCGCTCCGGGGAGAAGGCCAGGAAGAAATCCTTGCCCGCCTTCATTCCGGTCTTGCTCTCCAGTATGGGTCTGAGCACCTCGTCGGTCGTGCCGGGGTAGGTGGTCGACTCCAGGCTGAAGAGCTGGCCGCGGCGGACGTAGGGGGCCAAGTTCTCGCCAGTCCCGACGATGTAACTCATGTCGGGCTCGCGCTGATGGGTAAGCGGAGTCGGCACGCAAATGATCACCGCGTCGCAACTGGCGCTGCGGGCGAAATCGGTGGTGGCGTCGAAGCGCTTGGTGGCGACGGCGTCCTTGACCTTCTCCGCCGGGATATGCTTGATATAGCTTTTCCCCTCAAGGAGTGAGTTGACCTTTTCCTTGTCAACGTCCAAACCCAACACCTTGAAACCGGCTTTGACGAACTCGATGGCCAGCGGCAAGCCGACATAGCCCAACCCCACAACGCCAATGACGGCGCCACGGCTTTCGACATTGCTCAAGAATTTGTCTAACATCTTTCCAGAAAACTCCTATAAGTTTTTTCCGTGACCAAATCCACGTCAATATACATCCCGACCAACAGGATTCAACAGCAGTTTCTTCCGTTGTCCGGCGACACCACAGAAAAAGGCCGTCGCGGCAACGCCGGACGGCCAGAGAAAGAAGAATTGTTTGACGCCCTAACTCACAGCTTGGCAGCTTTCTCCTTGGCTTTCTTCGCCTTGGCCGCGGCCACCTTCGCCTTCAACTCGTCATCGGGGAGCGGCATTAAGTAAACCACATACTCCTCCTCGTCGATCACCCCGTCGCCGTTCTTGTCGATCTTCTTGAATTGGGCCTTGCCTTCCTTTTTGGCCGTCGCCTCTTTGTCCGGCCGCGCGGCCCAATAGGAATCGAACTCGGTGGAGCTGATCAGGGTGTCGTTGTTCTTGTCGATCGTCGCGAAGACGTCATAGTTGGCGTCGACCTTCGCCTGGTCGGACGCCATGGCCCAGAACTGCCCTAGCAGCAAACCCGCCGCCAAAGCCCCGTCCCAGGTTTTCTTCGACATCGGCTTGCAAAACCACCCCGACGGGGGCTATAATCTGAAAGTGACGAACATGGGAGGATCCAAGAAATGGGGTGGCGACGCATGTTGTTCCCTGGGGCGCTCGGCTGGCTAGCTCTGGCCGCCGCAGGCCAGTCCCTTGACGTCCCGTCCGTCCCCGCGGCTCCATCCGCCCCAAGCGCGCCCGCCACACAGGACGCCCCCGCCCCCTCCGTTCCGGGCTCGCCGTCCACCCCGGCCATCCCGCCGGGCGGTTCCGGCGGCCAGCTCGGCGCCGACTACGGCTTCAACCTGAGCGACGGCCAAGGCAAGGACTACAACTGGAACTACCGCTACCGTTGGGACAACGGCCAGGGGCAAGAGGACAGCCAGCTACGGACCTCGCCCTCCCAACCAGGGACGGGGGTTAATTTCAGCTATGGCGACTCGCTGGGCTACAACTCCACCGACGCCAACAACAACGTGAATTTCTGGTCGAGCAATGGCGGCGGCGTCTCGGTCGGGGCTCCGCCTGCCCCGTTCGTCCCGCCCCAGAATCCACAGCCCGCCGCCGCGCCGGCCCCAGACGCCCAGCCGGAATATTTCGACAAAGGCGACTCGGCGGCGGATGTCAAGCGCGTCCAAGGCCAGCCCGACTCCATCACACCTTACCCCGCCATCGGCTATGACATCTGGCGCTACGGCTACAGCCAAGTGAAGATCTCCACGACAACCGGGCGGGTTTTGAGTTGGGCCAACATCAGCCGCAACTTACGCGTCCCGCCCCCGGACCAGCCATAGGCCCGACCATTCCGGGCAAAAAAAGCCCCGGGGCGGAAAACCCCAGGGCTCTGTCGGACAGTCAAATCATCAGAACTTGTAATAGCCCGTGCCGATCTTGCTTTTCACCGCGACGCCCAGAAACGTGGCGCCCTTGTTGCACAGCTTGTCGTACTGCTTCATGTCATGAACGCACTTGACGCCGTACATGTCGTTCGAAATGACTTTGCAGTTAAGTTTGCCGACCTTCCCGTTGCCCGGCAGGCGATACTCCAGCCAGACCGTGGGTTTGGCCGGCTGGCCAAAATAATCGCCATACACCGTCAGAGAGGGCGGAGTCCAATTGCCGCGGGCGATGACGGGCAGGGAAACGTAGAAATCCTCCGCCATCACTTGCGCGTCGCCCCCCCCCTGCTTGAGCATGAGTCGATAATCCCTGGCCGGAGCCTTGGCCGTCCAGGTGAAGACGACGACGCCGCTGTCCCCGTTCCACCCTTGGACTTTGGCGTTGTACTTCTTGTGCCCGTCCGTGGCGAAAACCGTCGGTTTCTTGTAGAGCTTGACGGGCGACGGGATGTAGAAGACGCTGCCGACGGTGGCGGTGTAGCGGTCGGAGACGGTCAGGTAGACGGGGATCTCAATCGCCTGCCCATTGCCGGTGACCGTGACCGCTCCGGTGTAGAAACCCACGTCCAGCCCGGCGGTGTCGTAAACCACGGTGATGTTGGATTTGCTGCGGCTGGCGGTGCCGCCGACCGGGGTCAAGGACATCCACGGAACATTTGACTTGACATAGAAGGGGAAACCACCGACGCTGGTCCAGACGCTGAACGTTTGGTTCTCGGGGTAGCCGCCCTGCAAGGTGTGGGGAGCGAGCTCCGCCGCATTGACGCGGAGGACCGGGGGGGCCGGGTCAAGCTGGAGAGCCGTGACCATGTAGTGCCGCATGCCCTCGTAGTAGCCGCCCCAGGTCATCTCGTGGAGCTGGTAGTCCCAGGAGTCATGGACGTAGACCGTCCCGGGCCGGGGGTCGTAGCCAATGCCGAGCATGGTGTGGCCCGAGACTTGGATGAGGACGGGACGCCCGGCGTCGATCTCGTCCATGTACTGTTCGAAGGTGAAACCGCCGGCCTGATAGGCGTCGATAAGCTGGTTGAAGACGCCGGTGTCCGGCGTGGTGTAGCCGCAGTACTCGGCGAAAAGCCTCATGCCATGGGCGCCGTCGCGGCCATAGGGCTTCACCTGGTCGGGGCAGTCATAGAGCGGGGTGCCGTCATCGTAATAGTAGAAGGTGGTGGCGCCGTCCACGTTGTTCCAAAACTGGTACTGGTTGGTGCCCATGAAGTCGGCGACGCTGTCGGAGGCGTGCGGGGTCCAGCCGGAGCCGTCGTCGTAGAAGGGGTCGACGGTGCTGTCGAGGGCATACCAGTAATCATTCACATGGCCGTTTGTGGTCCGGCCGTCCAGCTTGTACTTGGTTGCGACGAGGGGGCAATTGCCGCAGGTGGTGGAGCCATACTTGCTGTGCCCCCAGATGGAGTTGGTGAGGGGGCAGACGCCATCGTCCACCGGCCCGATGTAGAAATCGTCGTAGCCGAAGCGGTCGTAGTAGCCGAAGAGCATCCCCGCGGCGGTGGAGGAACAGCCGTAGGTCCAGTCGAAGGCGGGGACGCCGTCAATGCCCACCGCGGTGCTGGGCAAGTTGACGACGCCATTGGCGGGGCCGGACGGGCGCTCCGGGATCGGCAAAGTTCGGACGGCGACGATCTCCTTGCCATTGGCGTCGAGGTGGCGGCCGACGACCAAGGATTCCAGGTCGATGGCGCGCAGAGGACAGGCGGCGGAGACGAGCAGCGCGGCCAACAGCGGCCGCAACAGGCGTGAGGCGGACATAAAGACACTCCTTTACTTATTTCGGCTTGATGCCGACATATAAAATACTCCGGCGCAACCGAAAAAGCAACAGGCGATCCCCGACGGAGAGAAGACGGGCCCGCGGAACGTCGTCCCGCGGGCCCGTTGGTGTTCGCTAGCGGACTAACCGGCTCAATAGTCGTAGGCGTAGTAGTCCTTGGAGATCTTGTTCTCTATGGAGATCGTAATATCGACTCCCAACGCCTTAATCTTCTCCAACGCCTTCGCGTTGTACTTGAAGGTGACTTCGGACGTGGAATACGCATCCTTGCCGATGCTGCATTTCAGCTTGCTGGGCTTGGTCTTGCCGGGCTTGTAATACTCGAAACATACCGTGGGCTTGGCGAAGCCGAAATACTCGCCGACGAGCGTTCTCGTCGAGTTTTCTTTGTCCTCGATATTGTAGATGACCGGCGGGGCGACCACGAAGTTGCTGGAGACCGTCCCCGTGAGCTTGCCGACTTTGGCCTCGAGCGTGTAGGTCCCGGCCGCGATTTTCGCGGTCCACTGGCAGCTGACGACCCTGGTGGAGCTGTCGAAACCCGTGACCTTGGCGGAGATCTTCTTCTTGCCGTTGACCACGTAGACCGTCGGCTTCTTGGCGGAGTCGACGGGCGAGGTGAACTCGAACGGCGTGCCGATGGTGACGGTGAAGTCCGTCGCCCCGGAGATGGTCAAAGTGACGGTGACCTCCTGGGTCTGACCGCCGCCGCTCACCGTGATGACCGCGGTGTGGATACCGACCGCGAGCGTCGAGGCGCTGTAGGCCACGGTGATGGTCTGGACGGTGGTGGTGGTGCCGCTGCTGGGGGAGCAGGAGAGCCAGTCCACGTTGTCGGTGATGGTGTAGGCGATGGAACCGCTGGTCGCCGACAGGCTGAAGGAGTCGTTGGCGGGGCTGGAGCCCACGGTGGAGGTGGGCTCCAAGGTGGACGGGGAGACGCTGAACGTCCCGCCGCCGCCGCTGGTGATGGTCAAGGCGACCGTGACCTCCCTGTTCTCGCCGCCGCCGCTCACGGTGATGACCGCGGTGTGGATCCCGACCGCGAGCGTCGAGGCGCTGTAAGCCACGGTGATGGTCTGAGCGGTGGTGGTGGCCGTGCCGCTGCTGGGGGAGCAGGAGAGCCAGTCCACGTTGTCGGTGATGGTGTAGGCGATGGAACCGCTGGTCGCCGACAGGCTGAAGGAGCCGTTGGCGGGGCTGCTCCCGACCACGGCGCTGGGCGTCAAGCTGTTCGGGGTGACGCTGAGGCCGGACGACGAGGAGGCCAACTGGAACACCGTGACGCCGTAATGCGCCATGCCGGAGTAGCTGCCGCCCCAAGTCATCTCGTGGACGAGGTAGTCCCAGGTGTCATGGAGATAGACCTTGTTGCTGGCGTCGTCGTAGCCGACGCCAAGCATGGTGTGCCCCTCGACCTGGATGAGGACGGGGCGGTTGGCATCGATCTCGTCCATGTACTGGGCGAAGGTGAAACCCTTGGTGTTGCCCTCATAGCCATAAATGTACTGGTTGTAGTTGCCGTTGGCGGGCACTGTGTAGCCGCAGGACTCGACGAAGAGCCTCATGCCATGGCAGCCGTCGCGGCCGCTGGCGGGATCGTAGTCATAAAGCGGGTCGCCGTTGGGATTCCAATAAAAGGTGGTGGCGCCGTCGACATTGCCATAGTTCCGGTACTGGTTGGTGCCCATGAAGTCTCCGGCGCAATCGAGGGGGCTGTGCTGCGTCCAGGAGCCGGTGTAGTAGGGGTCGACGGCGCTGTCGGTGGCGTACCAGTAGTCGTCGACATGGCCCTTGGTGGCCCTGGCGTCGACGCCCTGCTTGGTGGCGACGATGGGGCAGTTGCCGCAAGTGGTGGTGCCGTAGGTGGACTTGCCCCAAATCTCGTTGGTGAGCGGGCAGACGCCGCCGTCGACCGGGCCGGTGTAGAAATCGGGATAGCCGTTGCGGTCGTAGTAACCGAACATCATGCCCGCGGAAGTGGCGGAGCAGCCGTAAGTCCAATCGAAAGAGGGGGTCGCGAGGGTCTTCGCGGTTTTCGGGTAAGTCTTGACGACGTTGGTGGCGAAACCGGCTGGCCGGACAGGGATAGGGAGGGTCTTGATACCGACGATCTCCTGGCCGTCGGGGCCGACGGCGCGGTCCACGATCAAGGACTCGAGGTCCTGGGCGGCTGCGGCCAGGCCGAAGACGGCCAGGGACAAGACGGTCAGGCGGCGGAGCCATCCCCTCGGGGAACGGCCAAGACGGTTCGTGGGCATGGGCGTGTCTCCTTACACTGTGTTTTTTTCGACTTCCGCTTTAATCATACGTTATTTGGCGGGAGATTTCAACAGCCAGGGCGCTTTTTTCCGACACCAGGACTGTGAAAACGCCGAGGACGGCGCTAGATTAAGACCATCACCACGCAGGGAGGAAGAACATATGGCGGTCAAGTTCAAGGATTACTACGAGACGCTTGGCCTGACTCGGGACGCCGACGCGGCCAAGATCAAACGGGCATACCGGAAGCTGGCGCGGGAATACCACCCGGACGTGAACCGGAGCGCCACGGCCGAGACAAAGTTCAAGGAGGTCTCCGAGGCTTACGAGGTGCTCTCCGACCCGGAGAAGCGCAAGCGCTTCGACCAGCTCGGAGCCAGCTGGAAAACCGGACAGGACTTCAGCGCCCGTCCCGAGCCCCCGCCCGGCGGCCAGCAATGGCGCGGCTCCGGCCAGCGCCCCCGCGGCCAGGCCTTCAACGACATGGGCGGCGGCTTCAGCGATTTCTTCGAGTCGCTCTTCGGCCAAGCCGCCGGTAGCGGCGGCCCCCGGCGCGAGGCCAGCGGCTGGAAAATCCCCACCCGCGGCCAGGACCATGAGACCGGGATCGACATCCCCCTGGAGGACGCCTTCCGCGGCACCTCCAGGAGCATGACGCTCAAAGTCCAGGAGATGGCCCCCGACGGATCCCTCCGCGAAAGCTCGAAAAAAGTCGACTTCCGCATCCCCCCGGGGGCGGTCAACGGCACCCGGTTGCGGCTCGCCGGCCAGGGCGGCCCCGGCTACGACGGCGGCGAATCCGGCGACCTCTTCCTGCGTATCAAGATCACCCCACACCCGGTCTTCCGCCTCAAGGGGCACCACCTGGAGCTGGACTTGAACATCAGCCCCTGGGAAGCCGCCCTTGGCGCCACCGTCCCCGTCCCCACGTTGGAAGGAAATTCCAGCGTCCGCCTCAAACCCGGCACCCAGTCCGGCCAGACGCTGCGCCTGAAGGAGAAGGGCATGCCCTCCAAACACGGTCAGGGCGACCTCTACGCCACCATCCAAATCAAAGTGCCGGAGAAGCTCGACGCCAAGGAACATGAGCTTTTCGAGGCTCTCGCCAAGGCCTCTACCTTCAACCCCAGAAGCTAAACGGAGGACGCCATGACGCGCTATTTCGAGCAAATCACCGAAATCCGGATGACCGAATACCGCCGCCGCTGCGGCGACAAGTTGACGGCCGAGCAACTGGCGTTCCTCTGCGGAGCCGACGAGCGCAACATCCACGCCATGATCGACCTGGACCTAATCACCCCCGCCGACCCCGAGGGACGCCTCTTCGACATCTCCCAACTTCCGCGGATCGAGAGGGCGCTTCGCCTCCGCCACGACCTCGGGGTGGGCTGGGTCTCGATGCCCTTGGTCCTGCGCCTCCTCGACCGGATCGAGGAGCTGGAGCGCCGCGCCGCCGAGCCTTCCGAACCTAACACTTGAGGAGGCGCGTTGAGCCTGGAAACTGAGCTTAAAGAGATGATCGTCTCCGGCTTGAAGCTGGAGGACGTGACGGCCGCGGACATCGACGACGACGCGCCGTTGTTCGGCGAGGGGCTGGGTTTGGACTCCTTGGACGCCGTCGAGCTGGTGGTGTTGCTCAAGAAGCGCTACGGCGTGGAGATCAAAGACATGGACGAGGCCAAAGCCGCCTTCGCCTCGATCACCACGCTGGCCGCGCGTGTCCGCGAACTCCGAGGCTAGCGCGGCATGGCCGGGGCAAACGTCAACATCGGCGGCATGGGCTGCGTCTGCGCCGCCGGCGTCGACCTGCCCGCGGCCTTCACCTCCATGCTCGCCGGAGTTTCGCTCCCGCGGCCCCCGACACGCCTGAAAGTCTCCTTGGAGAAAACCTACCCCGTTTTCGAAGTCGACGGCGACCCTCCCGGGCCGGACTGGCTCACCCGCGGCTCGCGCCTGATGCTCAAGGCCGCGCTGGAGGCACTCGCCGACGCCGGACTGGCCCCCCGGGAACTGGCCGGAAAGCGGCTGGGCGTCTGCGTGGGCACCACCGTGGGCGCCACCTTGAACAACGAAAGCTTCCACCAAGCGTTCATGGCGGGCTTGTCCCCCGCCCCGGAACCCGTCGAGCGTTACCTGGACAACAACCCGGCCCAGACCTTGACGCGGCTGCTCGGCTCCGTCGGCCCCTACCTGACCGTGGTCAACGCCTGCGCCTCCGGCGCCGACGCCATCGGCGTCGCGAGCGCCTGGATCAAGTCCGGACGGGTCGACATGGCCCTGGCCGGAGGGGTGGACGAGCTCTCGCGCGTCCCCTACCTGGGTTTCATCTCGCTGCTGGTAAGCTCGGAGCGCCCGTGCCGCCCCTTCGATCGCCACCGCGACGGCCTGAACCTGGGCGAAGGAGCCGCCTTCATGCTCCTGGAAAGCGACGACGCCGCCGCAGGCCGCGGCAACCGCCCCAACTGCCGGGTCGCCGCCTACGCCAACGCCGCCGACGCCTACCACCCCACCAAGCCCCACCCCGAGGGCCGGGGCTTGCGGCGCGCCCTCCTGTCCGCCGCTGGCCAAACCGGGACGACCACGCTGGACCTAGGCTTCGTCAACGCCCATGGCACCGCCACGCCGGACAACGACAAAGTCGAGGGCCAAGCCCTGGCCGCGCTTTGCCGCGAGGGCGTCCCAGTGGTCTCGACCAAGTCCTACACCGGCCACACGCTGGGCGCGGCCGGGGCGCTCGAGGCGGTCTTCACCGCCAAGTCGCTGCTGGAAGGGCGCATCCCCGCCACCGCCCGCTTCGCCGACCCCGACCCGGACTGCGGCGTCACCCCCACCACCGCCGTCACGGCGACCGACGCCAGGTTCGCCGCATCCACCTCCCTGGCCTTCGGCGGCGCCAACTCCTGCCTCGTCATCGAAAGGATTTGAGCATGCCCTATTTCGTGATGCGCCCGCTCCCGGAACGCGACAACAACAAGGTGGTCACGCTGATCCACGGCCTGGGGCTGCGCGGCCTGAGCCTTTGCTACGTGGGGCGCCATCTGACGGCGGCGGGCTACAAGGTCTATGTCTACGATTACTTCACCTTCCTGGGGACCATCGCCGCACACGCCAAACGCTTCGGGGCGTTCCTGGAGGAGGTGGAGCGAAAAAATCCGGGGGCGGAAGCCTTCCATATCGTCTCGCACAGCCTGGGGGGGATCGTCTCGCGCCAGGCTCTCTCCGACCGTCCGGCACTGCAGGTGAAGCGCCTGGTGATGCTGGCGCCGCCCAACCACGGCTCGGCGATGGCCAGGAGGTTGTCGCGGTTGCCGTTGTTGCCCTGGCTGATCAAACCGTTGCGCGAGCTCTCCGACGCCCCGGACGCCGCCGTCCACCGCGTCGGGGTTCCGCCGGGGGTGGAGATCGGGGTGCTCGCCGCGGTCAGGGGCGACGGCAAGGGCTGGAAGCGCTACATGGAGGGCGACGACGACGGTAAAGTCGCCTTGAAGGACACGCACCTCGCCGGGGAGCGCGACCATCTGACGTTGCGGGCCTCGCACACGCTGATGGCGTTCAAGCTGCTGACGGCGAGGGAAGTCGCCGCCTTCCTGGCGCATGGCCATTTCGGCCGTTTCGGCCGCTGATTTCCCCTAAACCCGTTCGAAATTTCCGCCAGCCGAGCTATCTTATGAGCGTTAAGCAACCTAAAACAGGACAGTGCGATGAGCGAGGGCGAGCAGCCAGAGAAGACGGTGGGCCAGAAGCTAGGCAAGGCCTTCTGGCTGGTGTTCAAGATCGCTTTCGCCTTGGCCATCATCGGCTATCTCTACGTGGGGCATTGGGGCGAGCTGTCCAAAGCGCTGGGGAAGATTGGCAACATCTGGTTTTTCCTCGGTTGCCTGGCCGTGGCGTTGCTGCTGTATTTCCTGCATTTCCTGGCGGGCGTCTACCGCTGGTACCTGCTAGTCAGGACCCAGGACATCAACATCGGCCTGTTCGAGGCCTATTCCATCACCAACCAGGCGTTTTTCTTCAGCCTGGTGATCCCGGGCGGTTCGATCGGGGGCGATTTGGTCAAAGCCACCTTCATCGCCGCCAAAGCGCCGGAGGGAAGGAGACTAGAGGGGGTGCTGTCCATCCTGATCGACCGCATTTTCGGGAGCGTGGGGCTCTTCGTGGTCGCCGGGGCGGCCGGGCTGATGTCGTCGCGATTCCTGCTGGACATGCGCTTCGAGCCGCTGGCCGCGGAACTGCACTTGTCCGCGGACATGGCGGCGAAGGTGGCGCATTACTTGCCGGCGTCGCTAATCGGGCTGATCGTCCTGGGCTGCGTCGCCGGGCTGGGCTCGGTCGCCGTCATGTTCAACTACCACCACTTCCAAAAGATCCCGCTGGTGCGGCGCAGCATGGACTTCCTTGACAGGTTGTCCCATGGCCGGATGCTCAAATTGACCAACGCCCTGGACCAGTACCGCAAGGCCCCGTGGGTGATCTTCTGGTGCCTAGTCTTGAGCGTCTTCGCCGTGCATTTCAACTTGGTCTGCGTCTGCTACGTCCTGGGCGTCGGGCTGGGGATGGCGGTCGGGAGCGTGTCCTTCTTCGTGTTCCTGTTGGCGATCTCGCTGGGCAACGTGGCGGCGCTGCTGCCCGGCTCCTTCTCCGGAGTCGGGCCGCGCGACTTGGTGATCTACGTGCTGCTCCGGGCCGGGGGACTCGAAACCGGCGTCGCCTTGGCGATCCCGATGATCTTCTCCGCCATCGTCATCCTCTTCAACCTCTCCGGGAGCGCCTTCTTCGTCATCGGCGGCAAAGAGCGGCTGGGTAAAATCAGCGAATGACGCCGCCCGACTGGAAAATGGCGGGAAGCGGGGCTAAACAATAAGCCGTGGGGATTCCCGGTTTCTGGCTTTCTCATGCCACTTAAGAAAAAGGTGCGAACATGCCCGACGACAAATCCGTGGTGTTGGTGATCGACGACGAAGGGGCGGTCAGGGACTTCATCCGCACCGCGCTCAAAGGCGAGCCCTACGAGCTGCATTTCACCAAAAACGGACTGGAGGGCCTGGCGGCGCTGGAGAAGGTCAAGCCCGTGCTGGTGCTGCTGGATTTGAAGATGCCGGAGCTCGACGGACTGGGGGTTTTGGAACGCCTGCGCCCCTCCCCCGACGACCCCTACGCCGTGATCGTGCTCACCGCCCTGGGCGACGACGAGGAGGCCAAACAATGCTACGACATGGGCATCAACTTCTTCCTGCACAAACCCTTCGGGCGTTTGGAGCTGCGCGGCCTGGTGGCCCAGTCGATCATCTTGAAGAAGACGCTGCTGGAGCTCGCCGAGAAAAACGAGCTCATCTCCAAACAGAACCAAGAACGCAAGGAGATGCTCCATGTCCTCTGCCACGACCTGACCAACTCCGTCGGCTCCGTGGTCAGCCTCCTCGAACTCTCCGAAGACGACCCCGACACCATCAAAGACGCCCAGGACGACATCAAGAACACCCTGAAAGGCAGCCTGGAGTTGATCAACTTGGTGCGTAAGCTCCGGGCGCTCGACGACAAGCGCGGCCAGCTCAATCTGGAGTGGTTCCCGTTGGTCGAAGCCCTCAACGAGGCGGTTTTCATCATGAACTACAAGCTCGCCGACAAGCAAGTGGCGCTGGAGTCGCGCGTCGACGCCGGCATCCTGATCCATGCCGAGCGCTTCTCGTTGATCTACACGGTTTTGAGCAACCTGCTGGCCAACGCCGTCAAGTACTCCCATCCCGGCTCCGACGTCCAGCTCACCGCCTCGGTCGCGGACGGCCTCGCCACGCTCCGGATCACGGACCACGGCATCGGCATCCCGGCCAACCAGTTGTCCGACCTGTTCGACCTGAGCAAGGCCAGAAGCCGCCCAGGCACCGAAGGCGAGAGCGGCGCCGGTTTCGGCATGCCGTTGGTGAAGAAGTTCGTCTCCGCCTATGGCGGGACCATCAAGGTGGAATCCCGCGACGAAGTCACCCATCCTGGCGACCACGGCACGGATGTCGTGGTGACCTTCGCAGGCCAACGCGCCGCTACCTGAGCGAAACGGCGACCGCGCTGTCGCCGACTGACAACAAGGAGCGACCGCGGAAACGAAAAACGCCTCCCGTCCCTTGAGGCCCGTGAGGCGTTATTTTCCGGTGGCCAGTCCCACGCCTTCCAACTTCGAACTAGGCGATAGCCGCCACGGCGACAATCTCCTGAGTCTTGAGGACCTTGTCGATGTCCAGGAGGATGGCGACCTTCTTGCCGAGCTTGCCGATGCCGAGGATGAAGCGGGTGTCGACCAGCGCCCCGAAATTGGGGGGCGGGTCGATCTGCTCCTCGCGGATGTCCAAGACCTCCGAGACCTCGTCGACGATGATCCCCATGGTGAGGCGCTTGGCGTTCTCGTCGGAGCTGACGTTGACCACGATGACGCAGGTCCGCTCCGAATCGGCCTTCTTCTCCATGCCGAACTTCATGCGGAGGTCGACCACCGGGATCACGCTGCCGCGGAGGTTGATGATGCCCCGGATGAACTCCGGGGCCTTGGGGACCTTGGTCACGTCCATCATCCCGATGATCTCCTGGACCTTGAGTATCTCGATGCCATACTCCTCGCGGCCCAAGGCGAAAGTCAAATATTTACCCACCAATGCTTTGGCGTCCATGGCGTGTCCTTTGGTTAAAAATCCTTGAAGTCGTCGTCGTCCAGCGGGATGACCTTCTCGGCCTGGGACTCGGAGATGCGCTTGGCAGGGGCGGCGGTCGCTTTACGCTCGGACTTGGCCGAGGAGGGCGGGGCGAGCTGGCGGCGAGCCGCGGGGGCCTGCGGCCGCCGCGGCGGGCGACGCAGATCGGCGACGCGGCTCTCCGCCACCGTCCCGGTGACGATGCCCACGAGCTGCCCGACCATGCTCTTGAGCTCGCCCGCCTGGGCGGAGAGCTCCTCGGCGGCGCTGGCGGACTCCTCGGAATTGGAGGCGTTCTGTTGGGTGAGCTTGTCCATCTCGGCGACGGCGCGGTTGATCTGGTCGATGCCCTTGGCCTGCTCGCCGCTGGCGGCGGAGATCTCGGAGATCAAGGCGCCGACCTTGCCGACGTTGCCGTTGATCTTGGCGAGGCTCTCGCCGACTTCCTTGGCGACGCGGACGCCCTCCTCGGAGTTAGACTGCGAGCCCTCGATCAAGGCGGAAGTGTTCTTGGCGGCCTCGGCGCTGCGCTGGGCGAGGTTGCGGACCTCCTCGGCGACCACAGCGAAACCCTTGCCCGCCTCACCGGCCCTCGCGGCCTCGACGGCGGCGTTGAGGGCGAGCAAATTGGTCTGGAAGGCGATCTCGTCGATGGTCTTGATGATCTTGGCGGTCTCGTCGGAGGACGCCTTGATTTTGCCGATGGCCTCGGACATCTTCTCCATGGCCTTGACGCCGCCCTCGGTGGCGGAGGTGGTGGCCTTGGACATGCTGTCGGCGTTATAAGCGTTCTCGGCGTTTTGCTTGGTCATGGAGTTCATCTCCTCCAAGCTGGCGGAGGTCTCCTCAAGGCTGGAGGCCTGCTCGCTGGCGCCCTGGGCGAGATCCTGGCCGGCGCTGGACACTTGGTCGGCGGCGGCGGAGACTTGGTCGGAGCTAGAGTTCAAACCGTCGATGACGCGATTAAGCGAGCGGGTGACGGTGGTGGCGATGATGAAGCCCAGCAACAACGCGGCGATCACGCCGATGGCGACGGCGAAACCGGTCAAGGTCAAGGCCAAGTTGGCCGCGGTCTTGGATTCGGCCTTGGCGGTCTCGGTGGCGTCGAGGTTCTCCTTGACGATGGCGTTGAGGAGCGTCACGGTGGAGTCTTGCTTGGCTTCCGCGACCACCGTGGCCTGGTTGATCATCCGCCGGACAGTGATCCGGGCGTCGTCGGCGACCTTCACGAGCTTCTCCAACTGCGAGACGATCTGCGCCCCCTCCGGCCGCAGCTCATCGAGGTAGACGCGCTGCGCCGTCGCGGTGTCGGCGGCCGCCTTGATCTTGGCGATAGCGGCATGGTAGCGTTTGCACGGCTCGATCAGCTGCACCATGTCGCCATGGATAGAACTCTTGGCGAACTCCTCCTTGTTGATCCACTTCCAGAGAGGGGACTCGGTGTAGTCCTCGCCACCCTCGATCTTGGCCTTGTTGAGGATGAGCATGGAGGCGGCGAGGGAAAGCTTGCGGTACTCGCTGATCATGATGTTGATGTCGCGCTGGATGATCAGCGGATTGGTCATGCCGATGGTCTCAAGGGCCTTGAGGTCGTCGGTGAACTTATTGGTTTCGGCGCGCCAAGAGAGGATGGATTCGCCAAACTGCTGGAGCTTGGCTTTCTCGTCGGCGGTGGTGAGGGTGTCCTCATATTTCTTTTTGGCGGCGGCCAAGGCCTCGCGATGGTCTTGGAGCTCGGCGCGGAGCTTGTCGCGGCCTTCCTGGGTCAAATCCTGGTTGAGCATGCCGCGTTGGGCGGAGATGACCCCTTGGAACTGTTTGTCCATCACCATCAGACTCTCCACCCGCAACATGCGCACGTCGGCGATGTCCTTGAGGTGCGAGGCCAGGGAACTCACCCCCCACCACCCGATGACGCCAATCACCAAAGCGATAAAGGCCACGAACGAAAAACCGCCGATCAACTTTGCCCGAAGGGACATAGTCATCACCCACCTCCATATTAGTTATGATGTAAACATGGTAACAATTCTAGCCCATCCTCATCATAAATTAAAGGACTGGACAAGAAAAATTCGCCAAAAACCCTATTTCCCGTCCAAAGAAAGCTTGTGCATCTCCTCGCGGAAGGGCTCGAACGCCTTGAGTCCCTTGTACTTTTTCAGGGCCCCGTCGGCGATTTTCTGAGCCTGGGCTTTGTCGGTGACGACCGCGAGCCTGGCCGCCTCGACGTCGTCGGAGACGAGAGCCTCGACCAACGAGTCGTACTGGCTGTTGGCGTTGAAGACGTCCCTCGCGGCGGCGAGTTTGCCCGTGATGATGGCGACACGGGCCTTCAAGTCGTCGTCGTCTGGCTCGGCGGGGTCCTTCTTGAAGAGGGAGAGCACGCTGTCGTAGCCGAGCCTGTCCCAGCTCATCTCGGCGGGGGCGCCGGCCGCGGCCTGGACGACGAAAACGCCATCGTTGGCCATGACGATCTTGCCTTCCTGGATCTCGCAGTTGACGAAGGCGCTGTTCTCGCTGCTGATCTTGCGGTAGAGACGGCCCAAGCCCTGGAAGGTGCGCATCTGGGAGCGGAGCCAGTCGCGGCGGCGCTCGGGGATGTCCTCGTTGACCAAGTCCCTGAAGAAACGGTTCATGGACTTGGAGCTGCCGCCGGCCATGACCGCCTTGTAGGCCTTGGAGGAAGTGGTCTTCATCCATTGGCGGTCGTACTCGGTGATGTCGCTCTCGCGGGACTGCAAGGTGTTGCTGAGCTTACCAAGCTTCTGCTTGAGGGCGTCGTTGTCGTCACGAGCCTGCTCCAGCCATTCCTCGAGGCGGGCGATCTTGGCGTTCATGCCGTCCTCCTTGACGGCGAGGATCTTGTTGAAACGCCTCTCCTCAATCTTCCGCGCCTCGCCGGCGGCCTTGTCGGCTTGCAGCCGCATCTCCAGGAGCTGCTCCTTCAAGGCCTTGTTCGCCTTCTCCTGCTTCTTGGCGCCGACCATGGAAGTGTAGAGGGCGATGCGCAAAGAGAGCAGATGCTCGCTGAGGTCGCCAGGCTGGCCAAGCTCGTCGCTGGCCTGTTGGCAGAGCCGCTCCAACTCCTCGAGGTCGGGGTTGGCCGAACCCAGGCTCATGCTGATCTCGTCAACCTTCGAGGTGAGGGGCTTGACTTGGTAGGAGGCGCTCAAGTAATAGGCCGCGGCCCCCCCCAGCAACAACAGGACGGCCACCGTCACGGCCACCGTCACGTACATCGAGCGGCGACGTTTGTAGGTGCTGATCAAGGTCGAGGTCTGGGTCAGCGACGCGTCGCTGGCCTCGTGCCCCGGCCGCATCTTGCGGCGACTGCTCTTCTTCTGCAGGTCGTAGTCCAGGCGTTTCATGGAGATGGTGTGGATGCCGGGCACGAGCTCCTTGTCCGGGGCGGTCCGCTGCCGCACCTTCCAGAGGGCGAAGAGCAGCTCGTCCATGGACTGGAAACGGTCGTCGACCGCCTTGGCCATCATCTTGCGCACCAGGTTGGCGACCTCCGACGGGATGGAGGAATCGACCTTGTTGAGGCGCTTGGCGTCGACCTGGAAATGCTGTTTGGCGAGGCTGCGCAAGGTCTCGGCCTTGAAGGGCAGTTCGCCGGAAAGCAGCTGGTAGAGGGTGACGCCCAGGCTGTAGATGTCGGCGCGGGTGTCGATGAGCTCGCCGGCGAACTGCTCCGGGCTCATGTAGGAGGGGCTGCCGGAGATCTCCATGTCCTTGTCCCAGTCCTTCTGCTTCAGGGCCAGGCCGAGGTCGGTGAGCTTGACTATGCCCTCCTCGTTGATCATGATGTTCTCGGGCTTGATGTCGCGGTGGATGAGCTTGGCCTCGCTCCAGGAGTAGTGGAGGGCCTCGGCCACCTGCTGGATGATGTGCAAAGCCTCGTCGACCGGGATCCTGCCCTCGCGGACGAGCAGATCCTTGAGCGTCTCGCCCTTGACGAAGTTCATCGCCATGTAGCAGACGCCGTTCTCGTCGCCCACGGCGAAGCATTTGACGATGTTTATATGGTCGAGCTCGGCGGCGGCGCGCGCCTCGTAGAGGAACGCGGCGATGCCCTTGGCGTTGGTGTAGTCGGAGTTGAGCACCTTCAGCGCCACCTGGCGTTCCAGCGAGATCTGCCAGGCGCGGAACACCACGCCGATGGACCCCTCGCCTAGCTTGGACTTGATCAGGAAGTCGCCGCCGATCACCCGCCCCGGGGCGTAGGAATCCTCCGGCAGGTCGTTGAGCTGACCGCAGCTAGGGCATTCCAGCCGCATGCCCAGCATGTTGCGGCTGACGCCCTTGATGATGTAAGAGCAGAAGGGGCATTGGAATAACATTGACATTTACTCTCCGATGATTTTGACCAGGACGCGCTTGGCCCGGCGTCCGTCGAACTCGCCATAGAAAATCTGCTCCCAGGGGCCGAAGTCCAGACGCCCGGCGGTGACCGCCACGACCACCTCGCGCCCCATGACCTGACGTTTCAAATGGGCGTCGCCGTTGTCCTCGCCGCTGAGGTTGTGGGCGTAAGTGGACACCGGCTCGTGCGGGGCGAGTTTCTCCAACCACGTTTCGAAGTCCCGGTGCAGCCCGCCCTCGTCGTCGTTGACGAAGACCGAGGCGGTGATGTGCATGGCGTTGCACAGCAGCAGCCCCTCGCGGACACCCGACTTGCGCAGGCAGTCCTCCACCTGGGGCGTGATGTTGACGTAGCCCCGCCGGGACGGGACGTTGAACCAAAGTTCCTCCCTGAAGCTTTTCATGCGCCGTTCCCCTAGGTTGTTCCCATTTATGAACAATATAACCCCGCGTCGGCGTCAACGCCAACTTCTTTTCCATCGCGACGGTATTCCGCCGCTCCGGGCCTTGACTTTTTCGCGACATTGTCCTATATTTGTTCTATGCAATAAAAGGCATGGCGTAAATGGTGTCGTCGATCAAAGGCAGTCTGAAGAGCAAACAAATCGAGGACAAGCTCCGGGCGTTGATCGCCGCGGAGCTGAAGCCGGGCGAGCCGCTGCTGCCGGAGCTGCGCCTCGCCGCGGCCTACGGGGTCGGGCGGGTGACGGTACGCCGGGCGATCCAGAACCTGGAGCGCGAAGGTTTGCTGGACCGGATCCAGGGGCGGGGGACTTTCGTGGTGGACAACGTGAAGAGGCTGGATCTTCTCGGGCTGCTCATCCACGCGCGCTCCGACGCCTACGCCATGAGTTTGGTGAAGGCGATCCACGAGGCGGCCTCCAAGCGGGGCCTCAAACTGCGCAGCGCCACCGCGGACGGCTATGGCGCCGACGCCCTGCGGGAAGCCAACCAGTTCGCCGCCGACGGCTGCTCGGCCCTCATCATCCCCTGGAATTCCGCCAAGGATGTCGACGCGCTCCCCGCCTTCGTGGAGAAATCCCCGTTGCCCACGGTCCTCGCGTCCTCGATCCCGGGACTTGAGCGCAACTCCTATATGGCGAGAGGGATTGTCGGCGTGAACACCAGGCGGAAGACCAAGGCCGTCTGCGAGTATTTCAGGCTGCTGGGCTCCAAGCGTGTCGCGTTGCTTTGCTCGTCGGACGACAATGCGGAGGCTCAGGCGAACCTGTCGGCCTACTCCGACTTCGTTTACAAGCATGCGATGGAGAACCTAACCGCCCCGATCCCCCTCGACGCGACGGCGCTGGACGCGCTCGCGGCCCGGTGGTCGGCCTTCAAAGGCGACCTGACGGTCGTCTGCCAGGACGACGGCTACGCGAGCGCCTTCATGACGGCCATGCATAAACTTGGGCTCTCGGCGCCTGGAGACTTCAAGATCGTCGGCACCAACGACTCGGCGCAGGCCCTTTACGCCGACCCGCCGCTCACCAGCGTCCGCCGTGAGTTCTCCTGGGTGGCGGAGAACCTCGTGCGCGCCGCCGTGGCCGCGGCCAAAGGCGAGCAATGGCAGACGGAGGAGATCAACTCCAGCACCCTCATCGTCCGCGACTCCTGCGGCGGCAAGGGACGCCTGGACCGGGCGGCGCGCCAAACGCTGGCCTCGTTGTCCATGATGGTCGAGACGCCGCAGGAAGCAAAACAACTTGAGGAGACGTTCACATGAGAACCACACGCGGAAAATTCACACTCATCGAACTCCTGGTCGTGATCGCCATCATCGGGATCCTGTCGAGCCTGCTCCTTCCCGCCCTCGGCAAAGCCAGGGAGATGGGACGGCGGGCGCTATGCGCCAACAACATGCGCAATATCCACCAGGGCCAGATGATGTACGTCGCCGACTATTATGGCTGGATGCCGCCCTGCGGCTGGAACGGCGAGTATATCGTACAAATAGCCGAATATCTCAACCTCGACCTCTCCGCGGCAAATGGCGCGTTCGGCGTGACATATCCGCAGTTCTTCGTTTTCAATAAGCCGCAAGGCATGGCTTTCTGCCCGTCGCTGAGCAATCCTCCCCAACGCTCCCCCTGCGGCGCCGCGATCAACGGAACCGCGGTCTACTACACCACTAGCTACCAGCCGACCTGGTATCAGAGCACCAGCGACGAATCGCTCGGCTGCTGGATTCACTTCAACGCCGATCCTCTTTATAAATTCCGCCGCCTGGAGAAAATCAAGGACGGATGCGCCATCATCGCAGACAAGGACTGGGGGATGATCCAAGGAACGTTCTACCAATGTGTCGTGGCTTATTACGGACGCTATGCGAAGACTGACTGCTTCGCGCCCGGATACAACCATCTCGGCGCGGCGAACTTCCTCTTCAAGGACGGCCATGTGGCGAGTTACAAATACACGGGCGGCCCGATATTCGACGCAAACTACATTCCCCTTCAATAACTTTCTTCAAAAGGAATCACGATGACCCTGAAAAGTCTGCTCTCGTTCGCCGGAGGCCTCGCTTTCGTGGCCCAAGCCACCGCCGCGACGCCCTTCGGAGCGTTCCAGATCGAGGACGACGGTTCGCTGAGAAGCGCCGACTTCGACATCGCCGCGATACAGTTCGGCGACGCATACAAAAGCGCCGTCACGCAGAAGCCGAGCAGCGTCAACGCCGCGCCTGGATACCCAAAGGACGAGCACGGCGCATGGACGCTCAAAGGCGTTTTCGACACGCCTTCCGGCGCTTTCGACATGCTTGAGACCGTGAAGAAGTCGGGCGACGACAGCTATGCGTTTTCCATGACGCTCTCCTCCGTGAAGCCAATCCCCTGCGCGGAGCTAGCCCTCCTCTTGAGCCTGCCCGTGGAGAAGTTCGCCGGGCGCGCGTTCTCCACCGACGGAAAAAGCGGGAGCTTCCCCGCCGCGTTCAAGGATCGCGCCCTCGCCTGCGGCAACTTCAAAAGCTTCTTGACGCAGTGCCAGGATTTCAAACTGTCGATTTCCGGCGGAAACGGCATCCTTGTCCAGGACGACAGGGCTTTCGGCAACTCGACCTACGCCGTCCGCGTCGGCTTCAGCCCCAGGCGCGGCGAACTGACGAAGGCGAGCATCGACGTCTCCATAAAGGCCGAGCCCTACGCCACGAAGCCTCTCGACCTCTCCAAAGCTTTCAACTTCGGCTTCAAGGACGAGCTCGCGGGCGACGGCATAGGCGGCTGGACCGACCAAGGGCCGGAGAACGACCTGCGCGCCATGCGGCCAGGCGCGACGACCCTGGGCGGCGTCAAGTTCGAAATCGTCGCCCCGGCGAAGAACGGCGGCAAGTCCTGCCTCGTCTTCGGCGGCGCCCAAATCCCGGCTCTTCCGAAGCGCGCGGCCGTCGAGCTGCCGCCCGTCAAATCCAAGTTCCTCTGCGTGCTGAACGCCCTCGGCTGGCCTCCGGACGGCAAGACGAAGATCGGCTCCGTGAACGTCAATTACACCGACGGTTCTTCCCAAAGCATCCCCGTGGTGAAGGGCGTAGACACTGACAACTGGTGGTGCCCGCTCCCACTCGCCAATGGCGCGGTGGCTTGGACGGGAGAGAACGCGTCCTCCTATGTCGGCCTCTACCTCTCCACTTTCCCGCTGGAAGACAAACCCCTCAAGGGCGTCGAGTTCGTCAGCGACGGCAACTCGATGTGGATGATCGTGGCGGCGAGCGTCTCGGACGACGCCATCCCGAAGCGGGCCTGCATCCCTTATTACTCGGTGGCGAACGCCGACTGGAAACCCTTCGCATTCCCGCGTCAGGTGGAAAAGGGCTCGGCCTTGGACTTCTCGAATCTCGGACTCCTCGACGCCCCGGCGGGAAAACACGGACACATCATCGCCAAGGACGGCCACTTCTCCTTCGAGAACACCCCCGCCAAGACTCAACGCTTCTACGGGACGAACATCTATTTCGGCATCTGCTTCCCCGAGAAGGCCCAGGCGGAGAAGCTGGCCGACATGGTGGCCTCCTGCGGCTACAACTCCGTGCGCTTCCATCATTTCGACGCCTATCTGGCGGCGAAGGGTGATCCGTCGCAAACCGCCCTCGACAAGGAGAAGATGGACAAGTTCCACTACTTCTTCAAATGCCTCAAGGACAAAGGCATCTACATGACCATCGACCTCTACACGATTCGGGCCTTCCCGCACGCCGGACACAAGCTGGACGCTCAGGAGGCGAAGATCACCATGCTCCTGGACGACGCGGCGATGGACAACCTCCTGCGCTTCGCCAAAAACCTCCTCACGGACGTCAATCCCTATACCGCCCTGGCCTGGAAGGACGACCCCGCCCTGGCCTTCGTGAGTTGCATCAACGAGGATCCGATGCTCTGGCTCAAGAGTTTCGAGCGGATGCCCGAGACCGGAAAAAAACTCTTCGCCGACGCCTTCGCCTCGTGGCTGAAGGCCAAAGGTCTCGGCGCCCCCTCCGCGGCCGAGAGGAGGACGCTCGAGACCAAGTTCATCGTCGAAGCCCAGGACAAGGCCTTCGCCAAAATGTCGGCCTTCATGCGCGGCCTCGGAGTCAAGGCGCCCCTAACCGACCAGAACAACATGTGCACGGCCACCATGGCGCTCATGCGCGACAAATACGACTACGTCGACAACCACGCCTATTGGGCGCATCCGCACTTCATCGAAAAACCGTGGAAACTTCCGATGCGCGCCGATGGCAATAGTGTGATCAAAAAAATGGCGAGCGTCCCGGCCTATCTCTTCCCGACGCGCCTTTTTGGCAAGCCCTTCACTGTAACCGAGTTCAACTATTGCTTCCCAAACCAGTTCCGAGCCGAAGGCGGCGCGGTGATGGGCGCCTACGCGGCGCTTCAGGACTGGGACGCACTCTATCGCTTCGGCTATATCGGCGACGCGAAGAACCAGCTCGAAGGCGAGCGGCCCACGGGGCTTTTCGACGGCGTCGACGACCCGATGCAGTTGATGTCCGACCGGCTGGGAGTCCTGCTCTTCCTGCGCGGCGACGTCAATGCCTCCGCGCTGAAGATCCCGGTGGCCGTGCGCCCCGACCTGGTCGAAGCCTGCGGCGGGGAGCGGAACTACCCGAACATCGCAGTCAACGCCGGCCTCGTCGGCCAAGTCGGCTCCGTGGTGGGGGACGATCCGAAGGCGCCCCTCCGCGCCGACGCCCCGGAGAGCGGGGACGACGCGGTCGCCAAGCTGAAGCAGACCTGCGATTTCGGCAAGGGTGAGCTCGACGTCCTCGCCAAGTTCGCAAGGAGCTCCACCGGCGAAATCGAAATCGACGGCGCGAACGGGACGTTCAAAGTCGTCACGCCCAGAACCGAGGCCTTCGTCGCGCTCAAGGAGGGCAAGCTTTCCGGTGACGCGGTCGCGGTCGACAACAAGCAGGGCTTCGCGAGCGTCTCCGTGTCCTCGCTGGACGGCAAGCCGCTGGTGGAATCCAAACGCTTGCTCGTCCTCCACCTGACGAACACGCTGAACACCATGACCAAGTTCCGCGACAGCTCCATGACTGTCCTCGAAAACTACGGCACGCTGCCGCGTTTGGCGCGGCGCGGCGTGGCGGAGATCGGCGTCAAGATGACGCCCGGCGCGGCTCCGAAGGTCTACGCCGTGGACCTCGGCGGCAAACACCTCGGTGAAGTCGAAGCGAAGTTCTCCACCGATGGAACGCTTTCCTTCACCGTGGACACGTTCACTTTCCCCCGTCCATGCTTTGTGTATGAAATCGTTCGTTAGGCTGGCCGCCGGAGGCAAAAGTGGCGAAGCCACCTGACTGAAAACCTTTCGCCTGCGGCGACCGCCTCTGTCGCCGGCGGAGGCGACCAGGTCTTAGACCTGGACCATGGCCGCTCCGCGTCCCTTATTCATTTTTTTAGAGCTGCGTGGGCAAGACGGCGAAGACGCATTCCACCGCTAGCTCGCGGGCCGTCCGCTCCATGACCTCCAGCACCCCCGGGGTCTCGGTCAGGTAGTGGCCAGGAGCGACCACCCCGATCCCCGTCTCCATGGCGTAGTGATAGCAAGAATGGTTGAACTCGCCCACCACGAAGACGTCGGCCTTCTCGGCCACCGCCGCCGCCAGGCCCTCGTAACCCGCCCCGCCAGCGATGACCGCGACCGTCCGGACCGGCTCGCCCCGCGGGTCGAGCTCGCGACGGGGAGCGTCGGCCAGGACCATGAGGCCCCCAGGGATTTTCGCTACCGCCGGGGCGTTGACGTTGTCCAGCAACGCCCGGGTGGCCAACACCCCCAGCTCCGCCACGGACAGCGGCTGGGGTAGCTCGCCGATCGTCCCGATCTTGACCCCGTGGTACTCGGCGAACGGCCGGACGCCGCGCAAGCCCAACAAGCGGGCGATCATGGCGTTATGCCCTAGGACTTGATGGGCGTCGAGCGGCAGATGGGCGGCGTAGAGCGACACCCCGCCGCAGAAAAGCGGACGCAACCGGGCGGCGTGGACGCCGGTGAGGCGACGGAGATTGTCGCCCCAGCTCAGGCCGTGGTGAACGAAAAGGTAATCGGCATGCTCCCGCGCCGCCAAATCGAAAAGGGCGGCGCAGGCGTCGACGGCGAACATGATCTTCGCCACCTCCGCCTTGCCCTCGACTTGCAAGCCGTTGTTGGAACAGTCGTCAGGCAGGACGGCGATGTCCACCAGGCGGTTGAAATAAGCGGTGACCTCTTTAGCCGTGACCATGTCCATGCTCCTTGCCGTTTGCCATAATCTAGCCCAACGGGCGGCAAACGCAAGGCTCGGCGTTAATCCTTCAACGCCTTGACCTTGGCGCGCAGCGCGTCGGAGTTGACCTCGCCCTTGGTGTCGTAGGCCTGCCCCTTGTTGTCCTGACGCGCGTTCAGTTTATCCTTGAGGGCCCCAGTGTCCGTGTCGCTCTTAGCGTCATAGGCCTGTCCCTCGTTGGACGGGCGTCCCTCCAACGTCTTCTTGAGCCGCTCGGCCTGCACCGCGGGGGTGGCGTCGTCCGGGGTCACGCCCTTGGCCCCCCCCTGGGTGGCGGACTCCTTGACGGCTTGCTTCCGCGCCTCGAGGTCGTCAAGCAGCTTCAAGTCATCCGCGGTCTGGGGAGCGATGGCGCCGTCCAACGCCTTGGAGCTTTCGACACCGCCCTTCGCAGCTTTGACCTGACCGCCGGGGAGGTTGCTCTGGCTCTTGCCGCCAAGACCGTCCTCGGCGAGCTTCGCCCGCTTAACGGCGATCTGGCCGTCCGGGCGGGTGGACTCGCTTTTCACCTTGATCTGGCCAAAAGTGTTGACCGCTTCGTCAGCCGCGGCCAGGGAGCCCGCCGCCAGCACCGCCAAGGCACAAGACGTCATTTTACATAAAAACTTGTTCATCATTCTTCCCCTCGCTCCATAATGGTTATGAATAACGCCATCTCCAAGCGTCAAGGCTTGGCCGGGCTATCTTTCCGGTCGAGCTCCTTGACGGCCTCGGCACCGCCTTTCTTCTCGGCAAGCTCGCCGCCGGGGCCTAATTTGGCGTCCTGCTCGGTGATCTGGCCGCCGGGGCCCAATTTTGCGTCCTGCTCGGTGATCTGGCCGCCAGGGCCCAATTTGGCGTCCTGCTCGGTGATCTGGCCGCCGGGGCCTAGTTTTGCGTCCCGCTCGGTGATCTGGCCGCCGGGAGAGAGTTTGGCGTCTTTCTCGGTGATCTGGCCGCCGGGGCCTAATTTGGCGTCTTTCTCGGTGATCTGGCCGCCGGGGCCTAATTTGGCGTCCTTCACGGCGATCTCGCCGAAATCGTCCACGCCAGAGGTGGCCACACCCTTTTTGTGTCCCATGTCGCCGGATTTGGCGGCGGCTTTCTTGTCGGCGTCGATCAGATAATATATCGGCGTGGCGGCTAGCTTGGCGGCGCAGCAGACGGCCAGGAAAACGCAGGCCGCGCGGACGATGATTCTAACCATGACGAGCTCCTTGTAGCTAAAGTGAAACACCCTACCCGTGGCGATAGCCAGAAAAATAACCCCGACGGCGGCAAATGTCCATCGCCACGCCCCGAATCTAATTGAAATCTAACAAAGTCCCCAAAAAACCGCTCCCCCGCTTTCCCCGGCGCCAAACGGCGCTAGATTACCATTCGCCCGCCCCGGCATAGAGGGTATACCCCCCGGCGGCGGATTTGTCAAGCTTCCATGACCACGGGACTTCCGCGATGTCCGACACGACCGACAATTTGAGGCGGGGGTGGTTCGTCACCTTCGAAGGCCCGGAGGGGGCTGGCAAGACCACCCACGCCAAAATCCTGGCCCAACGGCTCGAAGCCCTCGGAGCGGAGACGCTCCTCACCCGCGAGCCCGGCGGGGACGTCGTGGCCGAGAAAATCCGCGCCTTGCTCAAGGACCCCGCCCTCAACCGCGTCATCGGCGTCCGCGCCGAGGCGTTGCTGATCCAAGCCGCCAGGGCGCAACACGCCCTCAACGTGGTCAAACCCGCCCTCGCCGCCGGCAAAGTGGTCATCTGCGACCGCTTCGCCGACTCCTCGGTCGCCTACCAGGGCTACGGACGCCACCTCGACGCCGCCTTGGTCGCCACCCTCAACGCCTTCTCCACCGAGGGCCTTGTCCCCGACATCACCTTCCTGATGGACCTGCCCCCCGAGGACGGGTTGCGCCGGGCCGAACGCCGCGGCGACGGCGCCCCCAAGGACCGCTTCGAGGACGAAGGGCTGGATTTCCACCGCGCCGTCCGACAAGGCTTCCTCGACATCGCCCGCGCCGAGCCCGGCCGCGTCAAGCAGCTCGACGCCACCGCCCCCAAAGACCGCGTCGCCCAACAAATCTACGGACACTTCCATGAACTACTCCGAAGAACTCGCTGAAGACCGCTTCGGCATCGTCCAGCGCCTGCGGGCGGCCAGGTCGAGCAACCGCGCCGCCCACGCCTACTTGCTGCACGGCGACAACGCGGAGCTGCGCGAGAAAATGGCGCGCCTGATCTGCGCCACCTTGCTCTGCTCCTGCCCCGACCTCTCCCGCGCCCCCTGCGGCGAGTGCGAGAGCTGCGTCAAAATCCCCCGGGGCAGCTTCCCCGACCTCCATATCCTCGAGCCCGCCTCCAAATCCCGCAAAATCCTCATCGGCGAACGCGACGAGCCCGACACCCTCCGCCACTTCCAGGACCGCTTCTACCTTTCGAGTTCCGCCGCCTCCGGCAAGAAGGCCGGGATCATCCTCGACGCCGAATGCCTGATGGTCCAGGCCCAGAACGCCTTCCTCAAAACCCTGGAGGAGCCCCCCAAAGGCACCTTGTTCGTCCTAGCCACCGGCAACCCGGAGGCGTTGTTGCCGACCGTCCGCTCCCGCTGCCAGACGCTGCTGGCCCTCTCCAACCGCGTCGCCTACGTCTTCAACGGCTCGGACCTGGTCTTCGCGGCGTTGCGCCGGATCAGCTTCGACGGCGTCCGCAACTTCCTGGACGTCGAGAGCTGCGCCGCCAAGCTCCTGGCCGCCGCCGCCGGTTTGCAGGGCGAGGCCGAGGCCACCATCAAAGACAAATGGAAAGACCGCCTAGCCCAGGCCAAGAAGCTCGAGTCCAAGACCGCCGGCAAGATGGTGGAGGAGAAATACAAGGCCGCCATCCAGGCGGAGTACCTGCGCTTGCGGCAATACTTCACCGAGTCGGTCTATGTCTGGATGGCGCAAGTCTACCAGCTCGCCTCTGGGGTGCCGTCCGCCGAGCTGGGCAACCCGGAGTTCTTCCCGGAGCCGCCCCCAAAAAAGCTGGACTGGCGCAAAGCCGCCGCCGACCTGCGCGCGGCGGAGCGGCTGCTCCAGACCGTCAACCGCATCGGCGTCGACGAGTCCCTGGCGATCCGCGCCTTCTGCGCCGCGGCGTTGCCAGCCCAGCCCCCCGACCAGCGTCGTCGCCAATAACCCATGGTCCAGGTCGAAGACTTGGTCGCCTCCAGAGGCGAGACCCTGGCCGCCGGAGGCAATTTGCCACCAATAGCTCAACCAGCTTTTCTAGCGCCGGGTTCCCCCTTCGCCGGCTTGCCGGTCCCCGAGTTCCGCCACCATGCCCTGGAGCCCCAAGGTGACTTCGGCCATGACGCCGTAGTCCAGGTAGTCGGGGGTGTCGGTGAGCTCGTGGTAACGGTCGGAGCGCAGGAAAGCGGTGTCGGTGACGGCGAAAGCCGGGACGCCCTGCCGCCAGAACGCCCAGTCGTCCGACCAGGCCACCTTGGGGCCAAGGGCGGGGAGGACGCAAGGGCGCAGTTTCACTTGGCAACGCCGCCGGAACGCCGCCGCAGCCGTGAGGTTGAAGCTCCGGGAACTCAGGTTGCTCATAAAGGCGACGTAGTCGGGCTTGGCGGGGAGGCCGAGCGGCCCCGCCAGCCAAACGCGCTTGCGGTTGGACTGGAGGGAATAACAGCCCAGGCATTCCGGCGTGAACATGCCGACCACGCGCCGGGATTTGTCCTGGACGAGCGAGCGGGCGTAAACAAAACTGCCCATGGCGCCGGTCTGAAAGAAGGGGGGCTCCTCATTGACGAAGGCGACGAAGCGGAGGGAGCGCCGCGTCGGCGCTTGGGCGAAATGCCTGGCCAACGCGAGCGTGACGGCGACGCCGCTGGCGTTGTCGTCAGCCCCCGGGGTGCCCGGGAGCTTCGCCAGGGGGCCAGCATGGTCGTGCCAGCCTTTCATGGCGACTTTGGAATCGTAGTGCGCCCCGATGACGATGATTTCGTCCGGCAAAGCCGAGCCGGGGCTCTCGGCCTCGATGTTCCACACGGTCATCTTGCCGCAGCGGTAAGGCTCGCCCGCCGGGACTTCGACGGGCAAGCGCCGGGTCCTCAAGCCGGTGGCGGCGAATTGGGCCTCGATCCAGGCGGCGGCCCGCTCCAGCTTCTCCGGATGGTAGCAATTGCGCTCACCGATCTGGCCGGCGAGCGTCTCCACGTCGCCGCGCAAACAGGTCGCCAACGCGGCAACGGGCGGCTCCGGGACAAGCGGGCTAGCTTGGGCCGTCAACGACAACGCCAAGACAAAAACCAGGCGGACAAGAGCCATGAAACAAGAAGAAACGTGTGCCATGCGCCATAACATTCTTTAGCGGTTAAACTTACCACGCCGTCCGTCGCCCGGGTCTTCCAATATATGCCGCCAACATCGTCATGTCCAGCGTATGTGGATGGAACCCGCAAGCCATATCACGCTCAAGTTTGCGAAAACCTGCGCCTTTAGCGTTGCCAATTCCGGGAAGTCATGGTATGATAAGCAACTGGTTTCCGGGATTCGCGCCCTAGACCAGGCGTCATCACAACAACCACAATGGAAGAGGGAGCGGAACAATGGTCAAGACGGCTCGTTTGTTGGTAGTTTTCGCGTTGTTGGCGGCTACGGCGGCCCTGGCGGCCCCGGTGGTCAAAGACGGGGACCGCGTGGCCATCGCTGGCGACTCCATCACCGAACAGAAACAGTACTCCCGCTTCATGGAGGCCTACCTGCTGGCCTGCTCCGGGTTGAAGGACGTCAAAGTCTTCCAGTTCGGCTGGGGCGGAGAACAGGCCCCCGGCTACGCCGCCCGCATGGAGAACGACACCTGGAGCTGGAAACCCACCGTCCTCACCACCTGCTACGGCATGAACGACGGCCACTACGGCCCCTATAACGCCACGACGATCGGGAAGCCCTACCGCGCCGGTATGGAGAAGATCGCCGCCTTCTTCAAGGCCAAAGGCGTCAAGATGATCCTCGGCGCCCCCGGCGTGGTGGACAGCGACACCTTCCGTCCGACCAGCCCCGGACTCGCCGCCGTCTACAACCAGAACCTGGGCGAGCTGGGCAAGATCTCCGAGGAGGTCGCCGCCCAAAACGGCGCCGTCTTCGCCGACGTCCACGCCGCCATGATGGACGCCATGGCCAAGGCCAAGGCCAAACTAGGCGACAAACACGTCTTCGCCGGAGGCGACGGCGTCCATCCCTCCCCCAACGGACAGCTGGTCATGGCCTACGCCTTCCTGAAGGCGATGGGCTTCGACGGCAAGATCGGGGCGGTCGACATGGATTTCGCCGGCCAGACCACCGCCTCCGAAGGGCACCACGTCCTCTCCCAGAAGCCCGGCTCGGTCGAGCTGGAGAGCTCCCGCTACCCCTTCTGCTTCACCGCCCAGACCGCCCCCGCCGCCAGCGTCCTGCCCTTCGCGCCCTTCCAGCAGGATCTGAACCGCTTCGAGCTGAAAGTCCGCAACCTGCCCAAGGACAAGGCCGAGGTCGTCTGGGGCGACAGCAAGAAGACCTTCACCAAAGCCGAGTTGGAGCAGGGGATCAACCTGGCCGACGCCTTCCTGAACAACCCCTTCTGCCCGGCCTTCGCCAAGCTGGACTCCGTCCTGTCCACCAAGCAGAACTACGAGACCTGGATGATCAAGGGGCTGATCGACAACTTCCGGATGCTCGACGCCCTGTTGCCCGAGTCCAAGACCGACGCCAAGATCAAGGAGTCGGTGGACTGCCTGCGCGAGCGGCTTTTCGCCCGCCAGGCGGAGCTGGACGCCAAGGCGCGCGAGGCCGTCGTCCCGGTCAAGCACCAGATCACGGTCACGCCGCTGGACTGAGCGGCGGGACGCCAAGAGCGTTTTCCGTGGGGCGGGCTTTGAGCCCGCCCTTTTTTTTACTCGCGGCGGCCCCGACGCTTGAAAAACGCGCCGTGGCAAGGGATTTTACCTGATAGTGCGTTTGGGGATTTAACGGGGGTGTCGGCACATGAAATTCAGCGTCAGGAAACTCTCCGCCATCACCCGCACCTACCGGGACTTCAAGCGTTACCAGACGATTTTGCGCGTGATGCTCAAATACGGTTTCGGGGATCTGGTGGACACCTTGAAGCTGCGGCAGTTCCTGGAGGTGGGGCTGAAATACGTCTCCGGCCAGGACGCCGCGGCGCAGCAGCCGTTGACCCGGGCCGAGCGTTTGCGCATGGCGTTGGAGGAGCTCGGGCCGACCTTCGTCAAGTTCGGCCAAGTCCTGTCCACCCGCCCGGACCTGGTGCCCCTGGAGTATGTCGAGGAGCTCGCCAAGCTCCAGGACCAGGTGCCGCCCTTCGCCTACGCCCAGGCCCGCGAGATCATCCGGGAGGAGCTCGGCGGCTACCCCGAGGAGATTTTCGCCAGCGTCGACGCCACGCCTTTAGCCGCCGCCTCCATCGGCCAGGCGCACCAGGCGACGCTCATGGACGGCTCCGAGGTGGTCATCAAAGTCCAGCGCCCCGGCATCGAGGCGCTCATCGAGGTCGACCTGGAGATCATGATGTTCCTGGCCGGCATGATGGAGTCGCATCTGGAGGAGATGGAGCGCTGGAAGCCCACCGAGATCGTCGAGGAGTTCGCCCGGACGCTGGAGAAGGAGATCGACTACCGTTGCGAGGCCAACCACATGGAGCGCTTCGCCCTGGAACTGGTCGGCGACGAGACCGTGGTCGTCCCCAAGGTTTACCGGACGTTGACCACCGCCAGGGTCATCACCATGGAGCTCGTCCGCGGGGTCAAGATCTCGGATTTCGAGAAACTGCAAGCGGGAGGCTACGACTTGCCGCTGATCGCCCACCGCGGCGCCCTCACCATGCTCAAGCAGGTCTTCGAGCTCGGGGTCTTCCACGCCGATCCGCATCCGGGGAACATCTTCATCTTGCCAGGCAACGTGATTTGCTTCATCGACTTCGGCATGGTCGGGCGGATCAGCCAGGGCGAGCGCGAGATTTTCGCCAATTTGCTGGCGTGTTCCGCCGCCAAGGACGAGAAACAGATGGCGGCCTTGATGCTCTGCCTCACCTATTTCGACCGGGAGCCCCAGCGCGACAAGCTTGAGCGCGACTTGGCCGAGCTGCTCGACGAGTACCTCTTCCGGGCCGCCGGCGAGATGGAGATCGGCGCGTTCTTCGAGAGCCTGATGGATATCCTCTCGAAACGGGGCATGCGCTTGAAACCCAACCTCTTCCTCATGATGAAGGCGGTCATGACCGTGGAGAAGTTCGGACGGCGCATGGACCCGGGCTTGCGCATGTTCGAATTGGCCGCCCCCTTCGTCAAGAAGGCGTTGCGCGACCGTTTCGCCCCCCTCGCCGTCCTGGGGAGCTTGGTCGACCCCGCCTACGAGGCGCTGGAGCTGCTCCGCGAGCTGCCCGGCGACACCCGGGCCATCCTCAAGCAAATCAAGGAAGGCAAACTCAAGGTGGAGTTCGCCCACCAGGGGCTCAAGCCGTTGTATATGACGCTGCACAGCGTCACCGACCGCCTGGTCTTCGCCGTCGTGCTGGCGGCGTTGATCATCGGGCACTCTTTGTTGACCACAACGCCTGGCTGGCACCAGATGCGCATCTATGGCTTCGTCGGTTTCGTGATTTCCGGGATCATCGGCTTCTGGCTCTTGGTCTCGATGATGCGCAGCCGGAAAATGTGAATCCCTTAACCCATGGAGGTTTGAGATGCCGCTACTTTGTCCGATCGCCGCAGTGTCGAGCTGCAAAGTCTGTCCGATCTTCAAAATCTGTCCGGTGAAATCCTACATCGGCGACGACTCCGGCCATTTCGGCGAGGAGCCCCCCAAGAAGGACGCCCCCGCCGACAAGAAGAGCCACGACAAGAATTAGTTCGGAGTTCGGAGTTCGGAGTTCGGAGTTCGGAGTTGGAAAGGCAGGAAGAGTTCCTGGTTCCTGGTTATTTTCTTCTACCTGCCTTTCTTCCGACTTCCGACTTCTGTCTTCTGACTTCTGACTAACGCCAGGCGAGCCGCTCGTAGAGCTCGTTGTAGTAGAGGGCGTTGTCGACCGGGACGTTGGCGGGCAAGTGGTTGCCGGTGGCCAGGATGAAACCGGGATACCGCTTCCAGGCCATGATCCGTTCCATCTCGCGCTTGATGTCCTCGCGGCCGCCGTAGGTCAAGGTGCGGCAGTCCATGCCGCCGACGAAACCCACCTTGTCGCCGTGTTTCGCCGCGAAGGCGGCCATGTCGGAGCTGGGCTCCA
>Ga0209467_1000855_pt1 | contig 33074 bp, 20 predicted proteins | sample Higcelwee11metaG_FD_187175 | JGI IMG/M metagenome (GOLD analysis project Ga0209467, IMG submission 187175) | Freshwater pond sediment microbial communities from the University of Edinburgh, under environmental carbon perturbations - High... | ecosystem: Environmental > Aquatic > Freshwater >... | reverse complement strand
TAGGACGGCCAGCTCGGTGTCGCCGGCGTTGGGGGAGACCAGCTTGTGGGCCTCGGGCTTGTTGGGGCACCAGTAGGGGTGGTAGGGCAGGTCGCGGTGGGCGCGGGTGAGGATGGCCCTGTCGTTGCCGGGGGCGAGATAGTAGCCATCGCCGTTGCGGTCAAGCAGGCAGCCCGCCTCGATGCGGAGCTCCTCCGGGAAGGGCAGGCGAAGCTTGTCCTCAGGGGTCAGATGCCGCTGGAACAAGGTGGTGCAAACCCGGTGGGCCGGGTCGCCGGAGCGGATGTCCGAGCCGAGGCAGAGGACGCGGTTGTCGAAGCAGAAGACCGACTTGCGCGCCTGGAAGGCGGGGTCGTACATGGAGTCCTTGACCCGGCGGTTGTACTCGGCGTCGCCCAGCCAGTACTTGTTCGGGCCGATGCGGGTGGGGTCGGTCGAGCCCGGGAGATCCTCCTTGAGCTTCATGCCAAAGACGCCGTTGTCGCCGAGGCTCGTCCCCACGGCGAAGGTCTGGGAGGTGACCATCTCCTCGACCTCGAAGTGGCTGCGGAGCGCGTCGAAGGGGATTTTCCTGGCGGTCGTCCCCGGCCAGAAGTTGAAGTCCCAGCCGTGGAAGTCGGTGGCACGGTTACACTGTTCGCCTTCCTGGGGGCGGAAGCCGCTGGTCTCCTCGCTGGGCGGGTCGCCGGAGCTGACGATGGCCATGTGCCCGTAGTTGAGGTAGCGCCCCATGGCGTTGGCGGTCTGCGAGGCATAGCTCTCGTAGGAGATGAAGGGGTTCCGTTGGCCGCGGAACATGACCATCCAATCCCTGCGCCGGTGGATGGCGGCGACCGTGTAGTTGAGGCTCAGGTGGCCTTCTGGCGTCCAGGGCTTGATACCCAGCGCCCGGTATTTTGCGGCGTGCTCGTCGTCCGTTCCGGACAGGTTGGCGTGATATAGGTGGATGGCCGCCATCTCTTGGTCGAGGGGCTCGACGCATTCGGCGAGCTGCCAGAACAACTGTCGTCCAATTGGGCCGAAGTCCCCCGGCATGCGCCAGCGGCCGCTCAGGACGTGTGGGATGGAGCCGTGGCAGCTGTAGAAGTTCATGGCCTTGGCGCTGCGTTTGGCCATCTGGAGGCTAGTGGGGGCGGCGTACTCGGTCTTGGCCAACAGGTGGTTGAGCTGCGCCAAGGGCCCGAGAGCCGGGAGGTTGTAGCCGCTGTAAGTCTGGAGATGGTGGAAGAAGGAGCCGTCGGGGCGGATTTCTCCACGCCGGGCGGTCTGCTCGAGCCAATGTTGCAGCGCCTTCAAATCGCGGTGCTTGGCCATCGGGTCGTCCTGGACGAAGATGAGGAAGAGCCGCGCGGCGGTCAGGGTGTTGTAGACGTCGGCGTTGGCCGAAGGAGTGAGGGAGTACAGCTCTCCGTCGAGGCCGTTCATGTCGCGCAGCTTGGCCAGCAGCGGCTGGAGCAGTCCCCGCCGCCGGAGCGGTTCGCGCATCCAGCGTGTCGGCCGGGCGAAACTGTCCCGGGTGGCGTAGCCGGCGCCGCTGCCGTGCTGGACGCAGAGAGCGGCATAATCGATGAACATGTCCTCCAATTCCCGGCGCACCTCCGGCTGGGAGTTCGCCCGGAGCCAAGCGGCGGCGAGGCGTTGCGCCTCGCCCCAAAACACATGATCCCCGGCGGCGGACGTATAGGCGGCGTTTCCGCCTATCGTCCCCAGCCCGCCGCTGATCCGGCCGCCGTCGCGCACGAAGCCGCGCTTGGCATGCATGGCTCGCAGGGCGGCCAGCTCGGTGTCGTCCACTGGCGTTGGCTTCACGGAGGCGCTGGCGGCGTAGGGGGCGAGCGCCATTTCCGTCAGACGGCCCAGCGTTGCGACCTGTACATCCGAGAGCTTTTCAGGGACTTTGGGGACGAACTCCTGCGGCGTCGCGTTGTTGCCATTGATCCAAGGGCCAGTGCCTTTGAAGACCCAAGGGGTCTGTTCGGTGGCGCGCACCTGGCGCACGTCCATCTCCGCCCTGGGGCGGAAAAGGTCTATGTTGAGGGAGCCCGCCGCCACGCCCGCCGGGGCGGCGAAGCGCAAGGTGTCGGCGCCGGGCGGTGGGAAGGCGGGCATGTCCCGTCCGTACAAGGCGCGGAACTCCCGCCAGCCGCTGAAGTTCAGCTTCATGGGGAAGCGGCAGGGCGTCGCCTCGCCCGTCTTGCCGATCTCGATCCACAGCTCGCCGTCGAGGGGCTTGTCGTTGTATATCCAAAAGGCCAAAGCGCTTAAGGTGGTGCAGGTCACCCACTGGTAGACGAGCGGGTCGGGGCTCTCTCCGGTGAGGTGTTGGAACGCCTCGGGGCAATGGTAGCTCAGCGTGGCGCCGGGCTTGTCCCAGCTCCAGCGCAGCGACGCCCCCCCGGCCATGAACAGCTTCCGGTCGACGCCTAGTTCCGAGCCGGGGCCGGCTCGGAACTCCGCTGGAACCCCTTCGGCGAAACTGTAGGTTTTGAAGTCGGGTTGCTGAATCTCGAAGGGCGCCGGTATCCCCCCCTCGGCCAACATTGTCGTTGTCATAGCCATGGCCATCTCCACAGTTAAAAACCTTTTCATGATTGTGCAAGCAAACATAGTAACTTTTCCTCCTATAGTACGGTAATTGTTCAAGGCATGTCCGTCCATAACGACCAATAGGCGGGAGTGTTATTCGCGTCCGGCTTGATCCCGGCGGCATGGCCGTCGGGGAAGGAGACGTTCGCCGTCTTGCCGGGATGACGAAAATGCACAGCTTGCCAGGAGCCAATAAATCCGCTGCGATGCCAAATGTTGTAATACGTGTAGTCGGTGGTGGTCGCCGCGTCCCCCAACCAGATCGACTGCGACGGTTTGACGACTTTGAACATTTTTTGCGGGCCGGTGTAAGCTCTAGAGAAATAGCCATAGCCGGTGGAGCCATAGCTAGGGAACTCGCGGTCTAGGGCGGGGGGCATGTCGAGCATGATTTGCTTGGCGGTCGTCATTTTGATGTAGTCTCCGCCGTTCACGGTGATGTCGAAGGCTGTATAGCTGCCGTCGAGGAGGAAGAAGAACCACCAGCCAGTCCAGTGGGTGAGCACTTGGCCGGTGGGGTAGTGGTCGGGGGCGTAATACGGGACGATGTAGTCGGTGTTGTCCTGGGCGTAGTATTGGAAGGCGGCTGACACGGTTTTCTGGTCGTTCATGCAGCGGATGCTGTGGGCCGCCCGCCTAGCGTTTCCCAGGGCGGGCAGCAGCAGCGCGGTCAGGAGCGATATCACCGCGATGACGACCAGCAGTTCGACCAAAGAAAATCCTCTCCTCCGGACCTCATGGATTGGCATTTGTACGCCCCCTCCTTTTCGATATTTGCACAGCATCAAGACAACTCCATGGACGTCATTTCAACTCGGCGTCGAAAAATTCCTTTAACTGTTCGAAACAGATATGGTTGTAGGCATGACCCAAGCCCTCCTGCTCCACGTAGAGCAGCTTGTCGACGCCGGCGGCCCGCAACGCGTCGCGGAGCAGCTTGAACGTCGCCTGGCCGACGCGGTGGCCGTCCCGTCCATCCTCGCTCCCGACGTTCAGTATGACGGGGGGGAGGTCGGCGGTGAGGTAAGGGACGACATAGTTGAACCCCATCGGCCCGCCGGCGGAACAATGGATGACGTTCGGGCGGTCGCTCTCCCCGGCGTGGGGGCCGAGGTCGCGCTCCTCCGCCACGCCCTCCCAGGCGTCGGGCTCGTTGTAGGGGAACCAGCTGTCCTTGACCTCCTCGGGGAAGTCCGCAGCGAGCCAGTCCGGCAACGCCGCCTTGTAGAACACCGAATAGGGGTATTCGTCCAGGCGGCTGAGGCTCAGTCCCGGCTTTTGCCCCGGGCGCTTGGCCGCGGTCAGCAAGACCCGCGAGGACGACTTGGAGATGCCCATCATGCCGATCTTGCCGCTCAATCCCCACTCCTCTTTACGGGCCCGCAACAGGCGGATCGCCTTGCGCTCCGCGGCGTCCAGCCCCACCTCCCAGCCGTCGACCCCGCGGGAGTCGGGGTAAACGAAGCCCATGACCGCCACGGCGTAGCCGAAACAGGCGTAGCTCATGACATACGGGGCGTTGAAGTTGAAGACCTTCATCTCCGCGTCGTCCTCCCCGGTGGACGTGGCCGAGGGCTCCAGGACCAGCGGCACGGGGCGGCGGGGTCTCGCGGGGGCGATCAAGTCCATCCGCACCCGGTCGCGGGGCGCGGGGTAGGGCAGCCGCGTCACCTCGATGTCCCGGTGGACGGTGAAGCCCTCCGGCAGGACGTAGACCCAGTCGGGGTCGACCTCGTAAACGGCGTCGCCATGGCTGATCCGCAGCCGGGACTCGCCGTAGGAGAGCCTGTGCGGGACTTTCCCCTGGAAGGAGCACTGGGCGAAGAGCGGGTCGTGTCTCCTCGCGCCGAAGGCGGTGTAGAGATGAGTGACCTCGGCCAGGGACATGCTTCCCCGTCCGCCGTAGTCGACCACCGCCACCAGCATCCCCCCGGCCAGTAGCCCACCGACGATGTCCTCGTCCGACGCCGTCCCCAGGCGCTCGCCGGACAGACCGCGCAGGTACACGGCCATGGGCGCCGCCTTTCCGGCCGGCCCGCTGGTCGGGGCATGGATGGCATAGGGGACGTCTTCGCCGCCAAGGGCGAGGCTGGATATCGTTCCCGCAGCAATCAAGTTGTTCATCGGGCGCTCCTGCTTTGGTCGATCAAGGTGGCGGTGCGTTGCCTGTCTCCGGCGTAAGGGATGGACAAGGAGGTGACGCCGTCCCCGGCTTTGGCCTCGCCGTCGCCCGAGTCCAGTTTCCAGGAGCCTTTCAGGACGAGGGTGTAGGGGGCGGGGTTGGCGTTCTCCCAGGACTCCACGGCGACGTTGAGCCGCCCGCCGTCGAGCTGCTTGACCAGGACGGCGGCGCTGCGGCCCAGCCGCGAGACCGGGCCTTCGCCCTGGAACGCCACGTCCGGCTTGAAGCTGGCGTAGACCCAAGTCCGGGACGCGGGGTCGTAGGCGGCGTGGGCGTCGGTGGTCATGGTATCAACCCGCGGGGGCGGCGTCTTGGCCTTGGGGTTGAGCGAGACCACGAAAGCGCAGGCCGCGTCTTTTGGCTTGACGCCGTGGTCGAGGTAAGCGGTGGCGAAGTCCCCCTGGCGCGGGATGAAATCGTTCAGCAGTACGTCCATGTTGGCCGTGTTCGGGACGTCGGCTTTAATCAAGAGGACGGGGTTGTTGACCCCGGGCTTGACGCAGTCGGCGCCAGGGGTGCGCCATTGCTGGGGGCGGCGGAAAAGCCGCAACGTCCCCGGGTCGGCTTGCAGGAGGGTGTAGCCGAGTCCCTGGGCGTCCACTAGCTGCCGGGCGGAGTCCGGGCGTTCCTCGCCGGAGAGCCCCTCGCGGCGTTTGCCGTCGACCCAGGTGGGCATGGCGGGGGAGTCGAGGTATTCCTGGTAGAGGGTGGTGACACAGGGGCGGTCGATGGCGCTGGTGATGCCGCTGGTCATGACCAAGGCGCGGCCGTCGAGGAGGGCTATGCTTTTATGGAACGAGAGGCCTTCACCCTTCGGGCCCATGCCTTTGAAGTCCACCGCGAGCAGCCCCGTGTCGCCGAGGACGGCGACGCCGCCGATGGAGGAGCCGTTGCGGATGGCATGTTCCACGCGGTGCCGGGCCATCATCTCATGGTCGGGCTTGAGGAGTGTGGTGGCGGCGGGCCAGAGGCACCAGTTCCACCCCTTGTCCGGCTCAAAGCCCACCGCCCAGCGAGGGTCTCCCTGGCGCATCGCCAAAAGGGAGCCGTTGCAGACGTAGGAGTTGCAGGGCGGGGAGCCTCCCGCGTACATCTCAATCGAGGAGAAGCCCGCCCGCAAGCCGGCGGCGGAGAGCATCCATTCGCCGCCGCGCCAGACTAGGCCTGGCCTGGCGGGCATCGCATGGCAGCCGGCCAGCGGCAAAGGCGTGAGCCCCGCCTCCCGGTAGCGCCGAGCCGCCTCGACAACGGGCTTCTGCCAGTAGTTCGGGGGTTTCTTGCCCGTCAAGTCCAGCGACTTGTCCTCCTCGGCCACGGTGAGGAAAAGCCCGGCCATCTCGCGGTCGTAAACGCCTTTGCCGTCGGGGGCTCCCATGTCCGCCAGTATGGCGAGCCTGTCGGCGAGGTGGCATATCCCCTGGGAACCGGCGCGCAGCCAGAGGTTCGGCGACATCTTTTTGTCCATCAGGATGTGCGCCGTCAGCCGGCCGAAGGCGCGGAGATGCGCTTCGGCCTCCGGCGACACCGGGAACCCCGCCTTCTTCAGGTTGGCCATGTGTTGGAGCATCCGTGGCATCAGGTAGGTGTAGGCCAGGTGGAAGCCGCCATGGTTGATCGCCTCGCCGCTGGCGTGCATGGCTCCGCCGCTCTCCAGCATCAGCGAGAAGTGGCGTTGGAGCATCTGGACGAGCTGGAGCTTCTCCGGGCCGTCCGGCAAAGAGGCCAGGGCGACGAAGCCGGCGTCCGGACAGGCCACCCAGAGGTTGTCGGAACCGCCCGCGGGGATGGTCTCCTGGAGGTACTCCGGGTTGTCCCACCAGAGCACGGCGCGGACCATGGGCTCCAGCAGCCCGGCGGCTTGCAGCTCGGAACGCATCCCGAAGAGCCCCCGCTGGCAGTCGCTGTCGATGCCGCCGCTGGGCACCGCCTGGGCGTGGAGGGAACGGAACGTCCGCGGGTCGCCCTCGCCCACCCCGGCGTCGAGGAGCTGGCGGCAAAGGCCGAGCGTCATGGCCTTGACCTGCTCCGCCTCCGCCGGGGTGGCGTCGGCGTAGCAGGCGGCGAGACGGGCGAAAAGCCGCATGACCTCAATCAACGCCAACGCGCCGGGCCTGCCGCGCCTGGCGACCTGGCCGGGGGTCAGCTTGGCCAGCTCCACCTCCAGTTTGCGCATGGGTTCGTTCCCGGGGCGCGTCAGCGCGGCCAGCTCGCGCAGCTCGGACTTCTTGGCGCCCTTGCCGTTGGGATGGATCTCCGACGGGGCGTAGATGGCGCTGAACTTATCCAGTGCCTCCCGCTCGGCGGCGTCCAGGGGATGCCGCTTCGGCAGCCAGGGGCGGCTTTGCGCCGGGTCGGGGACGAGGGGCGGGGCCTTGGCGGCCACGGGCTTCGCCACCGCCACGACGCCCTCGAGCGTCAAGGTCGCCGGGGTGGCCCCGAAGGTGCGGAACTCGATGGTCGTGAGGCCGTCCTTGGTGGTGGCCTTCGCCTCCTTGGACCCGCCCACGACTTTCCAGACGCCCGGCATGGTGACGCTGGCGAGCTGCTCGGCCTCGCCGTCCGGGCCGCAGGCGGCGTACTGGCGGCCGAGGTCGGGGTTGCAGAAGGACATCTTCCGTTTGCCGCCGTCGAGCTCCTTGAGCATCACCAGGCAGGGGGCGCTGGCGACGCCGAGGCCGCCGCCGATCTCCTTGCCCGGCTCGAAGACCACGTAGCCGGTGGTCTTGCTGGCGGGGTCGCGGACGACATGCGCGGTGTTGTCGCAGCGCCGGACCTCGTAGGGCGGGGCCTTGGCGAAAGCCTCCATGCGCTCCGGGGTGGCTTTGACGAACATGGCATACTCGTAGCCGCCGTTGTCAGGCTTGACGCCGTGGTTGAAGTAGGCGACTTCGACGTCCCCTTCGTTTGAGGCGACCTTGTCATGCATCTCGGGTTTGATGTTGGGGCTCCAGTAGTAGTGGAACGGCAGCTTTTGGAACTTGCGCTCGAGCCTGAGGGGGTCGTTGTTGGCGGGGACGAGGTAGCCAGTCCCGCTGGAGTCGATCATCCAAGTCGCGCCCTTGAGGTCGGACTCGAGGGGGAAGACGGGGTCGGTGCCGTCTGCGAGCTTGAAGCTCTCCTTCAGTCCCTCCCTGCCAATGGAGCGCTGGTACACCCAGGGCATGAGAGACTGGGGGGTGCTGTTCATGAGCTCTTTCTGCCCCGCCTTGCCCAGGAAGTTCTGGAAAAGCGTGGTCACGGCGGGGTAGCTGTCGGAGCTCTTGACGCCGCTGCCGAGGCAGACGGCGTGGTCGCCGAACATGAAGACCGACTTCCGGGCGCGGAAATCCTTGTCGTAGTGACCGTCCTTGACGTACTTGTCATAGAGCTTGTCGCCGAGCCAGTACTTGACCGGGCCGATGCGGATCGGGTCGATGGAGCCGGGGATCTCCTCCTGGAGCTTCATGCCCCAGACGCCGTCGCCGTCCAGGGCGGTGTCGCCGCAGAAGGGCTCGGAGGTGATGGCCTCGTCCACCTCGAAGCGCCCGCGGAGGACGTCGTGGGGGAGCAGCCGGGAGGTCGTCCCGGGCCACAGCGCCCAGTTCCAGCCCTGGGGGCCAAGGCCCAGCGTGTGGCGGGACCAGACGAAGTCCAGGGTGTCGGGGCTGAGCAGGATGATATGGCCGTAGTTGAGGAAGCGCCCGAGGGTGTTCTCCCCCGCAAAGGAGTAGGTGTCGCTGGCGCCGAAGCCGCGTTTCTGGCCGCGGACGGCGAGCAGCCAGTCGCCACGGCGCTGTATACCAGCGCAGGCGTAGTTCAGCGGGAAATGGCCTTCCAGGTCGGCGGGCTTGACGCCGAGGGCTTTGAAGCGCGCCACGTCCGGGTCGTTGGCCGACTCCTTGGGATGGCGGTCGGCGAGGGCGAGCAGCATCGAGGCCATCTCCCTGTCGAACGGCTCGCCGCAACTCGCCATGCCCAGCAGAGCTTTGCCAAAGTTCCAGTCCACCCGTCCCGGGCCGCGGTGGCGGCCGCCGAAGAAATGCGGGGTCCACGGGCAGGAACGCCAGACCAGTGCCTTGACGGCGGTTTTGGCCATGGCCTCCATCTTGGGGCAGGCGAACGGAGTGCCGTGGAGGAGGGGGACGACGATCACGATTTGATACAGCGTCGGGAAGCCATAGCCTTCGTAGAGCATGTCGTGCCAGAAGACGCTGCCGTCGGACTGGATCACTCCGTTCCCGGCCAGTTGTTCCACCCGCCTTTGCAAGGCTTGCAGGTCGCTCCATTTCCGGGGAGTGTCGTCCTCCAGGAGAATCCATCTCAGCTGCCGCTCCTGGGACTGGAAGTTATGCTCGGTGCATTCCCAGTGCTGCGGGATGAGCACGCCGTCGATGCCGTAGAGGCGTCTGGTCTTATCCATCAGCTCGTCCCACTGGCCGCTCCGCTTGAAGCTGTCCTTGAGCGCCCGGAGGAGGCGCAGGTCAAACGCCATGCTGGGGTCTTTGGCCGCGAGGGGGATGGGCCTCTGGACTTCGAGCAAATCCAGGAGCAGCGTCTTCAGCTCCGCCTGGAGCTCCGGGTCGCCGTCGGCGCCGAGGCAGAGCCTGGCGGCCTCGGCGGCCTTCGGGGCGACGTCCAGGTTGGTCAGGAGCAGCGCCCCTTTCTTACGGAAGCCGTAGTCCTTCGCCAGGGACGCCTTGAAGGCCTCGACCTGCGCCTTGCTGGTCTTGCCGACGCCGAGGTCCGGAGCCTTGCCGAGGACGCGGGCGGACAGCTCCTTCAGCTGCTTGACCTGCTCCGGGGAGAGCGCGCCCGGGGACGCGACGGGGAGGGCGGGGCTGAGGGCGGCGGACAAATGCCTGCGGGCGGGGCTGTTGGCGACCCATGGCGTGGCGTCGTTGAGATACATTCCCCAGATCTCGCGGCGCGGCGCGAAATGGCTCAGATACACCGTCCCCTTGGGCCTGCCGCCCTTGACGCTCGGATTCTGGTTGATCAGGTCGTCCGGGGCGATGATCCGCAGCGTGTCGGCGGTCTTCTGGTTCGGGAACCCGTCCAGGTCGCGCCCGTAGAGGAACGTCAGCTCCCGCCAGCCGGAGAACGAGAGGTTCATCCAGAATTTGGAGTCCACGGTCTTCCCGTCGCCGATCTCGAAGCGCAGCGTGCCGTCGGAGGGCGTCTCGTTGAAGATCCAGAGCGAGAAGCCGCTGAACCTGACGACGGTGAGGCTCTCGTAGATGATGGGGTCGGGCTTCTCCCCGGTGAGGCGCTTGAAGGCCTCCGGGTGCTTGTAGGTGAGCGTGGCTCCCGGGGCGTCCCAGTCCCAGCGCAGGGACGACTTCGCCTGGTCGCGCCACACCTTGTCGCTGAGCGAGAGCGTGGAGTGGGCTCCGGCGGTGAACTCCGCCGGGACGCTGTCCGCGAAGACGTAGGTCTTGAAGTCCGGGACGGCGAGCTCCGACGGCGGCGGGGCGGCCAAGGACAAGAGGGGCAGCAGCGCCGAGGCGAACAGCGGGAAAAGTTTTGTCATTGCTTTACCCTGCATGTGATGGTTATAAGCTATGTTCAGTCGCATTCCGCCAACCAGGCGAAAAGCCTTGGGGCGACCAGTTGCGACGGTACGCAGTAGTCGGCCTTGAAGGTGCGGGGGGAGCCGCTCTCGATGGAAACCTGCTCGTAGGCCGTCCAGGTTTCCGGGGTGGTGTGCCCGGCGAGGTGGCTGAAGAGAAGCCGGATCAGCTCGTCGCGCCAGCCCAGCATGTGGATTCCGGCGGCGTGTTCGGCCATTGTCCAGTTGTCCGCCCATGTCCAGATGCGCGTCAGTCCGGCGGTCTCGCCCTCGTGGCTCTTTCGGTAGGCGACGATGGCCTCCATTTGCTCTGGGCGCAATATCCCGGACGACAGCAGTTCGGGCCAATAGCGGTAGTTGGTGTAGCTGTTGATGTCGACGAAGGTGTGGGGTTCCAGCCGCATCTTGGCGAAGGGTTCGAGCTTCAATGGCATCGGCGGGATGAAGGGTGGGATGACGCTGCGGACGGTGTGTTTGTCGACACTGTCCAATATGAGCTTGCGGAAGTTTTGGCAACGTTCGATGTCCTCGGGGCGCCCGAGGGTCAAGGCGCAGTCTCGCAACCCGCGCCACAGCCAGGCGTTGTTGTGGAAATATACACCCACCTCCTTGCGCAAGTCGGCCTCGGGCGCGCCGGCGACCAGACCGTCGGGGGCTTTCCCTTGTGCGTCCCATGCCCATCGCCGGATTGCCTCCAATTTCGGGCGGAGCCGGGCCAGCCACTCGTTCGTCCCGCCCGCCGCCACGCACTTGTTGGCCAGCCACAGGAATTGCCCGTACTCGGCGACGGAGCAGCCGTCGATGTCGGGGTCGATATAGTATTTCACCCGCCCGTCGTCCCGGACAAAGTCCTCGAAGAAGGCGGCGAGATATTCGCAGGCCAAAGCCTCCTGGCCCCAGTCGAGCAGGCAGTCCACCAGGGAAATGATGGTGGGGGGGAAGCCGTCGCCATACTCGGCGCCATAGACTGTTCCGGGGCCGTAGCTTCTCACGCCGTAGTGGGGACGTTTGCCAGTGAAGGTGACTAGGGCGCGGACAAGCGACGCCTTGCAGGCGTCCAATAACTCCTGGTCGTCGCAGCGGAACTGCTTGCCCGCGGCGAAGAAAGTCTCCCAGCGACGGCGCAGGGACTGCAGGGCGGCAGCGAAATCGGCTTGGCCACTGGCCACCGCGGAGCCCAACTTGAAATACCGTTCCCCTGACAGCTCGCCGCCATTTAGCTCAAGCAAGCGGACGTGGACAACCACTCCGCCAGGGGACGGGGCGTCCACTGCGAACGCGGTCATCTCGCAAGTCGTCTTGGAGCCTTCCTTGCGGTACACGTAGTTCACCGCAGGCAGGTAGCCGTCCAGCAGCCCGAGCGAGTAGGTTCCGTTGCGCATGGCATTGGCCAGCCAAGGGAAATGGTCGGCGGGGTCGAACCAGCCCGTGATGACACCATTGTGCTCGACTACGGGCTTGTCGTAACGACGGGTCTTCTCGTCCCAGAGCTGATGCGCCGAGTTTTCCGTTCCCAGGAAGCTGTAGCAGCGGAGCGGCTCCAGCCCGTAGCCGCGCATGAAGTTTTTGAGAGCTCCTGCCTCAATGGCGACATGGGAAGCGGGGTACGCTTTCGATTCTTTGTCCATGTTGTCTAATCTTCCTTGGTTAGGGTGGTTACTGCCTTGGGGCAGGGGCTAAGGTCATGTGTATTGGCATGTAGCCCATGGTGGGCATATCGAACGCGTAGTTTATCTCGGCGCAGGTGGAGTTTCCTTCGGGCTTGGCCTTGCAGGGCTGCTTGGTGTCGGTGGACTCGATGTCCCAGAGTCCGTCCAGGTTCAACACCAGGGGGCTGGTGTCCTTGTAATCGGTGGAGGCGACGCTGAGTTTGATCTTGCCGTTGTCCAACTCCTTGAGCATCGCCAGGACGGGGCGGCTGACGGTGAGCAGCCGCGCGCCACGGCCGTCGGGGAAGGAGACGTTGGCCGTCATGCCGGGATGACGGTAATGCAAGGCCATCCAAGTGCCACAGGCTGCGTTGCGCCAACCGGGGTTGGGACCGCTGGAGGACGCGCTGTCGCACAGCCAGATCGACCGGGAGGGCTTGACGATCCGCGAGAGTTTCCGTGGGACGCTGTAGCCTTGAGTGAACACGCCATAGCCGATCTTGCTATAGCCGAAGGTGCGGTTCTGGGCCGGAGGCATGTCGAGCATGATGATCTTGGCGGTCGTGTACGGGATGTCCCCGTCGCCGATCACGGTGATGCCATAGTTGCTGAAAGTTTGGTCTTGAAACAACATGTGCCACCAGGCGCCCCAACTGCTGGCGAGGTAGGTGTAGCCGGGGCCGTAGGAGGATAGGATGTAGTCATAGTTGTCCTGGGAGTAATGTTGCATCGCAGTGGAGACCGTCCGCTGGTCGTTGAGACGACGGATGCTGTGGCCGGCCCGCTTGGCGTTCCCCAGTGCGGGCAGCGGAAGCGCGGTCAAGAGGGACATCGCTGCGATGACGACCAGCAGCTCTATTAAGAAGAAAGGCTGGAATGCGCGCGCCCCTTTCCATTTGGGCATTGCGGAGGAGGGATGACCGCCTCGTCCGAACGTCCATGGGGCGGCGGGCAGCACCCCGTCGCAGCCTGCCAGAAGCGCGGCCGTCGCTGTCAAAAATTTCATCCTTGCCGCCATTTGGACACCTCCTTGACCCACTCGTCGGCCATGAGCTGGTGGCCGGAAAAGGTCGGATGCACCGAGTCCCAGCTCCAATAGCGGGCGGGGGCGCGCTCGCAGGCGGCGTCGAAAACCCGCTGATACTTCACCAGCGCCGCATGGTGCTTCTCCGCCAACTTGCCGACGATCTCGCCGCGGGCGGCGACGTCCTTGGCCTTAAGGTCGTCCGGCTTGCGCTCCGGGGGAACCCAGAAGGGTTCGCCCAACACCAAGTTCAATTTGGGGTTGGCCGCCCGGGCGTCGGACAACAGCTGGTCGTAAGTGCGCTCATACTCGTCCAAAGGGACGTTCTTGCCGCTGTCGTTGACGCCAATCAGGACGCTGAGCAGGTCGGGTTTGAGATCGATGACGTCGGTCCGCCAACGCGCCTGGAGCTCCCGGACGCTGTTGGCGCTGACACCGCGGTTCATGAACTCCAGTTGGCGCTCCGGCCACAACGCCCCATGCTTGGCGGCGATGATGAACACGTAGCCATGCCCAAGGATGTGGTTGAGGTCGAAGTTCCGGCCCCAGTTGCCGTCGGTGATGGAGTCGCCCTGAAAAAGAATCCGGGCGCAGTCGTGGAAGAAGGGCATTTCCATGGTCATTTCCTCTGTTGCGTAGTCGTGTTGTCCGAAGAGCCCCCCGCGCTGATTCGTGGAGCCTCTATTTAAAAGCTTTTTCAATCAAACATCGGTCATCGTGTCGCGGGTATGGGCCGACGCTTGGTCAAGGCATGTCCGTCCACAGCGACCAGTAGCCCGCCGTGCTCTGCGCGTCCGACTTAATCCCGGCGCCGTGGCCGTCGGGGAAGGAGACGTTCGCCGTCATGCCGGGATGGCGGTAATGCAACGCCGTCCAGTGGTCACTGTAGGAGCCACACCAACCGGAGTTGGGATAGGTGTTGTCGGTAGCGGATGCGCTGTCGCAAAGCCAGATAGACAGGGAAGGCTTGACGATCCGCGAGGTTTTCCGCGGGGTACTGTAGCCTTGCCTGTACACGCCATAGCCGATCTTGGTATAGCCGAAGCTGCGGTTTTTGGCGGGGGGCATGTCGAGCATGATGGTCTTGGCGATCGCGTACGGGATATACCCGCCGCCGACCACGGTCATGCCATAGTTGGTGAAATTCTGGTCTTGCAACAACATGTACCACCAGGCGGCCCAGCCGCCGGCGACGTAGGGGTAGCCGGGGCCGTAGTAGGAGAGGATGTAGTCATCGTTGTCTTGTGAGTAATACTGCATCGCGGTGGACACCGTCTTTTGGTCGTTGAGGCAACGGATGCTGTGGGCGGCCCGCTTGGCGCTCCCCAGGGCGGGCAGCAGCAGCGCCGTCAAGAGGGACATCACCGCGATGACGACCAACAGCTCGATCAAGGAGAAAGCCCGGGGCGCGCGCATGACTTTCATTTGTCGTCTCCTAAGATTGCGGGGGGGAAGATGATCGTCTCGTCCGAGCCGTCCATGGCACGGCGGCCGGCGATAATGTCCATGAGCGATTGGGCGGCCGTCCGCCCGATCTCGGCCATGCGGATGTCGATGGTGGGGGGGCGGGGGTGGAGGCCATGCAGGTAGCTGGGATTGTTGTCGGTGGAGAGCACGGGGAGGTCCACGCCGGGGGTCAGCCCCAGGGAATAGAGCGCCTGGTAGGCGGAGGCGGCGAAGAGGTCGGCGGAGATGTAGAGGCCGATCTCGGCGGGCGGGCGCCGGGAGAGCAACTGCCTCAAGCCGTCGCGGGCGGCGGCGAAGAGGGCACCATCGTCCATCTGGGCGTCGGCGTGGACGTGGGCGAACTCGTGGTGGTCGGCCTCCGCCTTCGCCTTGAACGAGGCGAGGCGCTCCTCGAAGATGGTCGGCTTGCCATGTCCGAAATAGACGAGCGTTTGGCAGCCCCGGCTGGCGAGGTGCTCGGCGGCTAGGGGGCCGATAAGGCCGTTGTCGTAGGAGATGTGGACCAGCCGCATCTCGCCGCCGGGCAGGCACATCGCCCGCACGCAGGGGATGCCCTTGAAGTGGCGGAGGAAGCCGCCGCCGAGGTTCGAGGCGACGATGACGCAGCCGTCGACCTCGTTCTTGATGGCGGTGGCGAACTCCGTGTCGGACGTCAGGCAGGCGCGGCGTGTCAGGGAGTAGTTGCTCCGCGCCAACTCCAGCTCGACGGCCTCGGCCAGCGGGAGGTAGGCCAGCCCGCCGAGGATGTTGGGGGTGGAGGCGGTCCCGGCGTCAGCCACGTAGAGCAGGGCGACCCGCTGCTTCCGCTTGACGAAGACGCCGACCCGCTTGCGGCGCTCGATGAGCCCCTCCCGCTCCAGGCTGTCCAAAGCCTTCAGCACCGTCAGCTGGTTGGCCGCGAAGTCCTCCGCCAGCTTGACCAGGGATGGCATCTGCGCGGAGTATGTCCCGACCTTGATCCTCCGCTCTATCTCCTCCTTGATGAGGAGCGGCTTCTTCGCCAGGCGGTTGCGCTTGCGCGGCTCCGCGGTCTCCTTGTGGCTCGGCATATGTCACCTTGTAGATTTATATAGTTGTTACACTATTATAAGGCAAGCGGCGGCAATTGTCAACAGGCCTGGCCATTTATTCCAGACGGAAGCCACTTGCATATAGGCTTTAGCAGGGGGCTTGACAATTGCGCGGCCTCGCACTATAATAAAGCAATTACACTGTGATAACATATTTGCGGAGGTGATATCGTGCCAGTAGACAATGCGTGGGAGCGGCCGCTGGTGCTGCTGACCGGGGCCTCGGGACATGCGGGGAAAGGGATAGCCGCGGCGCTGAGCCGGGAATATCGGGTGCGGGGCTTCGACGTGCGGCCCGCCGAGGGCGTGGACGAGATGGTGGTCGGCAGCGTCGACGACTTCGAACTCTGCCAAGAGGCCGTACGGGGAGTGTCGGCGGTGGTGGTCGGCCATATGGCGCCCCGGCCGCAATCCTACGAGCCCCCCTTCAAGGCCGTCGACATCAACATCCGCGGGACGTTCGACATCTACGAGGCGGCGTTCGAGGCGGGGATCAAGCGCATGCTGCTGATCTCCTCCGCGGCGGCGCTGCCCCCGGGGGCCTCCGGCTCGGAGAGTCCGGCCGACTTGCATTATGGGAGCCCCGGCGATGTCTATGCGTTGACCAAGATGGCGCAGGAGATGATCGCGAGTTACTTCCATCGCAAGCATGGCATGTCCACCTGGATGCTACGCCCCTGTTGGATCGTCCGCGAGTCCGACGGCATGACCAAGTACCAGGAGCGGCAGACGGCCTACAGCGCCGAGCTCATCGACCCGCTCGACCTTGGCGAGGCGGCGCTCTGCTGCCTGCGCCGTCCGGACCCGGCGCTGGAGGCCTTCGCCGTCGGGCAGCCCGACTACCTCGACACGCGAGACACCATGGAGCGCCTGGGCTGGGCGCCGGAGCGCCGCTTCGAGGCCTTGCGGGAGGCCTCGAGATGAGCGCGGCGCGGGCTTTGGCCGTCGCCCTCAGCCTGCTCGCCCTGGCGTCCGCCCGCGCAGGCTGGGTCGAGGACGCCCCCGGCGGCGGGACGGTGATCCATCTCAAGCTGTTCGACTTCCCCAACCCCAGCGACCCCTCCACCGCCAACCGCGCCGAGGTCGCCGGACTGGAGCTTTTCAAGAAGAGCTTCCCGCGACGTTTCGCCGAAACCCGCCGTGACGAGTACAAGGCCCATCCGGAGCTCTACGGCAAGCACAACTGGGACAAGGTTTCAGTCGAGCTCCACCCGGCCACCGGCATCAAGATCACCGGTGCCTCCACCGATCTGCTGCAAATCGCCGGCGGCATGGCTCCGGACATCATGTACATCAACTTCTCCAAGTCCGACACCTACATCCGCAACGGCTTTCTCCAGCCGCTGGACGAGTACGTCGCGTCCATGCCGAAGGCGGAGTTCGACGACCGCGTCGATCCGCGCATCATCCCGGTGATTTACCGCAAGGGCCCCGACGGCCAGAAGCGTTACTGGGCCTTCCCCTACGGCGGCGCGCTCGGCAAGGTCTTATGGTACCGCAAGGATCTCTTCGACGCCCACAAGATCCCCTACCCCGACGACAACTGGACCTGGGAGGACATGTACGAGGCCTCCAGGAAGATCGCCGACCCGTCCCGCGGGGTCTACGGCTGCCGGCTAGCCCGCGGCGGCTGGTTCTGGCTGACCTGGCTGTGGTCGGCCGGCGGCGAGGTGATGGCCTACGACGAGAAGGCCGACCAGTGGCGTTGCGTCTTCGGCTCCCACGCCGGGGCGCTCGCGTTGGACTACTACGTCCGTCTAGCCACCGAGAAATGGATCGACAAGCAAGGGCATGTCCAGCGCGGCTACTCCACGCTGGAGTCGAACGAGGACGCCTTCGCGCAGTGGGACCGCGGCGAGATCGGCATGACCGTCGCCTACATCGACGGGCGAATCTTCTCCTCCATCAACCCCGAGGTGACCGGCCTCGCCCCGGTGCCACTTGGTCCGCCCGACCCGAAAACCGGCAAGCGCGTCCGGGGCGCCGAGCTCAACAGCCGCATGATGGGGATGTTCTCGGGCATCAAGGAGAAGGCCGTCCGCGACGCCTGCTGGGACTACATGCGCTTCTACGATGGCCCCGAGGCGCTGGCCCTGAAGACCAAGGTCATGGTGGAGGGCGGCATGGGCCGCTTCGTCAACCCGGAGCAACTGCGCCGCTTCGGCTACGCCGACGTGGAGCGCCTCGCCCCGCCCGACTGGGCCAGGAACTTCAAGATCGCCATCGAGTGCGGCAAGCCCGAGCCCTACGGCAAGAACAGCGCCCTGGCCTACATGATGATGGGAACCCCCGTCGACGAGGCCCTCGACCTCTCGCTGCGGGACAAGCTGCCCAAAGACCGCGAGCAACGCCTGGACGCGCTGCAAGGGCTGCTGGAGAAGGCCGAAAGCCGCGCCAACGTCCAGATGATCGGCCTCGTGCCGCCCACCGAGCGCCTGTCGCGCCGGATCTGCGCCAGCGTGGCGCTGCTGGGCATCCTGGTGGCCTTCGCCTTCGTCTTCAAGCGGTTGTTCCGTCTCTTCACCCCGCCCGACACCTTGCGGGAGGGGAAGTCCGCCTGGCAGTTCCGGCGCTACGTCTGGGCCTATCTGCTGCTGGTCCCGGCGGTCGGCACCATCCTCTTCTGGCACTACATCCCGCTGTTGCGCGGCTCGCTGATGGCCTTCCTGGACTACAAGCTCGTGGGCCAGTCCACCTTCAAGGGGGTGGACAACTTCGGCGACCTGATTTTCGACCAGGAGTGGTGGCTGTCGGTCTGGAACGCCATGCGCTACAGCTTCCTGGTCCTGGCCATGACCTTCCTGCCGCCGATCATCCTGGCGGTGGCCTTGCAGGAGGTGCCGCGCGGCAAGCTGCTCTACCGGGTGGTCTACTACCTGCCCGCGGTAGTCACCGGGATCGTGACGATCGTGCTCTGGAAGCAGTTCTACGAGCCCAGCGAACGCGGCGCGTTGAACTCCTTGTGCATGCACATCCCCGCGGCGGGCTTCCTGCTAGCCGGGCTGGCGCTGCTGGCCGTGTGCCTCGCCTTCGCCCAACGGCTCCGGCTGCACGGCATGTGGTTGGGCATGGGGTTCACCGTCTTCGCCGGGTTGGCGCTGCTGTCGCTCTTCGCCGGGCTGGCGCTGCCCATCCTGCTGCCGAACACCGAGACCCTAGCCGAGAGCCTCCCCAAGCTGGCCAGCCGCCTCTTCTCTTTCACACCCGAGCCCTACCGCTGGCTCAACAACCCCAACACCGCCATGCTCTCCTGCGTCATCCCCATGGTCTGGGCGGGCATGGGGCCGGGATGCCTTATCTACCTGGCCGCCCTAAAAGGCATCCCCGACGACTACTACGAGGCCGCCGACATGGACGGCGCCACCTTCATCGACAAGATACTCCTGGTGGTCTTCCCGACCCTCAAGAGCCTGATCGTCATCAATTTCGTGGGGGCGTTCATCGGCTCCTGGTACAGCTCCACCGACACCGTCCTGGTGATGACCGGCGGCGGAGCCAGCACCCAGGTGGCGGGCCTCTACATCTGGTACAAGGCGTTCACCTTCCTCGATTTCGGCCGGGCCACCGCCGCCGCCTGGCTGCTGGGCATGATGCTGATTGGCTTCACCGTCTACCAGTTGCGCATGCTCAGCCGGGTCGAGTTCCGCACCGCCGACAGCAATAAGAAAGGGGGCTGACCATGCCCATCGTCTCCGCCATCGGCCGCCGCCACTGGAAAGTGCGCCTGCTCGTCTGGGGCATCTTCGCCAGCTTGGCGGCGGGTTCCGTGACCATGCTCTACCCCTTCGCCTTGATGCTCGCCGGCAGCACCAAAAGCGCCGTCGACTCCCCCGACGCCAAAATCGTGCCCCCCTTCCTCGTCAGCGACTTGGCCCTCTGGCGCAAACACGCCGAGGCCCACTTCAACGAGTCGCAGGACATGATGAAAACGGCCTACCGTAGCGAGGCCCCCAGCTTCCGCGAGTTGCTCGAGCCCAAGCCCAACCCCGCCTTGGCCGACGCCTGGCGGACGTTCTGCGAGCGGACCCCGCTGCCTTTCTACGCCTATATGGTCGGCGAGGTCGACGCTCCCCGCTCCCGCGGAGTGATGCCCCAGCGCCTCCGCGTCTTCAAACGGCTCCTGGCCGAACGCTTCGGCGACGATCTCGGACGCCTCAACCAGGAGCTGGGAACCGCGTTCACCTCCTGGAACGCCATCACCTACCAACCCGAGGAGTACCTGTTGCGCCGCAACAAGCCCTCCATGCTCCCCTTCGACCAGGCCTTCCGCGACTTCAAGGCGAAGCAGCCCCTCGACTCCCGCTACTACTTCAGCCCCGAAGGCTACTTCCGCATGGCCTTCCTCCAGTCGCGCTACGGCAAGGACATCGCCCATTACAACCAGACCCACGGCACCGCCCACGCTGGCTGGGACGCCGTCCATCTCTCCCGTCAGGCGCCGGCGGCCCCGAGCGCGGAACGCCAGGATTGGGAGGAGTTCGTCCGCGGCGTCCTCAACCTCTATTGGGTTCGGGTGGACGCGGCGGCGGCGCCCCAATACCACAACTACCTGCGCGATAAATACACCACGCTCGACGCCCTGAACCACATCCAGGGGGCAAGCCACAAGTCCTGGGATTCCATCCCCCTGGTCGACGAGCCCCCCCCCTCCGGCGTGGTCCAGGCCGACTGGGACGCTTGGCTCCAAGGCTGGCGCAGCCCCGACGGCAAGACCTTCCACCAGGCGCCCCTGGAGGCGCTGCGCGTCCACGGCGTCGACTTCCTCTTCCGCGACTTCCTGGCGGCGCAGTACCAGTCCGTCGCCGCGGCGAACCAGGCCTTGGGCACCAGCCATTCCACCTGGATGGATTTCCTCCCGCCCCAGGCGGAGTTCCACCACGAGGCGTTCCTGCGGCAGACCGGGGAGCTGCGCCGGGAGTTCGCCACCCGCAACTTCGTCGCCGTCGCCAACCACATCGTACTGCATGGCCGTGCCGTGCTCAACACCGTCGTCTACTGCCTGCTGGCGATCCTGGCGGCGCTGGTGGTCAACCCGCTCGCGGCCTACGCGTTGAGCCGCTACCGCCCGCCCAGCCAATACAAGGTGCTGCTCTTCCTGATGCTCACCATGGCCTTCCCGCCCATGGTGACGCAGATCCCGGCCTTCCTGATGCTCCGCGAGCTGGGCATGCTCAACACCTACTGGGCGCTGATCCTGCCCGGCCTGGCCAACGGCTACTCCATCTTCCTGTTGAAAGGCTTCTTCGACAGCCTGCCGCGGGAACTCTACGAGAGCGCCGCCATCGACGGCGCTGGAGAGGTCCGCATCTTCCTGCAGATCACCATGAGCCTCTCGACCCCCATCCTGGCGGTGATCGCCCTGGGAGCCTTCACTGGGGCTTACGGCAACTTCATGATGGCGCTGCTGGTCTGCCAGGACCAGAAGATGTGGACGATCATGCCTTGGCTCTACCAGCTCCAGCAAAGCAGCTCCGAGGGCGTGGTCTTCGCCAGCTTGCTGCTGGTGGCGGCTCCCACGCTGCTGGTCTTCGTCTTCTGCCAGAATGTCATCATGCGGGGCATCGTCGTCCCGGTGGAAAAATGAGAGGACTCCCATGAAACTGGCCTTCTCGACGCTCGGATGCCCCGCCTGGGACTTGCGGGCAATCGCCGCCAACGCCCGCGCCCACGGCTACGACGGCGTCGATTTCCGCGGCTACCTGGGCGAGCTCGATTTATGGCGAACCCCCGAGTTCAGTTCCGGGATAAAGGAGACCGCCCGGACGCTCGCCGACGCCGGACTGGAGGTGCCCTGCGTCTCGGCCTCGGCGTCAGCCTTCCACCGGTCGCCGCGGGACAGGGCGGCGGCGCTCCGGGACGTGGCGCTGAATCTGGACGTCTGCGCCGGGCTGGGCTGCGGCCTGCTCCGGGTTTTCGGCGGCCATTTCCCCGGAGCCCCGGAGGCCGAGGCGGTGGAGATCGCCGCCGCCTGCCTCGCGCAAATGGCCTGCTTCGCCAGACCCTATGGCGTGAACGTGCTGGTGGAGACCCACGACGGCTGGCTCGACAGTTCCCTGCTGCGATGTCTGGTCGAAACCGCGCGCGCCCCGAACCTCGGCGTCGTGTGGGACGTCCACCACCCCTACCGCTACCGCGGCGAGGCGCCCGCGGCGACCTGGGCCAACCTGGGCGAGTGGGTGGACTACACCCATATCAAGGACTCCGTCCCCTTCGACCGCGGCGGCAAGGACGACTACCGCTACACCCTCCTCGGGGAGGGCGACGTCCCTGTCCGCGAGGCCATAAGCTGCCTCAAGGCGGGCGGCTACGACGGCTATCTGACGGTGGAGTGGGAGAAACGCTGGTATCCGGAGCTGGAGGAGCCCGAGGTGGCGCTCCCGCAGTACGCCACCGGGCTCAGTGAACTCCTGGGAGGGTAACTTTAGCGTAACTGCCCAGCGCTATTTCCCCATTTCCCGCAAATCCAGCTATTGACAAACGCCGGGTCTTCCCTTATTATTTGGTATGTATCAATTAGTGCATGCCAGTGGAGGCAGGAGATGACGGAGACCATGGGGAAATGCCCGGCCATGAAGCACGGGGACATCCGGGACGAGATCGCCCGGCGGATCAAGGTGGGCGTCTACACCGAGCAGCTCCCGCCGCTGGCGCAGTTGACCAAGAGCTTCGACGCCCACGCCTTGACCGTCCGTAAAGCCCTCGCCGCCTTGGAGCGGGCGGGAGTCGTGGAACGCAAGGCGCGGGTTGGGACTTTCGTCAAGCGCAAGCGGCGGATCGCCTTCCTTTATGTCGGGTTCGAGGCCGACGGGCAAAGGCGGCGCAGCTTCCACGAACCGGTCTACGCACCTTTGCTCGCCAGCGTCGAGGAAGAGGTGGCCAGACGCGGCAGCTCCATGATGACCATGCGTTGCGACAAGGTGGACGCGGAGCTGGCCGCCGCCCTCCGCAACGAGGTGGACGGCTGCGTCCTGATCGCCGACGAGTCCTGCGCCACCTTTGCCCCCCACCTGGAGGGCTTCCCTTGGGTGCGCGTCATGGGCAAACCAGTTTCCGGACTCCCGGCCCCCCAGCTCTCCTACGACAACACCGTGATCGGCGCGATGGCCGCCGACTACCTGGAGCGGCGCGGTTGCCGCCGCTTCGTGTACATCGGCCATACCCGGCTTGCCTTGTTCAAAGAGCGCAGCGGCTGTTTCCAGCGCCGTGTACTGGAGCTAGGCGGGAGCTTCCATCAGCTCCCACTCGAACTCTTGGGCATGGCCGCCGCTGGCCGCTTCGAGGCCGCCAGGCGGGGGCTTGAGGAGCTCGTCCGGCCCGGCCCCGCCAAGCAGACGGGGCTCTATATCTCCGGCGACATCCTCGCCGCCTCCGTGTATCAGGCGGCCCACTCGCTGGGCTTGCGCCTGGTGGACGAAGTCCCGACCATCGCCGGAGACAACAACCCCCTCTTCCTCCATGACCTTTACCCCCGTCCCCCCAGCATCGACATCCGTATGGAGGAGCTTGGCGTCCATGCGGTCGCCAGCCTCTTCGCCCTCATCGCCGGGAAGGGCGGCGACGGCGCCTTGGAACCTTTGCAACTAACGCCACAGCTGGTCAACAACCCAGAATAGAAGGAGAGCGTCGATGTGGAACAGCATGTCGATGGGAGCCGCCACCGCCCCCTGCCGCATCATCCAGAAAAAACATCTGGCCCACGTCCTTTGGGGGCGCACCAGCAACACCACCGGCTACGTGGTCTTCGAATCCTACTGGTGGCGGGACGTCCCCGTGGACGCCGCCCCCCGCAAGACCAGAGTCCTCTCCGTCAGCCGCCCCAGCATCGTGATGCCCAAAGGGCTGGAGGGCGGCAAACTCAAGCTGGGCGTCCTCTCCCCCTATTGGCAGGACGCAGCCACGCTGGAACTGGCGCTGGACGGCTCCCGGGAAATCGAGTCCGCCGACATCAAGCAACCCTGCGAAGCCGTGGCCGAAGGGAGCTCCACCCGCGTCGAGCCCACCATGGGCTACTTGCCCATGCGCATGACCCTAGCGCCTGCTCCCAGGCGGTAACCACCCCAACCAAGGAAAACCATACAACATGGACAAAGACTCGAAAACGAAACCCGCTTCCCATGTCGCCATCGCGGCCGGAACCCTCAAGGAATGCATGCGCAACTATGCGCTCGCGCCGCTGCGTTGCTACACGTTCCTGGGGACGGAAAACTCGGCGCATCAACTTTGGGACGAGAAGACCCGCCGTTACGACAAGCCGATCGTCGAACACAATGGTGTCATCACGGGGTGGTTCGACCCTTCCGAGCATTTGCCTTGGCTGGCCGCCGCCATGCGCAACGGAGCCTATTCGCTTGGGCTGTTGGACGGCTATCTGCCCGCGGTGAACTACGTATACCGCCAGGAAGGCACCAGGACGACTTGCGAGATGACCGCGTTCGCGGCAGACGCCCCGACGCCTGGCGAGGCGCTTGTCCACGTCCACTTACTTGAGCGAGCTGGTGAGGAAGTGTCATGGGAACGGTATTTCAAGCTTGGCTCCGCGGAAGCTGGCAACCAAGCCGAGTTTGCGACGGCCTTGCAAGCTTTGCGCCACCACTGGGAAGGCTTCTTCGCCGCAGGCAGGCAGTTCCGCTGCGACGACCAGGAGCTGCTGGACGCCTGCAAGGCGTCGATTGTCCGCGCCATGGTCACCTTCACCGGCAAACGTCCCCATTACGGAGTGAGAAGCTACGGCCCCGGAACCGTATATGGCATCGAACAAGGCGACGGCTTCCCCCCGACCATCATCGCCCTGGTGGACTGCCTGCTCGACTGGGGACAGGAGGCTTTGGCCTGCGAATATCTCGCCGCCTACTTCGAGGACTTTGTGCGGGACGACGGGCGGGTCAAATACTATATCGACCCCGAATTCGACGGGTGCTCTGTCGCCGAGTATGGGCAGTTCCTGTGGCTGGCCAACAAGTGTGTGGCCGCGGGCGGGAAGGAGGCATGGCTCGCCCTGCTCCGCCCTAAGCTGGAGGCGATCCGGCAATGGGCTTGGGACGCCCAGTGTAAGGCGCCTGGCGGCTTGGTCGCTGGTGCGCCAGAAGCGGACATGCGCAAGGAGCAAGGGGTCTATTTCCACAACAACGCCTGGCTGTGGCGCGGCTTGCGCGACTGCGCCTTGGCCCTTGGACACCCAGAGGACCTCGAACGTTGCGAGCGTTACCGCGGAGCCATCCTCGACGCCGTGGACAAGCACACCGTCCACAGCGTCAGCCCCCCCTTCATCCCCCCGATGCCCCTGAAATTTGAGCCCTTCGCCAAGATGCGGTTGGAGCCACACGCCTTCGTCGATATCAACAGCTACACAAACTACCGCTATTGGCCGGAACTGCTGTCGTCCGGGATATTGCGGCCAGAGCAGATGGAGGCCATCGTCGCCTACCGGAAGAGTCACGAGGGCGAAATCGCCGGGCTGACCCGCATCTGGGAATGGGCGGACAACTGGACGATGGCCGAGCACGCCGCCGGGATTCACCTGCTGGGTTGGCGGGACGAACTGATCCGGCTTCTCCTCAGCCACGTCGCTGGGCACACCACCCCGGAAACCTGGACAGCCTACGAGCAGGTGTCCATCGAGAGCGGCTCTCCCCGCACCTTCAAAGCCGACTACTGCGTCCCGTCGCAACTGGTCGCCCCAAGGCTTTTCGCCTGGCTGGCGGAAAACGACTGAACATGGCGAATAACCATCACGTGGAGGAAAACAATATGGCTAAACCTCTTCCGCTGCTCGCCTTGGGGATGCTGCCCCTCGTGTCCATGGCCGCCCCCGCCCGCCACTGGTGCTGGGATTCGGTGCAGCCTACCTATTCCGGCCACCAACTCATGGCCAGCGAGTGGGTCAGGGAGGTGTCCAAATGGCGGCAAAAATGAAACTTGCCACGGCCATGGCCGCACCTCTGGTTGCCACCGCCCCATGGACGTTCGGACGAGACGGGCATCTCCCCCCCACAATCCCAGGAGGCGAAAAATGAAGGCCTTGCGCGCATCCCAGCCCTTCTCCTTGATCGAGCTATTGGTCGTCATCGCGGTGATGTCGGTCCTGACCGCGCTGCTGCTGCCCGCCCTGGGGAACGCCAAGCGGGCCGCCCACAGCATCCGTTGCCTCAACGACCAAAAGACGGTGTCCACCGCAATGCAGTATTACTCACAAGACAACACCGACTACCTTGTGCCCCATTACCAACCAGGCCCCTATGTCGCCACCCACCAGACTGGCTGGTGGTTCTATTTTCTGCTGGACGGGGATTACAGCTATTTAGGCGTCACGGTGAGTGGCGGCGACTACATCAAGATGGAAACTGCCAAGCAGATCATGCTCGACATGCCCCCCGCCAGAAGCCGCAATTTCCCAAGCTATAGCGGCACCGGCTATGGATATTTCAAGGGTGGCTACAACGCGCCGCGGAAAATTCACATGATCGCCAAGCCGTCCCGCTCGATCTTGCTGGGCGACAGCGCCACCACCATCGACTACACCTATTACAACGTCAATTGGCGCAGCGCCTATTGCTACTCGTGGCAAGCGTTCCATTACCGCCATCCCGGTTTGACGGCGAACGTCTCGTTCCCCGACGGCCATGGCGCCGGGATCAGGCCGGACGCGCAGAACGAGCCCGATTATTGGTCGCTGTGGGCGGACATGCCCTGAGGATTTCTCGAACAATCGAGAGGAATAATGAGGTTGCCATGTATGCTTACGCCACCATGAAAAAGCTTATAACCATGGAGATGGCCATGGCCATGACGATGACCATTATCAGTGGTGTCCTTAACCACCTTGAGCGCCTGTCCTTCTGGGTCTACAACGGCAAGCCCATCGATGGCCCATGGATCGAGGCCAGCAAAGCGGGCGAGGCGCAACGCCTCGCCGCCGCTTGGCGTCGAGTGAGCTCCCAGCCGGAAGTGCGCCAGGAGCTGGAGGACATGTTCCTCGACTACACCGACCTTTGCGTCCAGCATGGCTTCGGCGCCAGCTACGCCACCCGTTACTGTTTCGCCCGTCCGATCCTGTGGATGAAGGGGCCGCTCCAGCGGCAGGGACGGCTCCAACCGCTGCTGACCAACAACCCACAATGAATAGGAGTGCTGCAATGCGTGACAACATGTCAAATAGGACTGGCGCTGCAAGGGGCATCGCCGCCTTGTGTTTGTCCCTTGTGGCGTCGACCGCCGCCAGGGCCGACTACCCGGCGGCGGAATGGGTACCATCGCCATACCTCATGGAAGCCCGTTCCTTCGAGGACGGCAAGACGGATTTCGTCCACCACGGCCCGGGCTCGGAGGTGGCGGTGGACACCATGCGCCGCCTCGACGGGAAAGCTTCGCTGCGCTGGCAATGGCAGCCAGGGGCGGAAGTGGAGTTCGACCTCCCCACTCCGCAGCTCACCCCCGAGCTGGCTCGCAAGCTGTACAGCGGCTCCTCGGCGACAGTCACCGTCTTCTCCGCCTGGGTGTACAACGAGCGTCCCAGGCCGGGGGAGGCGTTGCGCTTCGAGTTCGGCCGCCGGGCCAGCGGGGGCAAGGCGGACTGCTGGTTCGACTTCAAGCTCGGCTTCTCCGGCTGGCGCACCTGCACCCCGGCCTTCGAGGACAGCATGGAGGGCAAGGCCGTCCCGGGCATGGACTTCGTCCGCATCAAGGCACCGAAGGACGCCACGGGGCGGGTCTGGCTCGACCGCCTCCTGATGGCCTATGACGAGCTGCGTTGGCAGGGGTGGAGCGCCGACTACCAAGTCGACTTGAAGAACTGCCCGTTCACCCCCGCCGTGGAGATCGACCTCGGCCTGCCTAAAAAACTGCCCAAGCCCACTCCCGCCGAGCTGGATGGCCTGCGGCGCGTCCAGTCCAAGCTGACGGAGATGATGGCGGGCGGGGACAACCAGCCCCCTGCCGCCTGGGCCCAAGTCAAGCGGGACTACGACCAGCTCGCTCTGGAACGCCTGCCGGACGGCTCGACCCTAGGGCCGCACATGGGCTTCAACTCCCTGCTGCTTTTCGGCGCGGAGCGGCTGCCCCATGTCCAGTTACGAGACTACGGCGCGCTGATGATCCAGGTGGCCAAGCTCCACACGGCCGCCATCGACCCGGCGCACCGCGCCGCGTTGAAGGACATGTTCCTGACCCTGTGCCGCCATCTGGTCGACCAGGGCTTCGCCCGCGGCAGCGCCCTGGGGCGGACCCATCACTTCGGCTACAGCAGCCGCGAATGGTCGCAGGCGATGTTCCTCGCCTCCAACTCCCCCGAGCTGCGCGGCAGCAGTGACTACCAGGACGCCTTGGCCGGGCTGCTCTGGTTCGACCGCGAGTTCAAGGGCGGCTTCTCCTCCGATGTCGCCAGTTACCTGACCGGGGGCTTCGACGTCTGCGACTACTACAACACCATGGCCATGTCACACCTTGCCTTAATCCTCTCGCAAAGCTCCGACGGCGCCCGGGTGTTCCTGCTGCGGAAATACTCGGCTTTCGTGTCCGCCACCTTGGCCCGCCCCGGCCCGGGGATGAGCGGCGGGCTCAAGCCCGACGGCGCCATCTTCCACCACGGCGCCATCTACCCCGCCTACGCCTGCGGTCTGCTCTACAACTGCCCCCTCCTCGCCTACTGGTTCAAAGACACCCCCTTCGCCCTCGACCCGGCGGCGCTCCTGGGACTGCGCAAAGCCGTGCTGGCCACCGACGTTTTCAGCAACCCTACCTCGGGGATCGGCCTCTGCGGGCGCCACCCGCTCGCCGGCGCCGGTCTCCCCAGCGACGGCCCGCGCTACCTGGCGCTGGCGGGTGATCTCTTCACCGGCGCCCCGGTAGACAAAGACATGGCCGCCGTCTACCTCCGCCGCGTCCCGGAAGCCCGGGCGGACAGCAAGAAGCTGTTCGGCGAGGACATCGCTCCCGCCCCTGCGCCACAGGGGCACTGGACGTTCAACTACGGCTGCCTCGGCGTCCACCGCTTCCAGGACAAGATGGTAACGCTCAAGGGCTTCAGCAAAGATGTCTGGTGCTCGGAGATCTACTGGGCCGACAACCGCTACGGCCGCTACCAGAGCTACGGCGGCGTCCAGATCATGCCCTCGACGACGAACGGCGGCAACGGCTTCTCCAACTCCGGCTGGGACTGGAACCTCAACCCCGGGGCGACCGTGATCCTCCTGCCCTTCGAGCTTCTTGACGCCCCCGGCCCGCGCTTCGACCAGAAAACCCGCGAAAGTTTCAGCGGCAGCTCCAACCTGGAAGGCCGCTACGGCGCTTTCGGCTTCCACCTGCCGCCGCTACCCGCCCCCATCAAGAACCTCGACCCGGCCTTCACCGCCCGGAAAAGCGTCTTCTGTTTCGACGACCGCCTGGTCTGCCTCGGCTCCGGGATCGCCAGCTCCGACCAGAAGCACCCGGTGGCCACTGTCCTCTACCAGCACGCCCTGTACAACAAGGCCACGCCGACCTGGGCCGACAACCCCGCGCCCATCGCCAGCTTCCCCCACGAGGGCATGGCCGCCCCGGGCGGCTGGCTGCTCGACGGCTACGGCAACGGCTACCTGCTGGGCGACGGCGTCGCCGCCAAGTTCACCCGCAAGCGCCAGACTTCCGTCGACGATCACACCAACTGGGATGTGCGCAAGATGACGGAGGGGGATTTCGCCGCCGCCTGGATCGACCACGGCCCCGCGCCCAAGGACGCCACCTACGAGTACCTCGTCGTCCTCGACGCCACCCCGGCGAAAATGGCGGGGCTGGCCGCCGCCAGACCCTACCAAGTCCTGCGGCGGGACGACATCGCCCACGCCGTCCGCGACCAGGCCACCGGGGTGACCGGGGCGGTGCTCTGGAAACCCTCGGACAAGCTGGGCGTCCCGCCGCTGCTGTCGACCCGGCTGCCCGCCATCGTCATGTTCCGCGAGGACGCCCCCGGCCGCCTAGTCATGAGCGTTTGCGACCCGGACTTGAACTATGGCGGTTGCGATGGTATGAGCCAACCTAAATGCCACCGGCTGCTTTTGGACGGGCAATGGCGCGCCGCCGGGGCCAAGAACGGGAAAGTGTCGTTGAAGGCCGAGGGCGCCAACACTGCGCTCGAGGTGGTGTGCAGGGATGGGCAGCCGGTCGAGTTCGCCCTGGAAATGGCCGCCCCCCCCGTCAAGGGCGACGCGGAACACAAAGGTGAGGCTCCCCAGGGCGGCCTCTTGAAGTGGTTGGGCTTTTAATTTGGAGGTATGGCAATGATGTCGAAGAAACGTTTCACCTTGATCGAAATGCTGGTCGTGATCGGGATTATAGCGATTTTGTCCTCGATTCTGCTGCCAGCTCTCAGCAAGGCCAAGAATTACGCCAAAGGCACGCTATGCGCCAGCAACCTCAAGCAGTTCGGGGTGATGCACGCCCTGTACGGCGACGACTACAACGGCCACCAGCTCGGCTTGGACACCATCGGGGCCACGCGTTGGTGGGATCTCTTCCCCCCGGGGTATGGCAGTGATATGACGAGTGGAGGCACTTTCCCCAAAGCAACCCGTGCGTTCTACCCCTACGGGCTCTCCATGAAGTCGAAAGGTCTGCTCTGCCCGGACGAGAAGCGAGACGACGCCGAGTTCGAGTTCGTCATCGACTGGAAGGGGAGGATATCCTACGTGTACCGCTCGGGATACAGGGGCTACGCTGGCTTTGCAGGGGAAGAGCTGAACATCAGGACTATCAAACCCACCCTCTGGTTGCGCTATTGCTATGGGCATGGGGCTTCGTCGACGTTGTACACGATCGGCAGCTCCGCCTACGCCTTCAACCAGGGCGTCAACCCGGCGGCGCGCGAATCCTTGCGACATTATGGCAACGGCATCAACGTGCTGTATTTCGACGGCTGCGTCCTGCAGCGCAAGCGCTTGCAGCACCTCGACAGATGACACGGGCAAACCGCAAAGGAAGAGACGGAGCAATGTATGCACATAAAAAGTTTTTCATCGTGGAGGCGATAACGCTCATGACAACCATGACCCTGGCCGGGAACGTCCCGGCACCTTTCGAGATCCAGCGGCCCGACTTCAAGACCTACGACTTCGCGGACAGCGTCCCAACGGAGTTCCAGGCGGCGGGGGGCTCGTCGCTAAACATCGACCGGAAGCTGTTCATGTCCGGGGGGGCTTCGCTGCGCTGGAGCTGGGACAAGCCCGGCGCCACGCTGCGCTACCACTGCCCGGAGGCGTTCGAGCACCTCACCGGGGAGAACCCCGACCCGGTCGTCCACCAATGGGTCACCTGCACCACCTTGAGCGCATTGGCCTTCTGGGTGTACTGCCCCAAGCCCCTCGACGGCGAGCTATGGATGGAGGTTGGCAAAGGGGACGGGCAGACGGCCTGCCGCTTCCCGATGAAGCTGAACTTCAGCGGCTGGCGCGAGTTCCGCGCCCTCTATGGACGGGACATGCCCGCCTTCCCGCCGCTAGACGCCGACACCTTGCGCTTCGCCGCCCCGGCGGACGTGACGGCGGGCGCGCTCAACTTCGCCCTCTTCTGCCCCAGGACGGAGCTGGACGTGCGCTTTGTCCGCGCCACCGCCCAGACCCCCTGGGTCGCCACAGGGACTGGGCCCTGGATCAATGGCAATGACGCGCCTCGGGCGGAGTTCGTCCCGGAGACACCGGGAAAGCTCTCGGAGGCGCAGCTGACCACGCTCGGACGGCTGACGGGGACGGTCCTCGCCCCCTATGCCCCGCCAGCCCAGGCTGGACCGATGGCCGACACGGAGCTGGCCGCCCTGCGGGACTTGCACACAAAACGCGGCTTCGTCCGCGACGGCGACCGGATCAGCGGCGGCCTGGGCACCATCGGGGGCAACGCCGCCTACTCCGCCAGCGCCGGGGACCAGGAGTTCTGGGGCGAGGCGCAGCGTCTCGCCGCCGCCTGGCTCCGGGCGGACGCCCAGCCGAAGCTCCGCCAGGAGCTGGAGGACATGTTCCTTGACTACGCCGACCTTTGCGTCCAGCATGGTTTCGGCGCCGGCTACGCCACCCGCGACAGCTTCGCCCGCCCCATCCTGTGGATGAAGGAGCCGCTCCAGCGGCGGGGGCGGCTCCAGCCGCTGCTTGCCAAGCTGCGCGGCCAGAACGGTCTGGACGGCGAGCTGCGCGCCAGCGAGCCGTGGGCCAACGCCGACGTCTACAACACCCTGACCGGGGCGCGCCTCTTCCTCATCTTCGTCCAGGACGCCCCCCTGGCCAAGCACTGCGACCTCAAGGCGCTGCAACACTGGCTGGAGTCCACCGCCCGGCTGGGGGAGATCCGCCCCGACGGCTCCTTCTTCCATCATGCGCAGACCTACAGCGGCTACAACCTCCCGGCCATCGGCCCCTTGGCGGAGCTCAACCATCTGTTGGCCAAGACCGAGTATGCCGCCCCCACTAGCCTCCAGATGGCCAAACGCAGCGCCAAGGCCATGAACTTCTACAGCTGCCACGGCTCCATCCCACACGTCCTGAGCGGCCGCTGGCGCATGCCGGGGGACTTCGCCCCAATCGGGCGGCAGTTGTTCTGGCAGCTCGCCGAATGCGGCGAGCCCCTCGACCAAGAGATGGCGGCCATTCACCTATATCACGCCAACCTGTCAGGAAAGGACGACGAGCACGCCGCCAAATACCGGGAGTTGGGGATCAGGCCCTGGACGCCAGAAGGCCACCTGAGCCTCAACTACACGGTCGCCGCCATCCACCGCCGCGGCGACTGGATGATGTTCTTCCGCGGCCAGCGGAACCCCTTCATCTCCTTCGAGAGCTATGCCTCGCAGACCGCCAACGCCATGGGGCGCTACCTCAACTACGGGCACATGGCCATCATCAGCTCCGGTGAGCCGCCCAGCGAGGAGGCCAGCGGCTTCCGCCCCCAGGAGGGCAGCCAGACCAACCGCTGCACCGACTTCCACGGCTGGGACTTCAACTTCTGGCCGGGGACGACCGCCAGGAAAATCCCCTACGACGCGCTGCGCAGCCACTTCGAAGTCGAGGAGATGGTCACCTCCCAGACCTTCGCCGTGGGGACGAGCCTCGGCGACGACGGCGTCTTTGGCATGAAACTCAAGGAGGATCTGCCGGGCTTCCCCGACCCCACCCGCATCGGCCCGAACAAGTACTGGCTGGGCGAAACCGAGTACGGCCGCCGGGTCAAGGACTCCATGTACGACCCCGCCTTCCAGGCGCGCAAGTCGGTCTTCTGCTTCGACAACCGCATCCTCTGCCTCGGCTCCAACATCCATTCCAGCGACCCGGACCACCGGGTTTGCACCACCTTGTTCCAACGGCATCTGACCCCTGAGGACAAGCTCCGCCTGCCCTTCCCGGAGGAGCGCCGCGTCGAGGCGGGCTGCCTGCTTGACCGCAACGGAGAGGGCTACTATCTCGCCCCCGGCAACGACAGGGCCATCCTCACCCGCGCCCGCTGCGACCTGCCCTACCACCCCTACTGGTGCCCCAACAAGCCCGAGGCCCACAAGCTGGTCTCCCCCAATGCGGGCGACACCGAGCTGGCCGTCCTC
>Ga0209467_1000854_pt1 | contig 33087 bp, 27 predicted proteins | sample Higcelwee11metaG_FD_187175 | JGI IMG/M metagenome (GOLD analysis project Ga0209467, IMG submission 187175) | Freshwater pond sediment microbial communities from the University of Edinburgh, under environmental carbon perturbations - High... | ecosystem: Environmental > Aquatic > Freshwater >... | reverse complement strand
GGCCGATGCCGCCCACAGCACGTTCCACATAGTGCCGCAGATGCCATTCGGTGGGCTTGCCATCTACTGCCGAATACTGACACATCGGCGCCATGAACAGCCGGTTCGGCAGTTCAAGACCGCGCAGTCGTATCGATCCAGAAAATAAAGAAGCCATGATTCCTCCCGATCCAGGTGCGATGACTGTTCAGTTCGGATTCACGATGTATACCATTTTCATACTACTCGAACATTACCGTGGCCATGATCAATACCTTACCATATACTGGTGCAATGATACACAGAATACAGAACAGGCAGGATGTACTCGCATCCAGCTTTCTGCAGTACTGCGCCGCACATGCTGCAGAACACGATGAATCGTACATACCCGATGCGGCATGGGCATTCGGCGACGACTATCCGTCATTCGTACTGACCGGCCCGCATGGAACCGTGACCGGTGCCGCAGCTGCCATGCTCGGTCCGTCTTTCCGCTCGGCGCGAAAGGCGCGGATTGCGATACTGCACACCATCGCCGAACCGACAATGGAGCACTATGGCCTGCTTGTGCGCGCGCTGGCAGAGGCTATCGGGCCGCAAGCCGACGAGCTCTATCTCTTCTTTCCAGAGATCGACCGTGCGTTCCGTACGGCGCTTGATCAGGCCGGTTTTCAATTCGATCGATCGGTCTACCTCATGAGAGCGGCGACCGCGCATGCTGTCGAACCCAAACTGCCTGCCGGATACGCATTCGCGCCGGTGGTGTCGGGTGACACCGCTGCCATTGCCGCATTCGTCGCGGTGCGGAACCGCAACTTCAAAGAGGTTCATGGCTCATCGGACACCAGAGTCGAAGATATTCTGGAATTTATGGCATCCAACGAATTCCTGCCCGGTGGGCTCCTGCTCCTTGGGGCACCCGGTTCCAACCCCTGCGGTACGTTGCGCGTCGAGCGTGATGATGATGGCACGGCGTTCATCGGCACCATCTCGGTCGACAAGGCGCATCGCGGCATTGGCCTTGGCAAGGCCATCATCACCAAGGCTGTATCAGTAGCCAAGGAGACGGGGTTCGCCGAGGCGTTCCTGTCGGTCAACGCGACCAACAAGACGGCGTTGGGCTTGTATGAACGCAATGGATTCTCGATCGCGAAGGCCATGGTCTGCTACACGATGCGCTTGCCATGCAATCGCTGACGATTCTATACTCGTTCCATGCACCATACCTGTACGCTCACTGTCCGCACCTATGAATGTGACATGAATGGCCACGTCAACAACGCCAACTACCTGCATTACCTTGAGTACGCACGGCATGAGTACCTCAAGGCGGCAGGTTTCGACTACGCCGGCGCCGTCAAGTCGGGATTCGGCCTCTATGTGACACGGATTGAAATTGACTACAAACGGTCGGCGGTGCTCGACGACGTGCTGACCGTGGAGTCGAAACCGGTCAAACGCGGCGCAGTCTCGGGAGTGATGGATCAGGTCATTCGATGTGGCGACGTGACGGTAGCGCAGGCGCGCGTCTCATGGGCCTTTGTCGATGCCACAGGCCGCCCGAGCAGGATTCCCCCGGAACTGGACGTGCCGGGACTCGCGCCCTGACAGGCTGATACAAGCGCCTGCCCCGGCTATAATCGTACGCGCACAACAAACCAAGGAGTTCAATACCATGACCTACCAGGAAATTGTAGCCAAAGCGAAGACAAACATCGGACCGTATTGCCGAGTATGCCCCGAATGCAACGGCATTGCCTGCAAAGGCATGATTCCAGGACCTGGAGGCAAGGGGACAGGGCTTGGATTCATACGCAATTATCAGGAGCTCAAGAAAATCCGGCTGGTGATGGATACGATCTATCAACCCACAACCGTATCGACGCGCAGCACGCTGTTCGGCAAGGAGTTTTCGCTGCCCGTATTCGCGGCACCTGTCGGAGCGGTCGGGCTCCATTACAGCAATGCCTACGATGACCTGACGTATTCAGCCGCCGTGCTTGACGGATGCAAGGCTGCCGGCACGGCCGCCTTTACCGGTGATGGAGTCAAGGATGAGGTCTACAAGGGCACCATAGACGCCATCAAGGCAATCGGCGGCCATGGCATACCGACTATCAAACCCTGGAGTCTGGCGGAGGTCGTGACAAAGGCACGCATGGCAGAAGATGCCGGAGCCTTCGCGTTTGCCATGGACATCGACGCGGCAGGCCTTGTCGTATTGGCCATGCAGGGCAAACCGGTTGCACCGATGCCGGTGGAAACGCTTGCCAGGATAGCCGCTTCAGTCAAGATTCCATTCATACTCAAAGGTGTCATGACGCCAGCAGGCGCACTCAAGGCGCTCGAGGCGGGAGCCCGCGGCATAATCGTATCGAATCATGGTGGCAGGGTACTCGACGAGACGCCTTCGACGATCGAGGTGCTGTCTGATATCGTCGATGTGGTGGGCGACCGCATGACCATTCTGATCGATGGCGGCTTCAGGACCGGCCTGGACGTATTCAAGGCGCTGGCCTTGGGTGCCGATGGGGTGCTGATTGGCAGGCCCTTCACCTGGTCGGTGTACGGCGGTGGAGCCGAAGGCGTCACACTCTACATGAATCGCGTCCAGGCCGAACTGGCGGAGGCGATGCTGATGACGGGTGCTGAAAACATCGATGCCATCGATGCCGCAAAGATCATGTAGATGGCACTCGTATCAGAAGCCGAGCACGAATCCGTCTTTTGAGAATTGCACGAAGGTACCGGCATCGACCATCGCAAAGTCAGGATGGCCGTCGACCGGTATCGATCTGACCAGATTCTGGCTGCCAGCAATGGTTCCGGACTGGACCTTGCCATCCCGGTAGAATGCGATCGCCGTCCCGGCCTTGAATGTAACAAGATAGGGCTTGAAGCCTATGCCCCTCGATGAACCTGTCGGTAGCCAGACTGTCGCGAGATTCTGGTCAGCAGACAAGGTCCCAGTTCTGGAATGAGAGTCATCGGTTGCTATGATTGCCATGCCTTTCGCCGCATCAACAGAGAGAACCATTTGAAGGCAGGATGCCGACATACATTCGGTATCCTGCCACCCATGTATCAATGAGTACTACTTGAAATCCTTGTCGAGCACGGTCTTCCGGCCATCGGACTTGGCACTCTTGATCGCCTCATCGCACAAGGCGCGAACCTTGTCCGAAAGCACATCGATGACCGTCGCAGAGCACTTGAGCTCGGAAGCATCCTTGATGTACGCCTTGACCTTGGACGCAATGACCAGGGTTTCTTTTTCTGCCATACTTGCTCCTTCATTACCTGTATGCCGGAATGGTACGCGATAGCCTCATTCTTGTCGAGGCCCGATCTGTCCGACTACAGGAGGTAGTACCGAATATACAGGTAGCCCGTGACGATGATCAGGTTTATGACCGTAATCAGCGCTCCGTACTTGGTAAAATCCATAAACGAAATCTTGTAGCCGCTCTTGTTGGCCAATCCCACCGCCACCACGTTGGCCGAGGCGCCAATCAGGGTGCCGTTGCCGCCAAGGCAGGCGCCCAGTGCCAACGACCACCAGACCGGCCCAACGGCCACGGCCCCGACAGTCGTGCCGATATTCTGCACGAGCGGAATCATCGTCGCCACGTATGGTATGTTGTCCACAAAGGCCGACAGGACACCGGAGAACCAGAGCAAGGCAAGGGTCGTCAGCTTCATGTTGCCCTTGGTTATGCCCAGCACCCATTCTGACAGCAACTTCATGATACCCAGTTCAACCAGGCTACCGACCATGATGAAGAGGCCGATGAAGAAGAAGAGCGTGCCCCATTCCACATCGTGGAAGAATTCGTCTACTTCCTTGCTGCCGGTCAGCAGCATCAGCAGCGATGCTCCCAGCAGGGCTATGACCGATGCCTCGACCTCGAGAAGCCCGTGGAGCAGGAATCCGATGATGACCAGCCCTAGAACGACAAGACTCTTGATCAGCAATGGCTTGTCCTCTATCGCCTTGCTCTCATCGAACTCCATGATGCGCGCTTTTCTTTCGTTGGAGACGTGGAGCTTCTTTGCAAAGAGCAGGTAGCTGATGCCCGAAAGCACAACCATCAGCAAGAGTATTATCGGCGTCAAGTTGACTATGAAATCCATGAAATCGAGCTTGGCAGCGCTGCCTATCATGATGTTCGGTGGATCGCCGATCAGCGTTGCGGTACCACCGATGTTAGACGCTATGGCTACCGAAACAATGAATGGTATGGGACTGATGCCAAGCTCGACCGCGATCAGGATGGTAACCGGAGTAATGATCAGCACCGTTGTGACATTGTCAAGGAAAGCCGAGAAGAGCGCGGTTATCAGGGACAAGAGAATCAGTATCGCCATTGGCTCGCCTTTGGAGAATTTGGCAGCCTTGATGGCAACGTACTGAAATACTCCGGTCTTCTTGGTGATGCCGACGATGATCATCATGCTGATCAACAGGAAAATCACATTCCAGTCTATGACACTGAATGCCTTGCTTGTACCAATAATCTGAAAGACGATAAACAAAGATGCGCCGAAGAGCGAAATTATGGTCTTGTTCACCAGTTCGGCGGATATGATGACATAGATTCCAACAAAGAGACCAAGACCCACCCACATTGCTGTCGACATGATCAACCCCTCAATACTTTGTTCAGGACATCCATAACGCTGACGATGCCAACGATACGATCATCCTGGACAACGGCAATGTGCCGGCGCTTGTTCTGGGTAAACTCCAGCACTGCCTCGATGATCGAGGTGTCAGGAGAAAAGTGCAGCGACGGCTTCTTCATGATCTGGCTTACCGTCAGGGTGTCCTCGTTCTTGAGCAATTCTTCCAATGGTTCGAATGTCGACAGGAACTTGAGGCTGCCTATCATCGTCGCATAATCAGGTACGCCGACCTTCAGCATGTCAAGGATGTTTACTTCTGCTATGAACTTGCCCTGATCATCGACGACAGGCATGTAGCTGAAGCGCTGCGAATAGAAGATATCGGCCAGTTCCTTCAGTGTCGAGCGAGCGGTCACGCTCTGGATATCCTTGCTCATGATGTCGGAAACGGTCAGTTCCTTTTTTATCTCTATGTCCAGTTTCTTGAACGTCTCCCAGAACTCTATCGATGTGCCAGCGGACAGCAATCGTCCGAACGCAGCTTCATCCTTGGACAACTTGACGAACGCCGCCAGGCTGTTCAGATACAAGGACGATGACGACTTGTTGGTCAGTATCAGCACGAGCATGCGAATCGGCACGGTATCGGTAGGAATTGGCGTAGTCGGTACGCAGATTCCTATTACCAGATCATTGAAATTCTCGAGCCGTCCATGTGGAACCGCTATCCCTGTGGCAAAGGTAGTGCCGCCAAGGGCCTCACGATCGGCCACGGCTCTGACGATCTGTTCATTGCCAGCCTCAAACGAGAAGCGCTTGCACATCTTCTGGATCATGGCATCGATGGCCTGTCCCTTTGTCTCGAACGCTGACTGGACACAGATGAGATCCGGATTTAATAGACTTGACAATTTCATGGTTCCATGCCTCCTGGCTACAATCTCAGCACTGTATCACGTCGATCCATGAAGAGGAAGTAGCACACCGATACGAGGCTGCACCATCAATCATCGATGCGATCAAGAAACTCGCCATAGGCACGGTACATAGCGCCACGCAAGAGTATTGTGCCATGGCTCTCCGCATACCCGCCGACCTCAGGGCCGCCGTCCGCTCCTGTTGCCGCAGTTCCGAGTCTGGCCGCGTAGGCCAGGGTAAGCGACTCGGGCGTCAGCTGGTCGTATCGCGCATACAGTATCTGGACACGCCGGGGATCGGTCAGCAGGGCATGCCAGAACGGGCTGATCGTCCGGAAGGCACCATACAGCGTGTCTTCGCTGTATCCCCCAGACAGGAACGCCCGGCGGAGCGGCGCTATGGCGGCATTCTGCCAGAGCGCCGACCAGTCAATCAGAGGAATCATCAGTGTCAGGTGGTCAAAGCGGTAGCGTTCGCCGAGGAGCAGGAGGCTTGCCGCCCCGAAGCTGCCACCCCACCCACCTATTCTGGCTACACCCTGGGCGCGCAGCCAGTCAACGCCGTTGGCCAGTTCCCTGGTCGATGCTGACACCGAACCCAGAAGATCTCGTGGATCCAGCGTCATGAGGCCTTCGCCAGCCTTCTTGCCCGGGCTCTGCCGCTCCAGATGGAACGGTGGCACCCAGACGAGGACGGCCCATCCCCTTGCAAGCTCCATCTCTATCAACCGTCTGATGAAAGCGAAGGCAAAATCAGAGACACCGAACCCCGGTGCCCATACGATGGCCTTCTGGCCCGACCAGGCAGTGCCATGAAAGAAATAGAAATACGAATCGGTCATCGACGCTGTGCTGGTGCCGAAAGAGCGAGGAGCCGAAGCATCAAAATCAGCCCTGAAGCGTAGCCGCTCACCAAGTACCTTGTCGCCCCGCATTGACGGTTTCCAGCGATCAAACGGTTCGCGCGAAACCAGTCGGTAGTGGGCAGGCTCCAGCGATGGGGAGTCGCTGGCGGCCAGGTACTCCTCAAGGTCGGCCTGGCCGGCTCTGGACGAACCGTTTGCCGTACCATCCGCTATCACCTGGCTGGCGAGGTCGGACAGTCCTCTGGTATCGAGCGACTTCTTGAAACTGGCGCAGGAGAGTACGGAGAATGCGATTATTGCCGGCACAGCGATGATCGCCAGCAATCCAGAAGAACCAGGAGTCATCATCGCTCCTCGCTGTGCCATCGGGCAGGGTCCGCTCCGGATGCCGCACTGCTGGCGGTCTGTTCCTTGATCGAGGCTATTTCATCACCATCGTATGGCGTGCCATCGGCCCTGAATATGTCATGGAACCAGACAGCCGGCTCGGGCGCGCCACGCCGCGAACCCCAGGGGTATATCGTCTGGGTCTTGCCGGCAACCAGCCCCCAGTTGATGGCACCGACCCGATGGCTCCTGAGCAACGGCAGGTTGTCCCTGAAGGTGCTGCCCTGGGTCCGGGCCATGTACTCGGTGCAGACCATGGGCTTCCCATAGCGCGACAATGCCTCGATCTTGTTCGCAAGGCTGTCCGGCGGTGAGTAGTCATGAAAGCTGATGATATCGGAATGGGTGGCCAGAAATTCGTTGACTCCCGCAAACCAGGATGAGCCCTTCCATATCCCTGCGGTCAGTGGCTGCTCGGGATGAGCCTTCCTCGCCCATAGAAAGGCCCTGGCCAGCAACCGTGTCGAGTTGGGCAGGAAGCCTACAGAATTGCCTGGCTCGTTATAGAGGTCCCACGCATAGATGCGCCGATCTGCTCTGAATGCCCCGATGATACCGGTGACATAATCCTCGAGCTCGGCCCATCGCGATGTATCATTTATCATACGCGACCCCGGTGACCTGACCCAGCCGGAGTTGTGCACGCCTGGCTTCGGCGCGGGTTGACGGCCCGGCCCGGGATTGTCGTTCCAGCAATCGTCGAACAGCACGAAGATGACCCGAAGGCCCGCTTCGTGCGCAATGTCCAAAAAGCACTCGATGCGGGACAAGAAACCATCCTTGTCCTTCCGCCACAGGATGTCGTGCAGGTAAACCCTGATGCAATTGAAGCCTATCGCGCGTGCCAGGCCGAGCTCACGCCGAATCAGCTCCGAATCAAGACTGTCTGCCCGCCACATCTCCAGCTGGTTGATGGCATTCGACGGTATGAAGTTGCAGCCCACCGGCCACGGCTCTGAACCATACCAGACCTGAGCCCGCTCCGGTGACCATGCCTGTTCCGAAGTCAAGCCCGCCTCCGATGCGATGATGGCGGCATCAAGGTCAGGGCGATACCCCTGCCGTTGCCAGTGCTGCGTCATGCCAAGAGCTGGAACGCCGATGTAGGCACGCATATCCAGCATATCCGGCCCGCTCAATGACAGGCGCATGGCGTAGCTCTTGCCCGTCTCGGGGTTGTACAGCCTGCCGCCACGCCACACTCCATTGTCAAACCGCAGGCCGCCAAAGAGCCTTGAGCCGAGCAGCGGCCTCGTCCGCAGTGACGGATCGGGATTGGCCGCGTCCTGTTCGCCGTTCTCAAGACCCTCCGCCAGGACTCCAACATACACATCTCCACTACGCTCTATGTCGAGGCGGAAACGCCAGCCATCACTCATCCATGAACCGACAATATCGTCTGCGTGCAATTCCTTCATGCTCTGATGATAATGCCGCGGGGGGCAAAATGATATGACCGGCAGGCCTCGAATTGCCACAAATGAGCTTGACCGAGACGACCAGCCCTGCTGATATTGTCTTGTATATCCTGCACTATCAGCGAGGGAATAATGGAATACAGAAGATTGGGCAATGCCGGCATCAAGACCAGCGTGTTGTCTCTTGGATCATGGGTAACCTATGGCAATCAGGTAGACGTCGATGCAGCAGCTGCCTCGATCAAGACGGCGTATGATGCGGGCGTCAATTTCTTCGACAACGCGGAGGTCTATGCCAAGGGCAAGGCCGAAGAGATCATGGGAGCTGCATTCAAACGACTGGGTATCAGGCGCGGCTCCTATCTCGTCTCCACCAAATTATATTGGGGACTCCATGATGGACCAAACGAGAAAAACACCCTGAATCGCAAACGCCTCCTCGAGGGCATCGATGGCAGCCTCAAGCGCCTGGGTATGGATTATGTCGACCTGCTGTTCTGCCACCGCCCCGATCCCAACACGCCGATAGAAGAGACCGTCTGGGCAATGAGCGACATTGTTGCCGCGGGCAAGGCCCTGTATTGGGGCACCAGCGAATGGAGCGCCGAGGAGTATCGCCAGGCCTGGGAAATTGCCGACAGGCGCAATCTGCGCAAGCCCGTCATGGAGCAGCCCCAGTACAACATGTTCGTTCGCGACCGCGTCGAACGCCAGTTCGCGCGCCTGTATGAAGGCACCGGACTGGGTCTGACCACATGGAGCCCGCTCGCTTCCGGCGTACTGACAGGCAAGTATTCCAATGGGATCCCTGCCGGTTCGCGACTCGCGCTCAAGGATTACAGCTGGCTCAAGGACAGCTCGCTGACACCCGCACGGGTGCAGGCGGCCGCGAATCTGGCACCAATAGCCAAGGAGCTTGGCGCCACCAGCGCACAGCTCGCCATTGCCTGGTGTGCCAGGAACCCGCATGTCAGCACGGTGATGACCGGTGCGTCGCGTCCGGAGCAGGTATCGGAAAACATGAAGGCGATGGATCTGGTTGCCAGGCTCGATGATTCGATCATGGCCGCAATCGACGCGGCGACCAAGTCGGCTTCTGACCTTCAGCTCGATGCTTGAGACAATGGCCCACTGCGGCTGACTCTTGCGGCGCGTCCTATGCCGAGGCCGCGCCGGAGAGTTCGCACAGGAGCTCGGCCTTGCGCCTACGGTCATTGCGCTTGTATTCGAGAATGTCTCCGCGTGTAACCAGTCCGACCAGATGCCCGTCATCAACAACGGGAAGGTGCCCTACATCATGCTCGAACAGCAGTTCATCAACTTCGCGGACGGTCATGTCGGGCCGCGCTGTGACTACATTCCGTGACATATAGGTGCGCACCGGCACATGCATCTGGTTGCCTCGCCGCCCCTTCATGATATCCCTGAGCGTCAGCAATCCGACCAGTCTGCCGCTGTTGTCGACAACGGGCGCACCGGTGTGTGAAACACGCTCCAGGAACATGGAAGCCTCGAGCAGGCTCGTATCCTGCCCGATCGTATCGACTATCTCCGACATGATGTCCGCGGCCGTAACGGCCGGCTCCAGCAGAGTCTCCAGATATCCGATGATCCGCTCGACGAGTATGCGGCCCTCGTCTGTCTTGATCGTCGCCGATGCCGCCTGACGGTGCCCGCCACCACCAAATCCGCCAAGAACATCGTTCAGGCTGACCGCTGCATTGTTGTTACGGCCTATCACGAGCATCTTGCCCTTGTTCTTGAAAAAGAAGAAACCGAACAGTATTTCGCCATGCTCGATCTCGAAGACCTGTTCGATGACGGCGCCCAGCCCCTGCGTATCCTCTTCAAGCTCCATGTAGCAGGTCTGAACCAGATGGCCGCGAATCGATCGCTTCTCCAGCTGGTTCAGAATCTCGTGGAACAGTACAATCTGCTGACGCTCACGTAATGGTACCAGAAAATCCTTGACCAGATTGAGCGATGCGCCTTGCGACAGCAGGAACGCCGCCACCTCGAAGTCTTCGCGGGCTACGTTCGGGTGCGTGAAGTTGCCGGTATCGGCATATATCGCTGTCAGCGCTATCGTCGCGTCGGGCGGCTCCACAAACACGCCCTGGCGAATCAATTCAAGGCCAAGCTGGGTGGTATTGGCGCCAAAGAGCCGTTCGTGCATCACGGTGGCATGGATGTCGCGCAGTTCAGCCGGATGATGATCGAACACCTCGTACACGATCGATTCCGGGCTCCGCACCCCGCGCAGATATTCTTCGATCCTGCCCATTTGCGCTGTATCGACGACGACGGCGTGCCCGACGACCTGGCCCTTGAGGTCGGCAGACGTGGCGAACCCCAGTCTTTCCTCATACATGTTCATCAGATTGCGGGCCACCGGGTGGACCATGTAGCTCTTGACCGGGACATGATCGGGGAACAGGTAGCGCGCCAGCACGATGGAACCAATGCAGTCGAGATCCATGTTTCCATGTCCTATTATGATGTTCATGTAGTCAATCCTTGGAACACGGTCTACTCGGTCTTGAACTGGCCAAATTTGTGCCGGAGGGCATCGACGATCGTGCTCAGGTCGCGCGCCTGCTCAACCAGCAACTGCATAGACCTGACAATTTCGGCCGAACCCATGGTCGCCTCCGCCATGCCGGTCGTGACACGGTTCGATACTTCCTCGATTCGCGATGATGAATCAAGCATCACTTTGGTTCCGGCCTTGATGTCACGCGAGCCTTCTCGAATATGGACGGTCACGTCGTTGATCTCGTTGATTGATTCAAGAATCTGCCGTCCGCCAATATTCAATTCCGATACGGCCTGCTCTATTTCAGAGAAGGCATCGACGGTACCAGAAACCTCCTCGGCAATGTTGTCGAATGCCTCCGAAGTCCTGTCCAGATTCTGGTCAGTCACCCTGACGGCGTCGGAAATATCCTTTATCAGCTTGCCTATTGACTGGGACGATGTGGCGGCGGAATCGGCGAGCTTTCTGATCTCGTCCGCAACGACGGCGAATCCACGGCCAGCATCGCCTGCATGTGCGGCTTCTATCGCGGCGTTCATCGACAGCAGGTTCGTCTGGTTCGCTATCGCATTGATGGCGTCGGCCATTTCCTGTATCTCGATGATGTGGCTGACAACCGACTTGAACGTGCTCGACGTCTCGAGGATGTTGCCCTTGCCATCTTCGGCCAGTGCGGCCAGAGCCCGCGTAGATTTCTGTTTAGTCTGGGCAATGCCATCGACGCTGTTCAGCGATGCCATCATCTGGGTTATGGCCGAAGTGGATTGCTCGACCATCGCCGACTGGCTGATGATCTGATCGTCAACCTGGCCAATATTCCTGGTTACCTGCTCAATGGCAGAGACATTGTCCTTGATATTCTGGTCGAGCACCTCGATCTGGTTCTGTATCGAACCGAGATTGGCGCTGATTTCTTCTATAGCCGAAGAGGACTCCTCGGTCGATGCGGTGACGTTCTGCTTGATGGTATTGGTGCCATCGATTGCCTGCTTGATGTCGACGATAAGTTCGCGCATCTTGCCGGTAAACTGGTTGAACGAACCGGCAACCTGCCCGATCTCATCCTTGGTCAGGCTTGGTATGGTCACGGTCAAATCGGCATCGGCCGCAGCGAGCGCCTCCAGATTCTTGCCGACGGTCACGAGCGGCCTGACTATGGAGCGCATCGCCAGAATGAAGATGATCAATTGTGCCAGGAAGAATATCAGAACAAAGAACACCAAAGGCGGAACAATCGTTTTCAGGAGATCGGACACCACCCGGGCCCTCGGGAACCGGACCAGCAGGGCCCACCGCGTATCCGGAATGGGAACCGCCTGTGCCATCGAGGTTTCAGTACCGGCACCGATATCAAAGGAATGGTCGGTTCTGTTCACCAGGCTCTTGACCAGTTCGTCGACGCTGGCACCGGCATATCCATATGACACCAGCAGATCCTTGAGCGGAACGACATTCTTGGGGTCATAGAAGTATTCCTTGCCCGCAGCGGCATCCCAGAGCACATAACCGCCGGTGGTGTCGTAGAGCGCGATGTCCACATTGTTGGCCGCCATCTGCGCCTTGATGATCGTTATGATCGGGCTGAGACGATAATTGAACGCTGCTATGCCGACTACCGTGCCTTCCAGGTCGGCCACGGTTCGCGCGGCAGTAATGACGATGATCGGCTCGTCGCTCTTCTCCGCTGAAATCCTTGGCTGACTGATGACCGGGACTCCTGGAGCAGCTATCGCCGCGACATAGTAGTCACGCCCCCTGACATCGAAGCCTTGCGCCAGCTGCACATCACGGCTCACGACAAGCCCGGTGGAATCGCTGCTTGCCACATATACCAGATCGAGGGTCGTATTCCTGGAAGTGTAGTCCATCATATCCCGCTGGGCATCGAACTCCGCCAGATTCCGATAGTCGTCATTGTCAAGGCCGTCCGGCACCGAAGCCATTCTGGATATGACGCGCGCGCTAAGCGGATTGGTAGCTATCGTGCGGAGCAGTTCAAGATTTCGTGCCACCTCGATATGCAACGTTTCCCTTATCGAGGCGCTGTGGGCCTCGAGCATCGCCCTGGCATTCCTGATGTCCTTGTTGAACTGCACTTCGAACAGCAGGCCAGCAAGTATTGCTATGAGAAGAAAAGGAATGATGACGAGAAAGACCAGCGCCTTTGACCTGATGCCTGTTTTCATGACTAAGCCCTCTCCAACTTGATTGAATAGTCAGACATGCAAAACGGACTGTCAAGTGAAACCATCACATCATTTCGTGATCTTCCAGTCGGTCTTTATTTCAATGCCCAGCACGAGGGCAATGATCATCACCACATTGGCCAACATCCACACGGGAGAATAGATAAAATAGTAGAGAACAAAATCGGCCGGATTGAATCGAAACCGCAATATCCTCGAGAAGACGAAGAACGTCAGCGCCGCTATCACGAGACCAACGGTGACAGGCAGCCAACCACCGCCAAGTATCAACTGCAGATGTGATGGCCACAGGAACAGGCCGGTAAAAATGTACAGATGCTGGGACATCATGAATATCAGCGGCAACAGGAAGAGCAGGCCCGTTCTTCTGACCATGAAGAATACGGCAATCGACGCAAGGAACGGCAGAAAGAACAGCACGGTCGACAGGAAGAGCGCCGGAGTCCTGAAGAAATGCGTCAGGATAAGCAAGAAATTTTCCTTGATCCACAGGATGTTGTTGAGCGCCCATCGCTTTCTCTGCACGACCCAGTCCCTGACCGTATCCGGCGCCTCGTTGCGTACCTTCAGCTCGCGCGGATACCCGAAAGCCGCATGTAGCTGAAACGCGCGCGCTGCAAAGTCCATATCCTCGTTGATGACCGGCCTGAACCCGTCAAGCAGCCTGAAGAGCAGCGCACGGATGGCGCACGCGGCACCGTTCATCGATGGTGACTTCTTTGCGAGCTTGGCCATCGTAAACGACAGCATGGCGAACGACAGGAATTCCATAGCCATCATGCGCGATATGAAGGTGTTGGCTATCGCCTCCTTGGGAATCTCTATCAGGTCGTATCGCTCCATGTTGGAGGCGACCTTGTCCATATATGCAGGATCGTCTGGCAGTTCAATGTCATTGTCCAGAATCAGAAATACATCGGTCACATGCCTGAGGGCTACCCGGTTCAGTGATTCTGTCTTGCCGAGCTGTTCGTTGTTGTAGTGAACGGTGATGGAGGCGCGGTACGGTTCCAGCGCCGACTCTATATCGGGGTTGGTACTGCCATCGACAACGACGATTATTTCCTTGTCCGCATAGGGCATTGCGATCAGTTTGCCCAGTATGTCTCCAGCGCGTTTTGGGACGCGGTACACGGGAATCAGTGCGGTTATCTTCATATTCCATCCTGCCTTCCGGATTCTAACCGACCGTTCGCCGAGCCGTCAATGAGAGCGGCGCCTGCCACACCAAGCACCTTGGTAGAAGTCCGTCCATGGTCTAGAATGGATGGATCATGAGCAGAACATACAATTGGGCCATTCTGGGATGTGGACGGATCGCGGAGAAGTTCACTGCGGATCTCGCGCTGTTGCCGAATGCCAGGCTGTACGCGGCTGGATCCAGGTCACTCGACAAGGCACAGGCCTTTGCAGCGAAGATGGGCTTCGAGAAGGCCTACGGCAGCTATGAGGCAATGGTGGCCGATCCGGATGTGGACATCGTATACGTCGCCACTCCACACGCCTTTCACTGCGAACACACAATGCTATCGCTTGATCATCGCAAGGCAGTCCTCTGCGAAAAGGCCTTTGCCATCAATGCGCACGAAGCCAGACAGATGATCGAGTGCGCGCACCGGAACGACACCTTTCTGATGGAGGCCTTCTGGACACGATTCCAGCCCAGCTACCAGCATGCGATGCAGGTGGTCGGTTCCGGAACTCTCGGTGCGCTCAAGCTGGTTCGATCGGACTTTGCGTTCAGGGCCAATGCCGATCCAGGCAGGCGGCTGTACAATGTCGATCTGGGCGGCGGGTCGTTGCTTGACATAGGGATCTATCCGGTATTCATGGCGCTGACCGCGCTTGGCAATCCGGACAGGATCCAGACCATGGTTGCGTTCAGCCCGACCGGCTCGGAAGAATCCATCATGATGTCGTTCTCGTACCCGGAAGGGCAGATGGCTTCGCTGATATCGAGCTTCGCGTCAAGCTCGCCAACCGAGGCCGAATACTGGTTTGAACACGGATATGTCCGACTGAACCGCAAGTTCAACGCACCCACATCGGTCACCATCCATGAGGACGGCAAGGCCGAGACCACGGTTACATTCCCGCGGGGAGCGGGCTCGGGCTATGAACTGGAAGCCGCCCATGTAATGGAGTGTCTCGACGCGGGTCAGAAGGAAAGCATGCTGCTGCCGCTGTCTTTGTCGCTCGAGCTTATGGAACTGCTCGACCGTATCCGCCATAGCGCTGGAATCGTGTATCCACTCAGCGACTGAACCCATCTGACGTTTTGATTTATGAGTCTTCTTGTAATATATTATGGCAGAACACCCGGAGGTGCCTGCCATGATCAGAAGATCGTTGGTCGCCGTCGCCAGCTTCGTACTTGCTGCCATCATCATCTCGTGTCCGGCTCCTATCATGCCGGACATAGTAGCCAGCGCACGCGATGTACTGCCACCGACCATCACGGTGGCCGCCCCCGCTGAATATGCATCCTACTCTCGCACGATAGCCATAAGCGGAGTTGTCACAGACATGGCCGCCACAGGCCTTGCCGGCAAGGTCAGTGAACTGAGCTACGAGATAGTGTCCCACACGACTGCCAAACCTGCCACACTGGGCGCCAACGGATCATTTACGATAGAAGAGCCCAATGAGCTGCGCGAGAATATTGTCGTGCTTCTGAAAGCCACGGACTGGAATGGCAACCAGTCGGAGTATCGCCTTCCCTTGGTCTTTCCGGGCAACGAGATTCCAAGCTTTGCCGCGATTGAAGGCAACAGACAGACAACCCTGAACTGGGATCCCGTGCCAGGTGTTGTCACGTACACGCTCTATGTCGAGCCGTCAGCCAAGACGCCGGATCCTGCCAGCTCGCCGGCAATCGCGGGAGTCAGCTCTCCCTTTACGATGGGGCAATTGAAGAATGCCTCACTCTACAGCCTCCTGCTGGAGGGCCAGACCGCCGATGGCAAGAAGAATTACTCGGCGGTCGTGCGCTCGGTGCCGCTATCGTCACTGCACCTGTTGCCTCAGGCCACCAGCTCTTTCGGAGGCATAGAACTTCGATGGCGCACCGTAGCGAGCATTCCCTTCTATAGTATACTGAGGGCTTCCAGCCCGGATGGTCCCTGGGAGGATGTCTCCGGACCGGTTCCTGGCCCCCAATTCTTCGATCAGGGAGCCGCTCGGGGATCAACCTACTTCTATGCCATCAAGCCGGCATCATCGAGTACCGTGACGAGCGAATGGATAGAGGCTTCCGTCGATTCTGTTGCCTCGCGCGCCGATTCGGCGATAGCCAGCTACGATGCCGTGGAGTTCAGCAGGGCCTCAGAGTGGAGCAACGGCTATCTCTATATTGCCGATTACTACTATGGCCTACGCGTTCTCGATGTACGCGTTCCGGAATTGCCCCGCCTGGCAGGAAGCATACCGCTAACCCAGCCGGGCCACATTGCCATATCGGGAACGTATGCGTACCTGAGTTCGTGGCGTTCGCTGGTCATAGTCGACATCAGCAATCCAGCGGCTCCGCACGTCGTCTCTACACTCGCGTTGGGCGCCGAAGGAAGTGACTTCTATGCCGAGGGTCTGTCCGTCCTCGGCGATCTGGTGTTTGTCGCTGGGTTCAATGAGGGCTTTCTGGCTATCGACGTGAGCAACAGGTCAGCACCTGTCGTGCGCGGCACGTACCGCGACAAGGCACTATTCGGCCAGAATTATGATGTGGCCGTATCGGAGCGTGGCTCCACCGATGTGCTTGTGGTCGCTGGCAATAATGCATCGGCTCTCTATACGGTAACGGGTGCTGCATCGAGTCCAACGATCACCCGCGTCTCATCGGCACTGCCTTACGGAAGATCGGCGGCCTTTGATGGCACGGTCCTGCTGCTCAGCTCGAACGCAAGCCTGTCTGCATATCAGACATCAACACCAGCGAGCCCGACACTGCTTGATTCTGAGGACCCAACCGGCAATCTGGCCCAGACAGGAGCGGTCTGTCTGTACAGTGGCCGGGCCTTCGTCGCTCTTGGGACATACGGTTACGCTGTCATCGACATAACAACCCCCACCGCCCTGCGAACGGTTTCATTGAGAACCGTACCGGGAAACACCGAGCACGTATCGGTCGGCGGCGGCAATGCCTTCGTATCGACCGGTCAGGGCTATCCATTCCAGATAGTCGGCGCCAATGATCCGTCATCGGCCCGCATCATCCTGACCCGTACCGATGTGGCTGCAGGCGCAAGGCTCGCCGCCTTCCGTGATTACCTGTACATCTCGGAGAGCGGCAGCGGAGACTGGACCGCCGCTTCGTATGCCATTGCCAGTCCAGCCTCCACCTATCGCAGTCATGCATCCATAGGCTCCTACACGCCATATGCATTCGCCTTCGCAGGAGCACGCACCTATGTGGCCGCCGAACGGAGCGGCATCATGATGTGGGACAACAACGATCCCGGGATGCCCGCTGTCATGCCACCGTGGTATGTCGGCGTCCAGGGTGGCAACGCGTGGGCGATAGCGATCACAGGCAACTATGCCCTGGTCGGCACATCGAATTCATGGCTCAACACGATCGACCTGTCCAGACCCGGGGCCCTGACTGTTGTGGGTTCCGCCCAGACTCAGGGTTCGCCTTCATCGACCACCGAGATACGAGGTATAGCGATCAGCGGCAATATGGCATTCATCGCCAACGAAGCTGCCGGCCTCCGCGTAGTCGACATAACCGACCCAGGCTTGCCGGTCGCCCTCTCAGGGTATGGCAAGCCATATACGACAGGCCAGTTTGCAGCGGTTGCTGTTGCAAAGGATTATGTCCTCGTCGCCGACACCGTCGACGGGCTGGCGATATTCGATTCGACCAATGTGCGGAGCTGGAGCGCTTCCGGTCAGGCCCGTATCTGGTTCGATCCCGCCCGTGGACCGGCCTACGATCTGGTCGTACGCGGCAACTATGCCTATGTGGCACGCGGCGCGGCGGGACTGGATATCTGGGACATTGCCAATCCACTGGCACCTTCGAAGTTCAGCACACTCTCGCAGGCGGGTTTCTCGCCCGTAGCCTTGACGGTATACAAGGATCACCTCTATGCGCTCGACGGCGCCACAAAGCTGTACGTCATCGAGCTGGTACCATGATGTGGAGGAATGCCATGCACGCAGATATCAATCGATCGACGGTACGGATCCTGACCGTTTCAATCCTGTTGACCATGACTGTGATGACCGGCCATGCGCAACGCACCGAAACGGATCTGAATGACTACTACAAATTTCCGCTTTCGGTTGGCGCCGGGTATACGAGCGTGCAAGCCCTCTCAGGACTGGGATCAGGGTATTCGATCAAGGAGTTCGGTACGGAACTACGCACACCGCTACCATTCGCTCCAGCATTGCAGCCACTGGTCCGGGCAGGAACATCAAGCTGGCTCGCTGCCGGTAGCGCGGGCTCGGGACAATTCGACCACTCAGAATGGTTCGGCACCCTGGGGCTTGGCTTCTCCACGCGATTCAGCAAGAACTTCGAGATTGGCATCGACGGAGCGGGAGGCGTATCCCAAAGCTACTACCCCAATCTGGCTCCGGGATCGACGGTGGGCTCCATGTCGCTGGTCGCCGATGTGGGCGCGCGCATTGGCCTGATACCTTCATACAGCATTGCTGTTGATGTTCGACCAGCCATCCGCTGGGCCAGAAGCACCGGACCGCTCGACGAGTTCGATGGCCTGTCCTTCGGTCTCGGATTCTCGGTGTCATACCGTTTTGGTGAGGATCCCGATGCACCGACGGCGCTGATTCGCGCGTTGCGCCTCTCATCCGGCAAATTGCCCCCGGTGTTCGCCGCGATGCAAAGCTACTATTCCTCGAATCCATTCGCCACCGTCTCGCTGACCAATGAGGAAAAATCGCAGATCAGCGATATAGAAGTCGCATTTTTCCAGCCAGGCTATATGGATGCTCCAACGCCAGTCACCAGCGTTGCCAGCCTGCCCGCTCACGCGTCTATCGATGTAGCGCTGCTCGCCGCCTTCAACCAGGAGGTATTTCGAACGGAAGGTTCGACGCCACTTGCAGGCGAATTGAGCGTACGGTATCGGTATCATGGGCGACCGGTGGAACAGAGATTCCCCCTGTCATATGACCTGATGGACAGAACGGCAATCGTATGGGATGACGATCGCAAGGTCGGTGCCTTCATTACTCCAGCGGATTCCGCGCTGCGCAACTATGCGACCTATATCCGCCAGAGCCTTAAGGCTGAAACGCTGCAGCAGCTCAACGCGCCGCTGCAGACGGCAGGACAGATATATGCTGCGCTCGGCAGGCTCGGCGTCCTGTACCAGGCCGACCCATCCACCCCATTCATAAAGGCCCAGACCGGTGCCGTTGCCGTGGACTCGGTAAGCCTGGGCAGATCAACACTGGTCCGCGGAAGCGGCGACTGTGATGACCTGACGGTATTGTTCGCGAGCCTACTGGAATCGGTGGGCATCGAGACGGGTTTCATCACCGTTCCCGGTCACATCTATCCTGCCTTCAATACCAAGGTACCAGCCAGAAGCTACAAGGACATCCATCCCGATCGCGGCATGATGATGGTTGTCAACGACGAGCTATGGATTCCGGTGGAAATAACGCTTGTAGGCAAACAGACATTCCTCGATGCGTGGCGACGCGGTTCCGAACTCTGGACGCTGTATGAATCCGACGCCGGACAGCGGGCGTTCTACACAACATCCGAAGCGCAGGCCCGCTACAAGCCCGTGGCCCTGAAAGAATCCGATCTGGGTTTGCAGTATGGATCAAGAGACGAATTGTCGGCAGCATATCGAAGAGAGCTCGCACAATATGGCGATGACACGCTGTCACAACTGGCATCGGCGGCAACAAAGTCGGGAGACAAGAAGGACTGGAATACTCTCGGTGTTGCATATGCACGCTTTGGCAGAATCAAGGATGCCGAGGCATCGTTCCAGCGCGCGCTCCGCATCGATCCCGCATTTACCAGCAGCCAGGTCAATCTTGGAAATCTTGCATACATCCAGAAGGATTACCGCAAGGCGCTCGCGGCATACCAGAATGCCTCGAAGGCGCTCGATGCCCAGGGCAAGGGAACAAGTGCATCCGCACAGCTTCTTCTGGTCAACATATCGATGGCATACAACGCGATGTCGGATTTTGCAGGGGCCAAGACCGCGTTCGAAAAGGCGGCCGCCATCGATGCCGCACGGGTCAGGGACTTTGCCTATCTGGCAACCGTGGGAGCCGGTTCCTCGGCGACTGGCGGACGAGCCGGAGACCAGGCAGATTCCCTGTCATTCCTGAATGACGAATAGCCCCTACGCTGTTCGTATGGTTCGGGCCCTGCGTCGCGTCACCATGAAGAGTACCACGAGCAGGGCCAGCCCCAACGACACGAGTCCGGCGCCGGAGGCAAACCCTGCCTTGTACGCGGTCACGGCGCCAGCGCCGGACAGCAGGAGCGAATCGATGAGCGGGCCGGTAACGAAGGTAGCCGCGAGTCCCCAGCTCAGGAAGAATGTCGCATTGTACAGCGCAAAGTAGCGGCCGCGCTTCTCCGGGGGTATCAGGGTCGATGCGTAGGCGTATGATGATGAAGCGATGCAGCCGTCGGACAGCCCCTTGAAGAGCGCCGCGACAAGGATGATTTCAACGCAGGGTGCCAGCATCAGAACAACCAGCGACACGATGCCCATCGCGGCACCGAGCAACAAGAGCCGGCCTATGCCCAGTCGCCTTCCCAGCGTACCCAGAAAGAAACCCACCGCGATCAGGGCCGCCGATTCGGCGTTGGCCGCCAGGCTGATGGTACGGGCCGAGGCAGCAAATCCTTCAGCCAGATTCATGTACTGCGCCCGGAAGGCTCCAATCGTATTGACGCCGGAATTGATAAGGAGCATGGCGGCCAGGAACAGCACGAACCTGCCCAGCCTGCCACCGCTCTGGTCATCGGAGCCATCCTGATCCGCCTCTGCCACACGATACCGAATGCCACCCTCTGGCATGAAGAACAACGGTATGACGGATACCAGCATCACGAACGATGCGACGAAGAATATGCCGCCAGATCTGAAGCCCCAGCCAGGATACATCAACCGGGCTCCATCGTACAGAAAGCCACCGGCCATCGCGCCTATCATGCGTCCGACGCCACCTATGCTCGCCAGCCGGCCCTGCACCGCGTTGCGTTGCTGCGGCGTATAGACATCGGATATGTAGGCGCTCCAGCCGATGTTCGACATAGACCAGAATATCTCGATGATTGTCAGGCCCGCGATGATGGCATAGCCCGAAGCGCGCGGATTGGGCGCCACCGAGTGTGCGTACCACATGACGACATGGCCAACGCTGGCAAGCAACTCGCCCGTAATGATCAGACTGCGCCTGCGCTGCAGGCGGTCAGTCAGTCGCCCCCATACGAAGGTCTGGAAGAGCACGTTCAGTATCATCGGAATGGTCTCGAACAGCGTCGTCTCCGTAACGCTCAGTCCCAGATTCGATCGCAGGTACACAGCCAGAAAGGTATAGAATATTCCACGCCTGAACATGGCCAGTGCCTGGAACGACGAGAGCCCAACGAATATTCTTGAATCGGTCTTCACGATGCCATCCTGTCTGCATCATGGTACCACAAATGGCCCAACGCGTCTCAGCCGGTGGTCGCCGGCTTGAACACGCATGGGTTGGACATTGCCAGCAACCGGAAACCCCGCCGTTCGACTATGGGGCGACTCATGGGACTCGCATCTATAGTTACAAAGGAATAGCCTCGATCACGCGCCTCTCTGAGCCTCAGGTCCAGCATGGCCGAATAGATGCCCCTGCCGCGGAACTCCTTGACGGTGGAACCGCCCCAGAGGCTGGCAAACGACGATCCTATGGAAAAATTGACGCGCGCGGCGCAGACAGGTCTGTCATCGACATAGGCTACATAGATGCTCTGGTAGCCAGGATGATCGCGCAGGCTCGCGGACAGGTATTCCATGAATTGTCTGGTATCATCACCCCAGACCTGCTTTTCCACGACCTCATAGTCACCCAGATCATTTGGATCATCGATCCTGCGTATGCTGATGCCGGCGCCGGCGCCGGCACGATACGGCTCGCCGAGCTCTGACAAATCGATGGCCATGATCGCTTCGTCCTCCTCGACCGTGAACCCATGGCCCCGCAGCCGCTCCACGAGATCGGAGGGTGTGTCGTGCGAGTACGTCTTCCACTCGAACTCAAGACCCAATGAGCCAAAATGGGACATCTCGTTTTCTATAGTCCGTTCCACCTCGGCCGGTGTCAGTCTCGACCAGGCTATATATGCATGGGCACCGGCCTCATCGATCATGCGCACGAGTTGTGGCGTTTCTTCCCGCCTGAAGCCTGGAACACTGACCTGGCGCCGTTCCTCGATATCATAGAGTGCCAACAGTTCTGTCGTCGTCATAACGCCCCCTTGCCGTGCCCGATATGGCCGGCCTGCGCAGGCATGATGCCCGAAGGCCGGCCATATCGGCAAGGGAGAGAATGAGTAAAGCGGTCAGAACGCGGGAACGAAACTGCCCTTGAATGTCCGCTCCAGGTACTGCCTGACCTTGTCGGTCTGCAGCGCCTTGACCAGCGCCACGATTCGCGGATCGGTCGTATCACCGGCACGCACCGCAACAACATTGGCATACGGGGATTCGGCGCCTTCCAGTATCAGCGCGTCGCGGGCTGGAACGAAACCTGCCTGCATTGCGAAGCTCCCGTTTATTATCGAAGCGGCGGTGTCATCGAGCGTGCGCGGCAACTGCGGCGCCTCTATTTCCTTGAAGACGAAGCGGCGCGGATTCTCGGTGATGTCGCGTACCGTCGCCTTGAGCCCCGATCCGGCCCGCAGTCGTATGAGCCCCTTGTTCTGCAGCAAGAGCAGCGCGCGTGCCTCGTTGGTCGGATCATTCGGAATGGCGATCACCGAGCCGGACGGTATGTCGGCAACGTTCCTGTACTTCCGTGAGTACAAGCCCAGTGGCGCAACGAATACTTGACCCGCCGACACCAGCGACAGCTTCCTGTCGGCGCAGAAGGCTTCGAGATATGGCACGTGCTGAAAGAAGTTCGCATCAAGCTGCTTCTCTGCAAGCAGGATGTTCGGCGTTACATAATCGGTCAGTTCGACGATCTCGAGCCTGATGCCCTGGGCGGCCAGATCAGCCTGTATCAGATTGAGCAGGTCACCATGTGGAATGGGCGTGGCGCCAACCTTCAGTGTTACAACCTTCTGTGCCGGTTGCGCGGCCGCCTGCGAAAATACCGGCCTGGTGGTCAGGCACATCATCAACATGGCTGCCGCCAGCATTGTGGAAAGGCGTGCGATCGATCGTGTCCGGTTCATGATGAACCTCCTGTGGATATGGTTTGCCCCCATACGGGGACAGGGAGACTGGTGTGGGGATGACTGCAATAGCCCGGCTAGCGGCTGTCCTTGATTTTCCGGCCGACTGCCGAGCCGAGGGCCTGCAGGCCCTCGACCAGCACAATGATCGACGATACTGCGGCGATCATGATGTCGGTCCTGAAGCGCTGATAGCCGTACCGTATCGCCAGATCGCCCAGACCGCCTCCACCGATGACGCCAGCCATGGCCGAGTAACCGACCAGGCTAATCATCGTCAGAGTCAGGCCAGAGACGAGCGATGGCAGGACCTCCGGTATCAGAATCGCAAACAGGATGCGGCGCTTGCCGGCACCGCACGCGAGCGCCGCATCGATGATGCCGCCGTCGATCTCAGACAGCGATGATTCCACGACGCGGGCTATGAACGGACTGGCGGCTATGGACAGCGGCACGATGGCCGCAATGGTGCCAATGCTCGTTCCCACGATCAAGCGGGAAAGTGGCAGCACCATGACCATCAATATGATGAACGGGAATGAACGCAGCACATTGATGATCCTGTCGGCGGCGTTCTTCGCGTACCGCAGCAACGGCGCACCGCCCGACATTCTGGGGTCGGACATGACGAACAGGCCAATGCCTGCCGATCCGCCGACAAGCAGCGCTATGCCGGTAGATGCGATGACCATCACGAGTGTCTCGATGAGCGGCACATAGAGGAGGCTCGCCACTTCACGCATCGATGGCCTCCCGCACGAGGCGTCTGGTACTGTCGCTGTCGGGATGCTCGAGTACGTGGCCACAGGAGCCATGCTCGACAATGTGGCCCTGGGCTATGACGGCGACGTCATCGCATATTCGCCTGACGACCTCAAGCTGATGCGTCACCATTACAATGGTCAGGCCGAATCTGTCACGCAACGACCGCAGCAGATCGAGAATCGACCGGGTCGTTTCCGGATCGAGGGCGCTCGTAGCTTCGTCACTGAACAGCATGCCAGGATTGCCTGCAAGCGCACGCGCGATCGCAACGCGCTGTCGTTCGCCGCCGGAGAGCCTTCCGACAGGGCGATCAGCCTTGTCCAGGAGTCCGACCAGATCGAGAAGTTCCCTGACACGCTCGATCGTATCGCGGCGAGCCCATCCGGCTGCTTCCAGCGGAAAGGCGACATTGCCCAGAGCCGTACGTGATGCGAACAGGTTGAAGCCCTGGAATATGAATCCGGCTCTTCTGCGCGCCAACACCAGATCCGAACCGGACAGTCGATGCACAGGATCATCACCATACAGCACCGCTCCGTTGTCTGGCTTCTCCAGGAGACCGGCAATCCGTATCAGAGTGGTTTTGCCAGCCCCGCTTCTGCCTATGATTCCACAGATGGAACCCGGGGCAACCCGAAGCGATATGTTGTCCAGCACCGTGTGCTCGCCGAAGCGTCTGGTGATGTTTTCCAGGCTCAGGGCCGATGAGACATTTGAAGCTGGCTGGAACTTGATTGGTGGTAGTGGTGGCGGGGAATCTAAGGGCGGGTTTGCGGCCTTGTGCGGCCGCCGGGCATCAAACATAGGAAATCTCTGCGGTGGTTCATGGCACTTCCTTCTTGGCGTACGTTATCGTGGCGGCGCGCAGATTGTCAAGAGCACGCCATGCTGCTGGGTAAGGCTGGCCCCCGCTTGACGGGAAAATCAACTTGACAAATGAACACGCCACGGCAAGACTCTAGGTGTAGCGGTTCTCGCGATCGACTGTCGCGTGGACCGCCGGGCAACAACACAAGGAGACAAGATATGAGAAAGCTCGTGTATGTGGCGTTGACGCTGGGGCTTCTGGCGATGGCGGCATCATGTTCATCGCTGGCCGAGGGAGCAATCAATGGCGCCTTGGGAGCCGTGGTTCCCACGGGTGGCGGCAGCGGCGGCGCCGGTGCGATAGGTTCTGCGGCGGCAGTTGTCGATTTCCAGTCAGGTGAGATTCTGGCTTCGGCCGACTCACACTCCATGTTCGATTCGGGTTTCCGTGTCGCCAAGATACTGACCCCGTCAAGCGCCGCAACGAAGAATCAGGCAGAGGCGCTCTGGATTTCCGATGGCAAGAAACAGTGGGTCAACTTCGTAGTCGGCAGCAGAAAGGCCACCAAGGCCGACCTGACGGTTGGCGCACCTGTCTTCTATCTTGCCGGCTGGGCTGACCACGAGAAAATTCCGGCGGATGATTACCGCAAAGACTACTGGCGCCTGGGCAACATCACCTCGGTGGAGCTGCTGTACAAGAACCAGGTGGAAATATCAGGCGATGCCTACTATATAGAGTTCCTCCGCATACCTACCGACCCTGTGAAGTAATTGGCACAGACCGGCACCACGTCATCGCGACTCGGTGCCGGCCAACCATATTCCTATATGACGCTTCCCTTGAATTGGCTCACATACAGGCGGTGGTAGAATCCCCGCTTGGCCATCAGCTGATCGTGGCTGCCCTGCTCGATGATGCAGCCTTTGTCTATCACCACCACCAGATCGGCGTCCCTGATCGTCGACAGACGGTGCGCTATCACGAAGCTGGTCCTGCCCCGCATAAGGTGCAACAGCGCCGTCTGGATGCGCGCCTCGGTACGGGTATCGACGCTGCTCGTCGCCTCATCCAGTATCAGTATCGCCGGGTCGGACAGAATGGCCCGGCTGATTGCCAGCAATTGCCGCTGTCCCTGACTGAGGTTGTTGGCACGCTCAGACAGGTCGGTCGCATAACCCTGCGGCAATTGCCTGATGAAATGATCGGCATCGGCCATCCTGGCGGCCTCGATGCACTCCTCATCGCTGGCCTGTAGCCGGCCATAGCGTATGTTCTCCATGACGCTGTCGGCAAACAGAAACGTGTCCTGCAGTACAAGCCCGAGGCTTCTGCGCAGGTCAGCCTTGGGCATGGCCCGTATATCGATCCCATCGATGCTGATGCTGCCATGCTGTATTTCATAGAATCGCGTCAGCAGGTTGATGATGGTTGTCTTGCCGGCGCCCGTCGGGCCGACCAGTGCTATCGTCTGCCCGGCGCGTACATCGAGGCTGAAGTTCCTGATGATCGGCGAACCTGAAGTATATGCAAAATCAACGCTGTCAAACTGGACGCGTCCCTGAATGGCATGCCCGACCGATGGCACCACCGCGTCGCTCGCCTCGGATGGAGTATCGATGATCTCGAAGACACGCTCCGCCCCGGCCAGGGCGGCCTGTATCGAGTTGTAGAGGTTGGCCAGCTGCCGCAGCGGCGATGTGAAGTTCTGCCCGTAGTTGATGAACGACGCGATGGTTCCGACGGTCACAAGTCCGCGCAGCGCGAGCCATCCACCCAGGCCTGCCAGAACGACGACGAAGAAACTGCCCAGCACCTGCGTCAGCGGCATCAACAGCAGAGCGAACGAGTTCGCATAGACGCCGGCCTTGAAGACCGCCTGGTTGCTGACCCTGAATGACTCGATCACCGACTCATTGCGCCTGAACGCCTGTATCGTCTTCTGGCCGCTTATAGCCTCCTCGGCTACGGCATTGAGCTCGCCGAGATTCTTCTGCAGGTCGCGGAATCCCTTTCTGGTGTATTTCGCAACGAATCTGGTAAACCATATCATGATCGGCACGACGATGAGGCTTGCCAGGGCAAGCCAATGATTCAGCGCGAACATCGCCACCAGGATGCCCGCCATGGTCAGCGTGCTGGCGACCAGCGATGTGACATTCTGTGATACCGCCTGGTTGATCGCGTCTATGTCATTGGTCAGACGGCTCATCAAGCCACCTGCCGCATGCGTATCGAAGAACTCCATGGTAAGCGTCTGTATATGGCCAAAAAGGTCGGAGCGCAACTTCCTGAGCGCATGCTGCGATACGCGGGCCATGATCCAGTTTGCCAGCACCATGCATGCATTGCTTGCAAGGTATGCAGCCAGCATCATCGCGCACAGACGCGCGAGGCCTGCAATATCCTTGCCACCGATGAACCTGTCTATGGCGACACCCATCAGGTATGGCCCGCTGAGCCCGATGATTGAAGACAACATGATGAACCCGACAACCATGCTGATCAATGGGGCAAACGGCTTCAGGTACATAACCAGACGCATCATCGCCTGTCGTGGGTTTCTGGCTTTCTCTATTCTCCCTGGCCTGCCGCCGCCACGGCGCTGCAGGCTGCTCTTCAGGTCCGTCGCCCCCCGGTATGTATCACTCATGGATGCCGCCCCCGAGTTGCGAATCATATATTTCCTTGTAGACATCGCTTGATCGCAGGAGTTCCGCATGCGTGCCGGCTGCGACAATTCTGCCTTGGTCCAGAACGACGATCTGGTCGGCGTTGAGCACCGTGCTGATCCGTTGCGCCACCATGAATATCGTGCAGCCGTGCATGAAGTCTGCCAGCGCCTGCTGGATTCCCGTTTCCGTCTCGACATCGACGGCGCTGGTGCTGTCATCGAGGATCAATATGGTGGGATGGGTGATGATCGCGCGGGCAATAGCGATGCGCTGCTTCTGCCCGCCCGACAGATTGACGCCACGCTCCTCAATACGGGTGTCGTAGCCTTGCGGAAGCTCAAGTATGAAATCATGGGCATGGGCGACCCTCGCAACCGCAACCACCTCGTCGTCGCTGGCGTCGGGCCGGCCATAACGAATATTGTCGCGGACGGACCCAGAGAACAGTATGGTCTCCTGCGACACGATGCCTATCCGTTCCAGAAGTGAATCATGGGCAAGTGTCCTGATATCGAGGCCATCGACACGCACCGCCCCACTCGTCACATCGTAAAACCGCGGAATCAAATTGACCAGCGTCGACTTGCCCGAACCTGTCGCGCCCAGTATTGCGATGACGCGCCCGGGCCGACCATCGAGATCGATATGCTCCAATACGGCGGTGGTCGCATTGCCATGGTAGTGAAAGCCAACATCGGCAAAAACAACCGCGCTCGCTTCGTGGCCAGAGAGCGCGACAGGCTCCAAAGGTTCCTCGACATCCGGCTCCGTGTCGAGCACCTCGTTGATGCGCCTCGCCGACGCGAGACCGTTGGCCCAGGTATTGGACAGCTGCGTCATCATGATGAGCGGATTCATCGTGGCAAGCAGGTAGTTGATGAAGGCGACTATCTGCCCCAGCGACAGCTTGCCTTCGATTGACTGGAGCCCACCAAGCCATATTACCAGCACCATGCCGATATTGATGAATACCGTAAGCACCGGCGTCATCGATGACATGAACTGCATGACCCTGACCGTACCATTGGTCAGGTCATCGTTGGCGGCACCGAAGCGCAGGTTCTCATGCTCGGCCCGCACAAAGGCCTTGACCAGTCTGGCGCCTGCTATGTTCTCCTGCAAAACCGTATTGAGCCTGTCCAGCCGCTGCTGCACATTCCTGAAGAGCGGCTCCATCCTGAAGCTGAAGAACCAGATCAGGATGCCGGCACAGAGCAACAGCGGAACCATGGCCAGCGCCAGCGTCGGGCTGGTCACGAACATCAATACGATGCTGCCCAGCATTGACAGCGGTGCCCGTGTGCCTATCCGTAGCGTTACCTGAGCAAGCCGTTGTACGGCGCTCGCGTCGTTGGTCAGTCTGACCATCAGCGTGCCGGTGGAGAATCGGTCAAGATTGCCATAGGAGAAATTCTGTATCTTCACGAATATCGCTTCGCGCACGTCACGGGCTACACTCTCACCGACACGAATCGACGAGTTGCTGTTCAGCACGGCCACTATCATGCTCATGAGCGATATGCCAACCATGACCGCCGAGGTCCTCAGGACCACAGCCATGTCCTTGTGCCTGATGCCATCATCGATGACCCGCTCGACAAGCCGTGGAATCGACAGGTCGAGGACGACCATCGCGACAAGCATCGCCAGCGAGAACAATGCCAGCCTCTTGTACGGTCGTATGAAATGCAGGAGCTTGCGTATGGCATCCATGTTCGTCGAGTGCCTTTCTTAATGTTCACCAGGGATGAATGTCTCCCGCAGTATGTTCATCGCCGCGCGGATCGCCGCACGTTCCTCGGGCGCCAGAGCCGATATCTGCGCGCGCATCCAGACTCGATTCGCCTCGTAGTGCTGTTCCAGAATCCTGTCGGCGTACGGCGTTATCTCGAGCCAGACGCACCGTCTGTCTTCCATCTGCGGCTGGCGCGTCACCAGACCTTTTGTGACCAGAATCTGCACGGCCTGACTGACCGCCGCCCGGCTGATCTGCTTCTTGGTGGCAAGCTCGCTCACCGAGTGATACCCCCTGCGTATGTGTCGCAGCACATGGAATTGCTCCAGGCTAATGCCGAAACTCGCCGTGGCCGCCGACCGGAGATTGGCCCGGATGCGGTCCCATACCGGCGGCAGCGTATTCAGCACTGAGTCTACCGTCTCCTCGAGCGATGAAGATGCCATGCCAGTAAATCCCCTTAACTGTTAAGATACTTAACTACTATTGACCGCACTGGTATACCTGTCGCCGCGCATCCGTGTCAATCAGAATTTGAATGCTATTTCACCGTTCACCGTTCACCGTTATGGCATCGAAGTAGTCGAAATAGTCGTTGTCAAAGCCCATTCCGGTTACCATACCAAAATGGTATCGTAACCGGAATGGGCTACGCGTAATCGTCATGATCAAACCTGCCCCACCCGCACCGTGTGCGGCAACACGCCAGAACGTATCGTACCAGCCTTGGTCGCGGTACGTACGACCAGGTCGTAATCGCCAGCAGGCACATCGGCCCCGACGGCAAAGATGACCAGGCTCGGCTTGACGCTCGCGTAGGGGCCGCAGCGTAACGCGCCGCTACCATATTGCTCCATCAGGAACACACCGAGCGACTCGTCTGCAGGATCGAATCCGAGCAGCGCACCATGCAGCCTGGCATACGCGCCGCTACTCAAGACGGCAGGCTCGTCCGTTGCGTGCGACATGACACCGTCGGTGCGTATCTGTTCCAGCTTCAAGGGATGCGGGTTGCGGCTGCCGGCATCATTTTCGCGCTTGAAGCTGATACCCTTGATGATACCCGCCTCGACGCTACGGTCAGGCCTGAAGCGCAGGCGGTATCCATGCCCGCTTGAGCGCCGCGATGGCATGAATCGGTCATCCTCATTGTGCGCCGTACCAATGGCGCTCAGGTAGTGGTCGCCCAGCGGCCCCTGCACAAAGAACCCATCGGCCACCAGCCTCGATACCGTCTGGCAGTACAGCAGCAGCACGCGCGCTATGTCCGGTAGCGCCGCCCAGACGCCCGAGTGGGCCATCTCTTCCATCAACGCATCGAGGCTGATGATACCGGCGTGCTTGACGTGAAAGCGCCACTCTTTCTTCCTGCCTATCAGGGTATTGGCGCGCGATGTAATGGTCAGCGACATGGAGCCTCCTTGCGTATCGACGCGAGACGATGGCAGTCGGTCGCGAGGAAGCGCCGTGGTACAGATCGTGCTGTCATCCAGTGTGCGCCATACTACCTGCGGGCGCAAGCAGCGGTACCAGGCTTGTGGTGCACGTATATCGCTTGATACGCCGCGCATCTAGCTTCGTTGGGCTCGTATCTAGCTGGATACGGGACGGAATACACAAGGAAAACGCCCCGATGTGTGCCACTTCCGACCATTATGCAGCGCTATTGGGCATACGGAAGAGGGTTGATGCGGAATAGCATATAGGCTTGACAACGCCGCGGATATACCATGATTGCGGGTTCAATATAATGGTCTGAGCGCCACTTTTATGAACACGAGTTCATCTGGAATGCTATACTCGCGGGGGGCGCAACCTTCCATTCAGGAGCAATCATGATAACCATGCGAAAATCAAGGGTGAATCTCACGTCGCTCATTCTAATGCTACTATCAGGAATGACGGTGGCATCGGCTCAAGATGCTGCGTTGCTGCCTCCCGGCCATGTTGCGTTTACTTCGCTTGAGAATGTGCTGGCCGATGTTACTGTGCTTGAAGGCAGATTGCGTGACCAATCCGGCGAGTCTGCAGCGGCCGACATGTATGACAAGCGGCTCAACGATATTGACGCGATGAAAATTGAGCCGTGGGAAGATGAAGCTGAATATGCGCAAAGAATACGTAATGAACGCGCCAAAGCGACAGAAGCGTATGATGATGCAATACTGGCGGCAAGCAAGGCGCAGACTGCCGATCCGGCACTCGCACAGCTTGCCGGGGATCTGGCTATGGCCAAAGAATCGCTTGCCGCTGCCATTTTCATTGTCGATGCCGCCGACTTCTCAGCAGGCAGTTTCAATAGAACGACCAAAAGTTGGCCCATTCATATTGGCGTCGATATTCAGGGCATTACCTACCAATCCGATTTTGACTTCTCCATCAGCACAGCCGACGATATTGCCACTGCCTACAAGGTGTTCCAGGAAGCCCTGCACGCCGGGAACGTGTCAGCCAGAGTCTTGCTTTCATTCAAGCCAGACAACAGTGGATGGATCATCGCAGGGATAGAGCATGTTGAACTGATGGTCACCGGGGACGCGGCTTCAGAATCAACGAGGTTCGCCACAATGCAGGTGCAAGAGAAGCTCTTCCGCGTCCATCACGCAAAGGTGCTCGTTGTAGAACCCTGGGTTGAAAATCCGGAAGTTGTTTTCAGGATTGCCAATGGCAGCGAACCGGGGACTCTCGATCCATCCCGGATGGAGTCGGTTGCTGAAGGCAACATATCCATGGCGCTCTTTGAAGGATTGGTCACCTATGATCCAAAGACCGGTCATGCAGTGCCGGGGTTGGCGGAGAGTTGGGCAATGAATGCCGACAACACACAAGTAACATTCAAGCTCCGCAAGGCCAGCTGGTCAGATGGCACACCGATCAAGGCACAGACCGTCGTAGACAGCTGGATCCGGACACTCGATCCGGAGACTGGCGCTGAATATGCCTACATGATCAGCATGCTCATCAAGGGTGCCGCCAACTTCAACGCCGGCAAGGTCGGCAGGAAAGCCGTCGGCATTCGCGCACTCGACGACAGCACCTTTCAGTGTGACCTGCCGGAGCCAATGCCCTATGCCGTCGACATGATGGCTCACTATGTGTTCGCCGTTCTTCCGATGCACGTTATCGCCGCGAAGGGTGATGGCTGGAGCAAGAAGGAGAACATCGTGACCAACGGCCCCTACAGGCTTCTGGAATGGAAGCCACAGGAATCCATCACGGTCGTCAAGAATGACACATACTGGGACGCCAGGAATGTGAAGCTGAGCACGATCATCTTTCTCCCGATTGAAGACAACCACACGGCCTTCGATTCATATGAAGCAGGCGCTATTGATTGGAGCACCTCGATTCCATTGGAACTGATTGACACGATCAGGCTTCGGCAGGATTACCAGGTGTCTCCCCAGAACGCCACCTACTATTACTTTTTCAACATTTCGCGGAAGCCGTTCGATGACGTCCGCGTCCGAAAGGCACTGGCCATGGCTCTCGACATGCAGGAACTCGTCACCAAGGTTGTCAGAGGCGGACAGATCGCCACTACTTCCCTGGTCCCGCCTATGGCGGGCTATACCCCTGCCACGGGTTCGGCATTCAATGTTGACGAAGCCCGCAGACTCCTCGCCGAAGCCGGTTTCGCAGGCGGCAAGGGCTTTCCGACAATCCCGGTCATTTACAACACCAATTCTGGCCATGAGAAGATCGCCGAATGGGTTCAGGAATCCTGGAAGAAGAATCTTGGCATCGAAGTCACGCTGGTCAACCAGGAATGGAG
>Ga0209467_1000849_pt1 | contig 33178 bp, 28 predicted proteins | sample Higcelwee11metaG_FD_187175 | JGI IMG/M metagenome (GOLD analysis project Ga0209467, IMG submission 187175) | Freshwater pond sediment microbial communities from the University of Edinburgh, under environmental carbon perturbations - High... | ecosystem: Environmental > Aquatic > Freshwater >... | reverse complement strand
ATGCTTGTTCTTTTGGATGAAAAGAGCACTCCAGACGGCATCCAAAAAAGAATCAAAAGTATATCAAATCATTTCTTAGAATCTCAACGACTTCTTTATCCAAGGTGCAATTTAGAAATTGCCTGCGGGGTTTCTGAAGTGGACGAGTCCAAAGTCAACATAGTGCATTTTGTGGACAAAGCGAACGCCGCGCGCAAAGATTTGAAGGTTCGATTTGGAGCCGGATGTTCTGTATTTAATCAAGAACTTGAAAACCAAATCGAAAAAGAAAATAATCTTCTCAATGCCATTCCTAACGCCTTTGAAAATCAAGAGTTCTTTTTTGTTTTACAGCCCAAAGTGGCTCTCGAAACAGGGAAGATCACAGGTGCCGAAGCTCTCGTTCGTTGGAAAAGAAATGACGGATCACACCTTCCTCCCTCTGATTTTATTCCCCTGATGGAAAAAACCGGGGACATCACTCGCTTAGATTTTTTCGTTTACGAAAGCGTATGTAAATATCTCCAGGAACGCTTAAGGAAAGGACTTCGTACCATTCCTATTTCCGTAAATGTCTCCAGAAGACACTTGAAAAATCCACTCTTTGTGCAAACGGTTGAAGCGTTGATTCTCCAGTATGATATTCCGCCGGAACTTTTAGAATTTGAGCTTACAGAAACACTATTTTTAGATAATCCAGAAGAAGCCCTTTTTTTACAAGAAAACCTCCATAAAGCAGGCTTTACCCTTTCTTTGGACGATTTTGGATCCGGATATTCCTCTTTGAATTTGCTCAAAAAAATGACTTTAGATATTATCAAGATAGACAAAAGTTTTTTAGAAGGGGAAAGCATTAATTCTGTAGATAAGGTTATTATTGATAGTATTATTCACATGGCAAAATTACTGAAAATTACCGTTTTATGTGAAGGCGCAGAAACCTTGGAACAAGTACAGTATCTCCGCAAAGCCCATTGCGAAATTGTTCAAGGGTTTTATTTTTCAAAACCTATTTCCATAGAAGCAATGAACCTTCTCCTGGATACGGATAAAATTTTTGTCATCCCGAATGCCCCTGAAACACTTTTAAGTTGCTAGTTTTTTTCTATGATCGTCACGCTATTTGGTTCTTCTGGATTAGTGGGTAAATATTGCCTAAATTTTTTAGAGAAAGAGCCCTCTATTACCAAAGTTATTCTCCCTATCCGGAAACAGAAAGGCGAGATAAAAAAGAACCCAAAATTTGAATATGTCGAAATTGATTTTTTAAATCTTTCTCAATATGGAAAGCTTTTCGCTACCGATGCTGTAATTTGTTGTTTAGGGACTACGCTCAAAAAGGCGGGGAGCAAAAAAGAACGTGAGTTTGTCGATTTGAATCTCCCTCTCGCCATCGCAGGACTTGCAAAATCGAATAAGGTCAAGCATTTCTTGTTAATCAGTGCCCAAGGAGCAAATCCCTCTTCTTGGATACATTACAATCGTACAAAAGGACTTGTAGAACAAGGGCTAGAAATGTTTGATTTCCCGTCTCTTACGGTTGTGAGGCCCTCGTTACTTTTGGGGGATAGAACGGAAAAGCGTAAGAGCGAAGAAATTTTGAAAAAACTTCTTGAAGGGCGTTTACAGTTTATCCCTGAGTTTTGGCGACCTATCCATGCCGAGACAGTTGCGAGAGCCTTAGTGCAATCCCTATTTGACCCGCCAAAAGGGAAACGGACTATCTATAATCGAAAATTGGTGCGAGCCGAAGCCGCTCTATGGGCTAGTGAAAACGCAAAAACTTCACAATAAAACTTATTGTTGTACATGGTTTTTTCAAGAACACTTTTATACTCTGACCGCCCTCTAAATAGGCTTTAATAAGTTTGTAAAGCGCAATTTGACTCGAACGATTTTGCCCCAACAGGAATCGCCTGAATTTCATTATTTTTTTGTGTTCGTTCCCAAAGCGCTTCATGCAAGTGATTTCAAAACGGCGAAGAAATTTTTCCGAAAGATCTCCCGCCATAAAGCCCTCGTGAATAATAGCAGCACCTATTTGACCCCCGCGCATCGCCGAAGCAATACCGCCACCGGTGAGCGGATTGGTATGGTGTGCCGCATCGCCTATCATAAGAAATCTTTCGCGAACACAATCCTTCAAATTCCCAGAAACAGGAATCAAACCACCGACAACTGATTTGACTTTGGCATCGGGGTACAATTTTTTAAGCCATTCCAAGGCGACCGTTTGAATATCTGAATCTCGCTTTGAAGAAACCAGAAAACCAGCCCCAAAGTTGGTAACATTCGATTTGACTTTGGGAAAACTCCAAATATATCCATCATTGATAAAATCATGGCCCTGCCAAAAAGTGAGGTAATCTGGTTTCGTAAGAATCCCCTCTACTTCAATATCGACCCCTGTACAAGTAGTCCCTGGGCGATGCAAACAATTGATTCCTAAAAGGCGCCCAATCCGGGATTCAATACCATCAGCGGCAACCACCATTTTGGCTTTAATTTTTTCTATCCCTGTGGGCATCACGATGGAGACCGTGCGGAAACCATTTTCTACTTCGCTTACCGATTCGGCACGCGCATTGACGACAACTTCCGCGCCATCGACTTCCGCCAAGTGAGCAAGCCAGGGGTCGAATTTTTCACGATTGAGCATCACACCCACATTGGGCATTTTTGCATCTAAAGCTATACCGCCCGGACCATAGACAAAAAGGCCATTCAAAACCGTTTCTATGCATTCCGGGGCAATGGGCCCATAAGTATTTTCTAATAGATCCAGCGTCGTACTCGCTTCACCACAGCGAACAGGATAACCTATGCGAGCTCTTTTTTCAATAAGCAACACACTATGGCCTAAACGAACCACATCACGAGCCATCACAGAACCGGCAGGGCCTGCACCAATGACTAAAACGTCATATTGAGTCTGTTTCATGATTCTTTCACCTTTTCGATGCGGAGTGCCCCTGCAGGACAGGCACAAAGACACAACCCACAACGGGTACACTTGTCATGATCGATCTGAAGATCTAAACCGTACATATCGAGCGCCAAAAAGGGGCAAATGCCCACACAACCCGCGCATTCTAAGCACTTTTCGCGATTATGAACCAAAATTTTCATATCATAAATATAGTTTGACTTTTACCCTATCTCATCCATCATTTTCCGGATAGCCTCACCGCGATGGCTCATGGATTTCTTTTCAGAAAGTTCCATTTCAGCGAAAGTTCGCGAATATCCTTCGGGAATAAAAACCGGGTCGTAGCCAAAACCTTTTTCACCCACAGGAGCAAAGGCAATAGAGCCACGACATTCGCCTTCAAAAATCCGAGGTTCCCGATTGTTCTCGATGACACAAAGAGCGCACACAAAACGCGCACGGCGATTCGTTTCGCCATCCAATTCTTTTAAGAGTTTTTCATAATTTTTGCGATCATCTCCATGAACCCCTGCATAGCGGGCGGTGTAAATGCCAGGCGCCCCTCCGAGTGCTTCTACCTCAAGGCCTGAGTCATCAGCAAGGATCATTGCATTGAGACCACGCGCTGCAAGCCATGAGGCGACCGCACGCGCTTTGATTTCGGCATTCGCGGCAAAGCTCGTTCCATCTTCGATGATTTCTTCGTTAAAACCGACTTCTTGGAGAATCCGAAAATCATAAAGATCCGTTCCCATCGCATGAGCAAACTCTTTTATTTTACCCGCATTCCCTGTAGCAATCACTACTAGTTTTTTGTTATTCATAATTTCCAAAAACTACTCAAGTGCTTCTAATTCTTTTTGCAATCCAGGAATACGTTCAAATTCTTCATGGTAAAGAGCACTGACTTTTTCACACAAAAGTTCCAACTTCGCTTGCGCTTTTTTATTGTCTGTCTCTTTGCGAAGTATTTGAATAGTGCGATCAATCGCGTCTATATCCGAAGGGTTCGGGTATGGTTTCATAAAGTCATAAAAGCGCTTCATGCAAACTTTATATTCCGCCTCATCACTCACTTGGTAAAGCAAGTAAGGCACAACACGACCGCCCAACAATTCCAACAGATTACCGATAAAAGTATTCAGTGTTCCTTCACCCGGCAAGAATTCTCCAGTCGCTTTCAGCTTTGGAATATCAACTGTTTCATTGCCTTCAATTTGGGAAAGAATTTCGTTGATATACTTTTGCTCTATCGATGTCTGCTGTTCACGATACTGCGCTTGATAAAAAATAGGAAGGCTCGTAATGCAAAGATGCGCCTGACTCAGACCGGAAAATTCACCAATGTAGTAGATATCCGCATCTTCTTGCAAAATCTCATCTTCGGTATCGCAAAAAATAATTTTCGCTGGTACTGGAATCACTTCCATATTAGAGAGTTCATCGAGGCGTTCGCGGAAGGCCTCTGGGTCCATTCCCTCGGGTATTTCTCCGCCCTGTTCCTTAATGTGCTCAATCATCTCGGAGATGCCATCATTCATGGATTCTCCAAGTTCGTGTTGCATAAAATGTTTAAAAGTATCGTTGGCCTTAAATTCCCCTTTCACCACCAACAAACCATTGCGCACCATGCTCGCAAAAGGGAGATGTCCCGTCTCAGGATTCACTGAAGGCCTGATTTTCGCATACACCACTAATCGACCACAAAGTTCGAGAGGGTTTCCTTTTTTTTGCACCACACCTAACATTAGACACCCTTTTTTTCTGGATAGAAAGTACTAGCAAGGATACCAATTGTGAGAGACACAAGAATGACACCTAAGCTTAATAAGCTGGGAATTTCATAAAATTCGACAATCAACATCTTTATCCCCACAAAAGCGAGCACCACCACCAGAGCATTCTTGAGGAACCGGAACTTACCAAGCATGGCTGCCAAAGCAAAATACAAAGAACGAAGACCAAGAATAGCCATGATGTTGGACGTGAATACCAAGAACGGATCCAAAGTTACAGCAAAAATGGCAGGAATGCTATCCACAGCAAAAAGCAAGTCAGAACTTTCAATCACAATGAGGCATAACAAGAGTGGGGTCGCGACTCGCTTACCGTCAATCTTCGTAAAAAAATGGTGTCCATAAAAATCATGCGTTACTGGAAATAATTTCTTTGCAAAACGCAGAAGCATATTTTTCGAAGGATCTAAGTTTTCCTCTTCTTTGCTCATTTGCATTTTGATTGCAGTAAAAATCAGGAATGCGCCAAACACATACATGAGCCATTCGAATTTACCAAGGAGGGCAGTACCTCCAAAAATAAACACTCCACGCAATACAAGAGCTCCCAGAATGCCCCAGAACAGAACACGATGCTGATAAATCCGAGGAATCCGAAAGTAACCAAAAATGGCTGCCATCACAAAAATATTATCAAGAGAAAGGGACTTTTCAATAATATACCCAGTAAGGTACTGCGTTGCGGCCTCTAAGCCGGAAACGCTTGCCGCCCCTTCATGAAGGCCGATCCCTAACCAATGATTGTTGTAGGCAAAGTAAATAAAAAGGTCAAACAATAAAGACGCCGCAACCCACAAAACGGTCCAGCGCAAGGCCTCTTTGACGCCGATTTCATGATCTTTTTTATTGAAAACACCTAAGTCTAAAGCAAGCATTCCAAAGACGAGGGCAAGAAAACCCAACCAAAACGGTAACATCGAAACTCCTAAATGATTTTAATACAACTTTTCAGCGTCTATAAGATCTCCGCCTTTTTCATGGAAGAGAACCAAAGAGCCACCTTCAAAAGTTTTGAAGTATTCGGAAAGCATTTTTACTGCTTCAGCTTCTTCAAAACCAATCTCACGGTCTACATTATCTCCAATCACAATTCCAAACCGGGTAAGAGAAGGGACTTGCTTTTGGAGGTAAGCCGTTAATTCCTGAGGATCACGAACCACATTTGTCGCTGTCGGCATATCAATATTCATAGGATCTCGCGTGCTAATCAGCATGGGAAAAAGAGATCCCCCGACCACTTGACGTGTATTGAGAAACAATGTATTCCCCACAAAAATACCAATGGAATCATTTTCCACATAACGGACTTCAACCACGAAGTCACACTCCGAAGACATTTCCTTGATTTGAAGCGAAGAGGGGGCGCACGCAAGAAGTGCAAGCGAGACCAAACCGAGCAAGGTTAGAAAACTTTTTTTCATGGGGTTTCTCCTGTGATTCTCATCCACGTAATCTAGAAAGTTTTATTCAGAATTCCTAACGCTCGCTCCACGGTCTCCGACGGTAGCCTGAAAAGAGAGCTCAAAACGGTTACTTTGTTTTCTTCCGCAATGCGTTCGATTCTGGATCCATTCTGATCGCGAAGCACCAAATTGCCTTTTTGATAATAATATTGAATTCCATTCACTCGATCAAGCCGATTGAGTACTGGATAGGTCATCATTTCTCGATCAAAACTTTCGCTCCAATGAAGCTGAAATTCTTTTTCGTCTACACCGTCAAAATCAAATTCGAAACGCAATTTAAGGGGCGTACTCATGCTGCCAGTGAGGAGAGAAATGTGCTTATTTTCTCTTTCCACTCGCACACAGTTGGGAATCAGAGGAAAAAATAAAAATCCAGGGCCAAAAGGCAATGCGTCTGGTATTTCCAACGGATCGAAAATGAGGTATCCTGGGTCGAGTAAATATTCTTTACCCTCGTAGGGTAAGCGAAGCGCACAATGAATATTTTTTTCTTTGCGCTTGTGCCCCATGAGCAACCGGGGAGAAAGCCCCATCATTTTCAGTTCTTGAAATAAATGCCAAGTCATGCTAAAGCAAGTGCCACCACCCATCCAGTGATCCACATTATTTTGGAAACTATCATCAGCAAGGCGTGCTTTGTCAGCAGAACCCGCTTCCGAATAGCGAATAATCTTGGTGAGGTTTTCGTAGGTGACGTTAGAAAGCGTATCGCAAAGGGAAAGAACTTTAGCCCACATATTTTTCCACCCAAATTTTAGCGCGCAAAGGATCCCGTTCTCCATAAACAATGGCTCTGCCGGAAGGAAAAAGTAAAATGCGCAACTCCCCTTTTTTGATCTCAAGTAAATCTTCTCGAAGAGTCACCGAATCCGCCATGGAATCGATCCGCTTCGCCAAATCCGGAAGATTCAGCAAACGCTCGCGACTCGGTGAAATCTGAATGGCCCCATGGCCACAAAGGGGGTTCACCAAATCCCGCGGGCCATCTAAGAATGAGAAAACGCCTCGACCGCAACAAGGGCAGTCCTCATCGCGCACCACAGGAATTCGAGTCATTTCTCCTGTCCACAAATTCATTTTTGTTAAGACAAAATTTGGAGTCGCCTCCGTAATGTCGCCTACAAAATAACGCAAGAGTTGCGTTACTTCCATCGCCGCAGAAACAGACACCGCAGCACCCAAAACACCCGACATGTCACAAGTAGGCAAACTCCCCGGAGCTGGCGCTTCAGGAAAAACGCAACGCAAACAAGGCCCCTGGTGAGGAACCACCGTCATCCACACCGAAGAAATACCCTGCACGGCACCATAAAACCAAGGGACATTCTTTTTCACGCAGGCATCATTTAAAAGGTATCGCATTTCCAAACGATCCATACCGTCAATCACCGCATCAATATTTTCTAAAAGAGATTCGATGTTCCCTGCATGGATATCTAATATTTTTTCTTCGATCGTAATGGAACTGTTAATCTTTCGAAGTCTTTCCGCTGCGGCACGCGCTTTGGGGCGACACGCAAGCACATCCGTTTCATCAAAAAGATGCTGGCGTTGCAAATTGGAAAGTTCCACCACATCTCTATCGACGATACGCAAAAAACCAACCCCCGCACGGGCCAAAAGTTCCGCACATCCACTTCCCAGAGCCCCACAACCTAAGACCAAGACCCGCAAAGATTGAATCTTCTCTTGGCCTACATTTCCAATTTGCGGCAAAATACTCTGACGGGAGTAACGTTTATTTTCCAATGCAGAACCCCGAAAAAATGGATTGCAAAATATCCTCGCTGGATATTTCACCAATGATGGAAGCTAAAGAATCCCGCACAATCTGAAGCTCGAACGCGATGAGTTCTACCGCAGGATTTGTATTGATAAGTTCCAAAATCCGAGTGACTCCTTCATCAGCCTTTTGGAGACAATCCCGTTGTCTTTCGCTCGTGATCCAGAAATCTTCACCCACCGCATAGGGCTGGAAAATGGCTTCATTAATGCTCTTTTTTAAAGCATCTAAACCCTGATTGGTTTTGACAGAGATCAAGAAGTCGTGTTGGGGGACTTCTCCCTGGTTGTCAAACTTGAAGTTTTCGGCAAGATCAACCTTCGAAAATAGCACCCAGTGACCCTTCGCTTTGGCGGCCTCAATAGCACAACGCCCTTTTTCTGTGAGAGCTACCGCCGCTTCCATCAAAAGGACACCAAGGTCTGCACTTTCAAGAACTTCACGACTTTTCGCCATAGAACGCGCATCCAATGCATCTTGAGCCACTGGAGCAATTCCCGCTGTATCCACCAAACGAATTTCACCCCCAGGGAGTACGAGAATCGCCTCTACAAAATCCCGCGTAGTGCCAGGAATTTCACTCACAAGCACCCGTTCATTCTCTAAAAGCGCATTCACCAAACTCGACTTTCCTGCATTGGGAGCGCCATAAATTACTACTCGCGGTAATTTATTTTCGAGGGCGGCGCTACGATAATTTTTCAACAAACCTTTGAGAATCGCCTGTATCTTTTCAAAGCGAGTCCGCCAACCAACCACATCGGCATCGGCTTCTTCTTCTACAAAATCAACTTCTAGTTCCATGCGCGCTGAAATATCCCGAATCTCTTGGGATAAATCGCGAACACAGGTGGAAAACCGCCCTGAAAGCAGACGACGCGCATTCGTTAACCCTTCAGAAGTCGTACTGTGAATCACATCTCCCACAGCTTCCGCCTGCACCAGATCCAGTTTCCCATTCAGAAACGCCCGTCGCGTGAATTCCCCAGGGAGAGCCAAGCGCACTCCTTGTACACAACAAATCGCCATGATTAATTCTCTTACAATCAGGGGATTTCCATGAGGGTATAATTCTAAAGAATCTTCTCCAGTATAAGATCTGGGGCCTTCAAAAAAAATGTACACCAACGAATCTATTGCCACTTTTGTTTCTGGATGACGAGCCACCCCATAACAAGCCTTTCGATTCTCTGGCTCTTCTTTTCCAAAAAGAGCCCCAATAATCTTTTTTACGGCATCACCACTCACGCGAACAGCGGCAATGGCCGATACGCCACGAGGAGTGGCAGGGGCTACAATAGTATCTTGCATAACACAAAAGTAGCAACAAACAAAACACTTTTACCCGTTCCCCACTTTATGTCAACCTCATTGATTCTTACATTAAGAGAATTGCTCATTTGTATCTCTGTGGGAATAACCCTTTCTTAAAATTAAAAGCGAGGCTTCGCAGTTAAAAACGTTAGAGAAAGAAGACTTATCGCTAAGCCTATTAAGGCTCAAAAAATTAAATCTCTTTTACGAAAATATCTAACTTAGCTCTACTATGTTTACCTTAATTTCTCGCCCTTTGGGCACTCTTGAACGTTATGTCATTCGCCACGAAAGCGGATCTGAACTCGAAATTCTCGCGGGTTGGGGCGCAGGGCTCAATGCGTGGCGCATTCAGACGGCCGAAGGGCATACCCAAAACTTGCTTTACGGTTATACAGAAGAAGAATCGTTTCGAAAAATCCAAGCCGATACCAGCGCGGGCGTACGTCTTTCGCCGTTCCCAGGACGCACCCGCAATGCGGAGTGGACTTGGGGTGGAGTCAAATACACACTGGACAACAATGTTTCTTGGGCTCCCCATGCGCTCCACGGTTTACTTCATGTCAAACCCTGGAAGCTGGATTCTTTCTCTGCCGACAGCGAACAGGCGTCCCTCAAACTGACAAGGTCTTGGTACGGCGAACATCGGGGATTCCCATTCCCTTATCGTGCCACAACCACTTTTTTGTTTACCAAAAGTTCCTTCTCCGTTATCTCAGAAACCGAAAACTGCGGCAGTACCTCCATGCCCTATGCCGAAGGTTGGCATCCCTATTTTTCCTTGGGGAAACCCATAAATGAATTATCGTTACTCCTTCCTCCCGTACAAAAAACCGTTGTGGACCAAGCAGATATTCCCACAGGCTCCTATGCTCCAGAATCCCGGTTTAGTAAGGGTCGTTTGATCGAAGATGAATTCATCAACGATTGCTTTGTTTTAGAAAACTCTGGAAATATGGCGGTTTCCGAACTTTCAGACCCTAAAACGCTTCGCAAAATTTCTGTTTGGCAGCAATCTGGAGAAGAACAATGGAATTGTCTACAAGTTTATACGCCCCCGGATCGAAAAAGTCTTGCGATAGAACCGATGACAGCAGAACCCGATGTTCTGAACCACCACAGAGGACTCATCGAAATACCTGTACGGGGTAAAATTGAACTGCGTTGGGGAGCCCAGTATACAGAAGAGTCCGAAAACTAAAATTTCGAAAAATCGCTCTCTTTCAAAAAAATATAGGTTTGAAGGATGAGAAAATCACGCCTCCAAACTTTTGTTTTTGTGACCTTTTCCGTCTTCGCTTTTGGATTATGTGCCTGTAGTTCCGATTCCGATAAGGCTTCAACAGCAGGGGAAAGCTCTTCTTCTGCTTCTATGGTGTATGTGGGGAATTCCCCAGTAATCATTACTGAAATAGATCCCATTAACACTTCATACAAAGATCACTTAGGTGAAGATCCCGCTTGGATAGAGTTATACAACCAGCAGGATAGTGCCATCAATATGAATGGTCTTGCCCTCACCAAATCCCGGAAATCTCCTCGAGAATGGGTTTTTGGCAACGTGGTTATTCCCGCTAAAAGTTATCTCATCGTATTCCTTTCCGGGAACGACTTTACAGATTTGGTTTCTCCTTCTGATTCCATAAGTTTGATCGGCACAGGTACATGGGCGTGGTCGGATAGTGAAAATACACCTGTCGCCGGTACCAGTACCGTTGGCCCCTACGCATTCACAGACTATCGTGAAGTTCTTGAAACCGGTCCCGCTGTTTCTGCACAAATGCAACTGGGACCTGTCGGGGACCTGGGCTGGGCATCTGTCAGCTTTTTTATGGGACTGGGCACGTCTAATAGCTCTGATACTCATGATATCAGCGCCACCAATGAAATTTTACTTACAGGCTATCTCACCAAAAACACAAATCTCCAAGTACAACTTGCCCAACCCGATATTGATGACTGGTTAGGCTGGGGTGCCACAATTATCGGTACCGGTGATTCCACAACCACTTATTCCATTACTTTACCGACAGGGCAATCCACCCCTGATCTTGCCAACATCTATGGCATTCGTTTTTCGCCTCCAACCAATGAAAATAGTCTTATACAGTTTACGTTCAAATCCATCATTGCACGCAACTGCGGTCACCTGCCACACGCATCATTCAAACCCGAAAAAGAGGGGGGAACCATTTTTCTCACCAATGGGGAGGGCAACATTCTTGATTCTGTCAAATACCCTGAACTTCCCCTCGGAAAATCCTGGACCCTTGGGGCGCAAGGTTGGGGCTATTCTGATCCTTCTCCTGCCGGTATCAACAGTGCTACCATCATTCAAGAACATCTTGATAAAGTGGAAAACTTACCCCCTTCTGGTTTTTACTCGGATAGTTTTTCGCTTGCGCTTCCCGTTGCAGAAGGTACTGTAATTCGCTATGAACTCGGGGGAAAAATTCCCACGACCACCAGCCCTGCATACACGACACCCATTCCTATTTCATCTACAACGGTTATCCGTTGCGCGGCATTTAAACAAGGGGCTCTCACCAGCGATGTCACGAGCCGCACCTATATTTTTGAGACCGCACCTACCATACCCTCTGTTTTTATCACCTCTGATCCAGGGGCGCTCTTTGACCCAGATACCGGCATCTATATGGAAGGCCCTAATGCCCAAGCCGCAGACCCTCATTATGGGGCCAATTACTGGAAAGATATTACACTTCCAGTAACCGTATCTCTTATGGAAGTTGGCGTTTCTTCCCCTGCCTTTGAAGAAGAAGTGGGGTTTGAAATTTTTGGGAATTATAGCCGGGCACAATCCAAAAAATCAGTGGCCATTAAATTCAGCGAAAATTTTGGAAAGAGCAGCCTCAAATACGCCCTCATTCCTGAATACCCCAACCTCACCAAGTACAAAGATTTCATTCTCCGCAGTAATGCGAACAACAATGGACAGGATTATATCCGCGATAGACTTGCAAGTTCTATTACCAAAGGACTCGGAGTTGATTTTCAAAAAGGTCGTCCAGTCATTGTTTTTTATAACGGAGAATATTACGGCATCCATGAAATTCGTGAACGCTCCAACGAAGATTATTTTGAAACCAATTACGGCATTGACGCTTCTTCTATTGATCTTCTTAAAGCGGATAACTCGGCAAGTAATGGTTCTTCGGGAGAATACATTGCGATGATTGATTGGATTGAGGCGAACGGAGTCTTGACCGATAGCAATTACTCTTATGTCGCCTCCCTTATGGATGTTGACAATTACATCAATTATATGCAAACCGAAATGTATGTTGAAAACCGTGATTGGCCCGCAAACAACGTCAAAAAGTGGCGTAGCGCAAGTGAAAGTCCTCAGTGGAAATGGTTCCTCTACGACTTGGATTTCGGTTTCAACAACGGGCAAAGCATTTATTCAGACATCGATATGTTTACTTTTGCTACTGCAACCACCTCTGTGGAAGAAGGTTCTGAATGGCCCAACGGACCTCAGTACACATTCCTTTTCCGCTCTCTTCTAAAAAATGAAACATTCAAAGCGGCCTTCATCAATCGGTTTACCGCTTTGCTGTCCACGAAATTCAGCCCCACCCGGGTTCAAGCAAAAATTGATGCCATGATGACAGAAATCCAAGCAGAAATTGCGCGCGACCAGGATAAATGGAGTTATAACCCTAACAACATGGATTCTCACTTGAATCTTATTGAATCGTTTGCCGCGAACAGACCCGCAGAAGCTATTTCAGAAATGCAGTCTTTTTTTGGTCTTGGCGCCACAGTCCCCATCACCCTTTCTGTGCAAGGTTCTGGTAATATCCTCGTTCATAATTTACCCTTGGATACATCTTCGGTTACCATATCCTTCTTTGAGGGTTATAGTGTCTTGCTTTCGGCGGTTGCAAAATCGGGGGGCTCGTTTACGAAATGGAGTGATGGAGAAACATCCCCGACTCGGTGGATTGTACCTTCAACAGCAGAAACGTTGACCGCCATCTTTAAGTAAAGAGTCTTTCACCGACGCTCTCTTTTGCTAACTTAGCGGATCATGAATAAAGCCACTATTATTATCGCGGTAAGCATGCTTGCAAGCCGCGTTCTCGGAATTTTGCGCGAGATGCTTCTTGCCCGTGCCGCAGGTATCACTGCGGAAAAAAATGCGTTGGACCTCGCTTTCCTTATTCCAGACATTTTAAATCACATTGTAAGTACCGGATTTCTCTCCATTATTTTTATCCCAATTTTTACTGGATATAGAATTAAGCTGGACGAAGCAGGTAGCTGGAAATTCTTTAGCAATGTTCTTAACACGCTAGGCTTATTTTTCTTAGCCTTGATTATTCCCTCCTTTATTTGGATGCGTGAACTCATCACTCTTTTCACTTCCGTAGCTAATTTGGATCCCGCGATTCTCGATCGAGCGACTTACTTTGGTCGCATTATTCTTCCGGGGCAGCTCTTTATTTTTGCAGGGAGTTTTCTTGTCGCGGTCCAACATACACGCAAACAATTTTTGATTCCCTCGCTCACGGGGGTGGTTTATAACGCAGCGATTATTGGTGGCGGACTGATTGGCGCCAAGTACGGGCTCGCCGGCTTCGCCTGGGGCGTTCCTGTGGGTGCCTTTATTGGATTTTTCTTGCTTCAAATTCTGGGTGCTTTTCGTGGCGGCGTTCATTACTTATTTTACTGCCATCCCCGACATCCCGATATTTTACGCTACCTTAAAATGATGCTCCCCATGTCATTGGGAGTAGGGAGTATGTTTGCCTTCGATCTTATTATCAGAAGCTTTGGTGGCTATTTTGGTGCCTCTGGAATTTCGAGCCTCAACTATGCGTATCGCGTGATGTTCACGCTCGTTGCGGTATTTGGTTTTTCCGTAGGTGTCGCGAGTTATCCTGACATGGCGCGCTTGGTTAAAGAAGGAAACGTCTCGGAACTCAACCAAAAAATTTGGAAAAATCTTTCCCGGATGTTTGCAATCCTCGTCCCTGCCGCCATTGTCGTATGGGCTCTCGCATTCCCTGTGGTCCGTATTCTTTTTGAACGAGGCGCATTCACTCGTGACGCTACCGAGTTCGTCGCAGAGCTCCTTCGCTGGTATCTGCCCGCAAGTCTTGGCCTTTGTTTACAAGCCGTTCTGGTACGCTCTTTCTATGCCGCAGAACGGATGTGGGCTCCCACTCTACTCAACACGGGAATTTTCCTTTTGACAATACCCGCTTACTGGTTCCTCGCCAAACCTCTTGGCATTTACTCTGTTCCTGTCGTTGGTGCTGTTGGCGCTCTTTTGCAAGTCATCTCCATGATCGGATTGTGGGCCAAAGACAACGGTCATGAAGGAATGAACGCCGCTCTTAAAAATATGATTCGAGGGCTTATCACATTCATCATTATGATTATCTGTGCACTCGGTCTAGACCACTTCACGGCAGACTTTGTACGCTCTGCAAGCCTTGTACACATTATCTTCTACGCGATCGTTGCGGGTGGAATTCTTTTCAGCCTTTCGCTCTTTTTACAAAATCAACTCGGCTCTGACGATGCAAAAAACATCGCCCGCGAAATCATTTCTAAAATTCTTTCCCGCGTACATCCGAAACGATAAACGGCAACGCAACCGTTACATTCTTGCTCCAAATCCACACCTTATAGCATTCGTGTGTAGTTGGCTTAAACAACCAATGACAAGGAACAAGGATGCACTCTTTTTTGCCTTAGCATGAATATCACTCACATAGCGGGTGGTTTTTGAAACCGTGAGTTCGCGGTTGGTTTCCCCGTCTAAAGCACAAAAAAGCCGCAGCAAATTTGCTACGGCTTTTGAAAAGGCAATAAAAGTTACTTCAGTTGCGGGCAATTTGCTGTTGCAGCATTATCCACTAAATTAGTATTCGTCCCCGGCTTAGAGCCCGTAGGAACGGACCATTCTGAATAATCTATAATCCCATTTTCATCTGTCCACACCAGCCGAATACGACCATATGAATTACACAAATTTGCGGCATCTACTGTTAATGCTACAGAATTTTTTGTGTAACTAAACGTAATTGGGGTAGCCTCGACATCTCCCTCCACCCAAATAATCTCATAATTCAAAGATTTTGTGTACTCAGATTGTTCTACGGTTTTATTCAATGGGTTCGTCGGAATCACAATTTCAACAATCGGGGAAATGACAACATTGGGAACCAATCCCGTAGGTGCCTTAAATACAATATCAGAAACATACGCCGTTTGAATAGACACGTTCACATCGTTAGAATAATCGGAGCGACCTAAATTATCGTAAGCTGCAACCCGGTACGACCCCAAACTTATATCCGTACCACTCTTCACGGAGTCCAAAACCACCCGATTCACATCTTGAGCAAGTGTATCCACAACGGCCCAGTCCTGCGTCTCTGTGTTGTACTTTTCAAGAATAAACCCAGATTCACGACGCACGAGTGAAGTCGTATAATTCCAAGACAATAACCATACGCTCGGCGCAAGACGCGCAGCGGTCAATGAGGATGGAGCGGATAAATCCGTCAACGCCACATCTCCATTAATCGTCACCTCACTACTATAAGAGGAATGTACTGTATCTTTATAAGCACTTACACGAAATGTGCCTGATGCCTTTACAGCAAAAACATAGCGATAAGTATCCACACCTACACTATCAAAAACTTCCCAGGTATTTTTACTTTCGTTAAACTTATCTATTTGGAATCCTTTTTCGGACACCGATCCTTCAGCATACGTCCAGGCCAATATCCAAGTTTCTGTAGCATTTTGAAAAGCAGTCAAACCGCTCACAGTACCTAGATTGGAACTCCCTGCCGATGTAGAAGAAGATGCAGAAGAAGACACACTAGAAGAACTACTTGTCGTCCCTGTGGAGGAAGAGCTTTTAACACTTGATGACAAAGAAGAGGAATAATTATCCTCATCATTAGCACTCGTTGTATTTGAACATGCGGCTAAACCAAAAACAAATAGCAACCCTGCGGTTATACCGAGCTGTTTATAAAACATAAAGCTCCTCCAGAAAGATTGTACATGACAAGAGAACACTCTAAAAATAACTTCGTCTTTCTTAAAGTGTTCATCCCTATTCAGTCCTAGTCTTTAAACTTCACCTGTTTACTGCCTGCAACGACTTCGCCCACGTGGTAGAAAGTTTCACCTTTTGCCCGAAGGTGAGCCTCCACTTCAGCACGGTCAGCCGGATCTATGAACAAAAGCATTCCTATACCCATATTAAAGGTGGAATACATTTCGTCCTTTTCAACACTTCCCGCCTCTTGAATCAGTTGGAAAATGGTCGGCACGTTCCAGCTGGTGCGATCAATAATCACATCCACATTATCGGGGAGAACACGCGGAATATTTCCTTGATAACCTGAACCCGTCACATGGACAAGCCCTTGGAGTTTTTTCTTGTTCACAAGTTCAATCAAACTCTTGTAATAGCTACGATGTGGCACGGCGAGTGCTTCACCCACCGTTTTATCCATACCGTCCACATGGCTCTCTAGTTTGTACTTCGCCACTTCAAACAAAGCTTTACGAGCTAGAGAATAACCATTCGTGTGAAGACCGGTGGAGGGTAAACCAAGAATTATAGAACCCGGTTTAATCTTTTTTCCATCAATAATATTGTCGCGTTCCACAACACCAACGATTGTACCCGAAATATCATAATCACCGGATCCATAAAAGCCTGGCATCTCAGCCGTTTCACCACCAATCAACACCAAATCATTTTCACGACAGGCCTTACTCATACCTGCCACAAGACTATCCATCACCCCAGGTTCCAAACGACCCGTAGCGACATAATCCAAAAAGAATAAAGGACGAGCCCCCTGCACCAAAATATCGTTGCAGCAATGGTTCACAATGTCCTGACCAGGCAAGTCATGTGTGCCCAGTTCAATATCCACTTTCAATTTGGTCCCCACACCATCCACGGAGCTTACAAGCACTGGATCCTTAAGACCCAAATGATTGAGAGTAAAAAGGCCGCCGAAATTGCCGACATCGCCTAATACCCCTTCGTTAAATGTGGTACGAACGGATTTTTTAACGCCAACCATAGCTTGATCGGCGCGATCCAGTGATACACCTGCGTCTGCGTAGTTCATCCTTTCCTCGTGATTACTTTTTCTGGCTTTGCTTCTCGTCAATATTACGAAGCGCATCCAAAATAAGGCTCGTGGTGTCCGACTGTTGGTTGATATTCACCGTTTCGGGCATCAAGTGCGGGTCTAACTTAAATAACGTTTCATCGCCCAGAGAAAGTAAATGCTCCAAAGCATCAGGCCCTGTCAACCGTCCGCTTTTCGCACAACAAATACTACCATCTCTAAACGCAATAAATCCCGACTGTCCATTATTTTCAAACATCACGGTACCCGTAATGCGACTTTTTTCGAGAGTCTGGGCAAAATCAATAAAGGGGAGCACCTTTGCAGAAGCAAGAACCGCAAGACTTTCAAATTCATCAAAAGCCTGATTCTTCGCACGCAAACGGTCTGCTGCAACCTTGTACAAGAACACCATGGTACTCGGGTTCTTTTCCAAAAACTTGACAAAATTTTCACGAGGCATATGCAACACGGTGCAATCTTCAGCAGCGGCAACAGTATTACTCGTTTTTTCATTACAAAGAATCGACATTTCACCAAAACAAGCGCCCGTTTCTAGCCAAGCCAAAACATTGTAGTGCCCATCAGGGAGAATCCGCCCACAAATCTGAGCTCTTCCACTTTGTAAAACACAAAAAGATTCACCATCCATTTCTGCGGTAATAATAACATCACCCGCATCATATTCACAAATTTGGGAATTGAGTAAGAAAAAATCCGCAGATTCTCGAGGAATCTGTTGCAAAAAAGGAACGCCCTTTTCGTAAGAAGCGGAAATCCAATCACCTATACCAGCATGAGCCTTCATATAATTTACAAGTTAGAAAGATTCCGATACCAACGGAATCTCACGTCCTTAAAAATTCCCGGATGCAAGATATTTACGAGTTCCAAAAGCACTTTTTCGGGAAAAACGACCGCCCCTTCATAAAAATCGAGTCCTCCTTCCGGGCCTTGACTCAAATCATATTGATAAACCTGATTTTCTCTCCATGCTTTGAACATTACTATGCGAGATTCATTCGCAATTCCTTCTTTATAGTTCCTCCAACTCCCCGGATTTAACCAAAAATCCGCATCTTTTGCTTCATGAATCACCTTTTCAAGCGGCATGATTAAAGCACTGGATGTTGTGTCTTCGCCCCACAAATACTCACCACCGGCATCTTGAATTAACCGTGCCGTATAACCCATTCCCCCGGAAGCATACCATATACCTGCCATAGGAAAGCCTGTAAACACCATCGGTTTTGGATCTTTGTCCAATTTTTTCACAAGATCCCGAACTTCTAAATACCTCTTTTCGCTTTCCACAAAAAGGCTTTCCGCCCGAGCTTCACATCCAAAAAGTAACCCAAATAATTTTAACCATTCTGCTTTTGCAAGGGGACTTTTTTCCAACCATTCTGCGGTTAACACCACAGGAAAGGATAAAGACTGAAGTCTAGGAAAATCATCATAAATCGAGGCCCCTGTTGCAAAATCCAGTACCAAATCTGGTTTTGAAGCAAAAAGAGCCTCCACTGAAAGCGTTGGCCCACTACCCACACTGGGAATACCGATAGAATCAACGCGAGAATAAAAAGCCGCATCCGAAATATACTTTCTTTCCGAAATGGCAATTACTTTATCCATAATCCCCAAACGTTTCATATAACCCAAATACGTTGTCGAAAGAATTGCTACCCTTTTCACAGGAATATGAATCACGGGGAGCCCTTTCAAAACCTCTGGGAGTGGGGCCAATTCAGATCCTTTTGTCGAATCCAAAAGAATCCAGCGCAACTCTTCATTAGATCCAGGCATTGTATTCCGAACCGAAAGCACTCGGTAGCCTGCAAGAGAATCTACGCTAAAATTTTTTGCATATTGAGGAACTAATATCGGAATTTTTTTAGGGACTGGATTTTGCAAAGAAGGTGGTGACACATAAAAAAATGCCCAGAAACCGCCCAAAAGCATCATCAAAAACAGAACCGCTATCGCAAATTTTTTGTTCATTTCGAGGCTAAAGGTAGCAACCCCCCCTGTCGGGAAACGACCGAAAAGTAGCCTCAGAGCCTTTTTTTGCGGGCTCTTTTTTCCTAAAGCATTGATTTTTAATCTGTTATGCAATTTTTTCTCTGCACAAATCCTAGAGATAATGTATTTTAGAGTCTGTATTTCTCCCCCTTCGGAGTTCATTTATGATGAGAACTAAACTTTCTGTTGCCTTCTCCGCCGTGTGCCTCTTAGGCCTCGTTCTTACCAACCATGCGTTTGCCGCTGCTGCTGATGGTTTTTACGACAAAGGCAATATTCGTGGTTTTATCTCGCTTGCGGGAGATTACCGCAACATGAATTCTGAATTCAAGAATTACATCAACCAGCTTTTGTTTTCATCCGGTGCCAATACGGTTACTGATAGCGCGGGTGAAGTTACGGATACCGTCTATGATGCCTCCCTTACTCGTTATGACCATTTTGATGACTACTACATGGGACTCCATGTGCAGTTCGGGGCTCAATACAAACAATTTCTTACTTGGTTCGATGTGAATTTCATGCCCACGCAAATTTCAGAAAAGCCTGCTGATTATAACGCCTACGGCAACCGTCTTTATGATGCGAGTTGGTTTGCCTATGGCTTAGACTGGATGTTTGGTTGGAAACTCTTCGGCGAGAACGCAGTTATCAATCTGATCCCTGCCGCAGGTTTTGGCCTCAATTTGCTCAATGTTCACTTTGCCTCTAATTATGATTACCCCTACACCGATGGCAGTGGCTGGGTTCAACTGCGCAACCGCTACTACAGCACTTTTGCAAGTACTTTTAACGCCGAACTCGAACTTCGTCTCAACTTAGATCCGTTCTCCATTGGCGGTTATGGTGGGTATCGCGTTATTCGCTATGAACCCATTTCCATTTCGGAGGGTAGTGATGATACGACGGGACTTCTCGGTGATCCTGACATGAGTGGCGACACTTGGTTTGTTGGCGTTAAATTGACTTGGACTTTTCTTTCAGATACACAACGCAAACTAAGAGACAAGCTCTAATTTGCTTTTCGTTTTTGAAATATTTTATTGACAATGGCGCTCACAGCGCCGTTTTCTTTTCCCATCACTTTTTCCATGGCCACATAATGAGAACTTCGCTCGCGTAGCAAAGCATCTGTGTGCCATTTTACCATGTAATTAGTCGCCGGATATTCAAAATTCCACCCAAGTAGCAGAGTTGGCACTCCCATCATTTTTAATTGCGGGGGCAATGATGCATACTGCCCCTGTGTACTGAGTAGTACTGCCACATCTATTTTTTTGTACATCGCAAAAATAACAGCATCATCCATTAAATCTGTATTCGGACGCTTTAACTCCGTCAAATCGATAGAACTATAATGCACCTGAATACCAGCCTCTACCAATCGACTTTCAAACTGAAGCGTTCCCATATATCGCTGGTTGCCACTTTTTCTAGGGTCTTCATAAGGATGATAATAATGGGACTCCATACATATAAAACCTTGAGGTTTAAATAACTTGATGACCTCATGGTTGATCCAATTTTTTAATCCCACAAAATTAATTGGAGAATGTCGATTGTGATGAATCCGATAATATTCGTTCACTTTACGAAACGTAAAACCATCGATAAATACACCAACGCGCATTGGTGAAACAGCCTCATTATTTTGCATATATTTCTCCTGGATTGTTCTGTTACTATTTAAACGTCTTTCGCGCCAAAAAAAATCCATAGAAATTGTTTTTTTTACAAAAAAGGTAAAAGCCTCGAAATTTGAAAGATTTCGAGGCTTTTACAATGAAAAAATCACGCTACCATTATAAGCGTGAAATGATACATTACAGAAGTTCTTTATGAGCAAGATCATCCATGAGTGAACGGGGCATCCACGGACGTATAGCCTTAAACGATTTTGTTTTCATGGTTTTCTGCCATCGATTTCGGGCAGGAATATTTTTCATTTCATCGTATATACGAACTAAATTAGCCGCAGCACACCAGTACCGAATAGACTTTCCTGTACGAGCTTCATAATCCTTTGCACTGCCTTCATAAATGAATGCAGCCTCCGCGTAACGCTTCATCCGATACAGCATATCCGCTTTCATCTGTATAAAGACGGGATGGTTCGGAGCCTTAAGCAAAGCCTGATCCAATAAATCTAGACCCTTTTGATATTCTTCTCGATCGTAATGCATCCATACCAAAGGAGTCACAAACAAGGGCCAAAAAAGAACAGAGGTTTTTGAGGCCTCATGCAAAACACTTAAGAGAGAATTCCTTTCATCCGAAACAAAAGGCAACCAACCAAAACTATCATCGACATAATAAGCGTATATGGAATAAAAAGCCTCTGCGTCTACATCTTTACTGCTTTTAAAAATACCTGCAGCCGAACGTGTATACAAAGCCCCTTTTATTGAAGAACCAAGAGTGCTTTTTGTATAACCTAATTCAAACTCACGCAAAGCATCCCATAAACCATAAGCTCGGCATTTTTCCAAAGCGACACTTGCATTTTTGAGAGCGGTTGTATCTCCTCTATCATCAAAACGGCTAATACGGACAATGTTTTCCAAAACACAGGAAACTCCGACATTAATGGGACGCATTTTCTGTGCGGCAACCAAAGCTTTGTCGTACTCACAGGACATGGTTTTTTCTGTCACTTCCAATGCCAACGTTTTTAGCTCGCCCGACAATTCCAAAGTAAAATCTGACTTTTGCGCATAAGCTAAAAGAGGAAAAGAAAGCACTATTGATATAATCCAAAGACGCAAATCAAAATTCATGTTCGCCAAATATACCTATTTATGAAATCCTTTTTTCAAAAAAGCATTTAAAGGCTCCTCTTTACAGCGGGCTCTCCAAAGCCGGATGTTCCGGATAATCTAATCCAATCTAGAATAGAAGCATTTCAAAAAGTTTCTGGCCTCATTTACAAATCTTAATATACCTAAGTAATTGCCAACAAATAAAATACAAGGTATTTCTTAACGTTGATTTCAGCACAGAATTACTTTGTATGAAATCTATTGCAACCGAAGAACAGCAAGGATTAAAAAGAATTTCTTCTTTTCATTTTTAATTAGGCTATATCGGTAAAAACGGAGGTTTTTATGAAAGCCTTAAAAAAGCCAGCCTCTTTAGCTCTGTACGTTTTGCACTCCGGTTTCCAGGCCTTTAAATTGCGCCTGCGCGAGGAGTTGTTTGCTTACCGAGGAATTAATCTTGACAACTATGCAGATGATGAAAGTCTCTATTGCTACTACCAACGCGGCGAACCTTTGACCTATGTGATTGAAAGGCTCTGCGGTGGAACAGATACGGAATCGTAAACTAATTAGAGCGAGTCGAAGCACATTCTTTCTTTTCGACAAACAAGCCCTTATCTACCGTTAAAATACGGACGTTCACATTTGCACCATTCTTGAATTTGATCTCACCATAAATTCCTGGAAATTTTTGTACTTCGCGAATACGGGCCGCCAAATTGCCATCAGTAGTTGTGGAAATAGAAGAGAAAATAATGTTAGCCGCATCATAACTTAAACCGCTCACCTTATCATTACTCGGCTCTACATTCCACTTCTTTTGGAATTCTTTTGCAAAATTCTTATAGGCTGTACTTTCTTCAAGGCTTACCGAGGGAACACTAAAATAAGATCCTTCTACAAGACGTTTCCCCTGAACTAATAAATCGCGCCCATACCAGCCAGAAGTTCCGAGTAACGTTCCTGATAACTTGTGAAACGCCACCTGCCCCGCCATTAAACCTGCATCTGAAGAATTGCTTGATGGAATGAATATGCCCGGAAAATTAAGCACAGAGTCACTCATGGAAGATTTGCGTTCTCTCCCATTCATGGCATCTAGATTTTCTAATCCTTTTGCAATATTTCTTTTGCGATTTTCTTGTTTAAATCGTACATTGCGTAAAAGGTCAAATTCTGTTTTATAATCAGGACGACCTTCTTCAAATTCTTGATGAGCAAGGATCAAACCACCGCGACTTTCTACTGCGCGAATGAAACTCTGAGCCATCGCATTGCCATAATCACCGACAGGGCTCATGACCGCGAACTCTCTAATGCCCAAACATTGAATGGCATGCTCGGCAATGCTCTCGGCTAAATAATCCATACTTACATTGATTTGAAAAATATTCCCCCCCATGTGAGCAATACCCTCATCGGTCGCCGTTGGAGTTAACATTGGGATTTTCGGAAAATTTGTACCAAGCCAAGCAGCAACGGTCGCTGCCGGGGCACTCATGATGGGGCCTATAATGGCAATAACGCTATCTTGATTCACGGCCTGCTGTGTGCGACGAAGAGCAGTTGCCGCATCCGCGCGCGTATCCGCCAAACGAATATTCACTTTCCCTTGAAGATTTGCTTGGTCAAACGCTAAAAGAACCCCCTGAATGGCTGCCGTACCAAATTCAGTAAGCTCCCCAGAAAGCGGAGCCAAAACTAATACGGTCGGAATGCCTGCGCCAAAATTCTCCAAAGAGGCAAGTCCCTGCTCCGCTGTAGCAATGAGATTGTCGGGAGCTTTGTTGTCAATCACTCTGTTGTACCAATAGCGGGCAGCACGATAACGACCCGCTTTTTGAGTTTCACGACCCAGCTGTAAATGCAACCAACCGTTGATCTCCCGATCCACGGGATATTTCTCTAACAAAGAAAACAATTCCCCGGCACTTAAAAGCGAAACCGCAAGCGTCTGAATCGCCACATCCTTTGCTTCCACGTAGGCCGCTGGATTTTTGGTATAAGTTAAAACACGAAGTAGCGTTTCAACACCCTCATAGACGGCCCCATTTTCGATCTGCAAAGTAGCACTCGCCACTTCCATACGTTCACGGTAAACAGAAGCGGAATAAAATTCAAGGAAACGAGCAACGACCTTTTGTGCTTCCGCGCGCTTATGCTCACGTAAATAGCATTCGACCAAAAGAACAGAAGCCTTTTCACCTTCAGGAACACTAAATTGGTTTTGAGAAATCGTTTTGAGAGGGCCTATTGCCTCTGCCCACTTCCCTGCTTGAACGAGAGCCTTCCCCTGACTTAAAGGTGATTGAGCTGCATTTTGGGCAAACACAGAAGAAAAAAGACCGCCCAAAAAAAGAATATAGGGAATAATTTTTACAGTGCTCATGACTCTCACTCATTATCTTGAATAACGATATGCTCTTTTTTGATGTTTTTTTGCATATTTTCGGGAAGTTTTGCCCAGTCTACAATATCGAGGCGAAAAGGAAGTTTGCTCTCAAAGAAAGCTTTTTCTACAGCAACCATTTCTTCAAAAGATATAGGCTTTTCTGACACAATGGCAACATTCAACTCAGATTCTGGAGTAAGGTCCACCCCAGTGACACGAGGTCCATAGGCGTATACTTTTAAACCTTCAAAATGAACCCGGAGAATGCGCTGAACGGTTTCAAGCTGATCATTTTCTAGACATAACGGCATGACCTACAATATAGAAATGCTTGTTAATCGTAAAGGAAGAAAGCAAAGTCTTTTCCCATCTTAGGGCGAAAAATCAAAAATAACCAGTTCTGTTTTGCTACCAATACGTACTGGTGCTCCCCAAGATCCTATGCCAGAAGAAACAAACCAAGGAATTCCATCTAAAACGCCATAGCCTTCTGATAACTTCCAAACAAGACCGATTACCCAAGTCCAAGGGAAAAACTGCCCTGCATGGGTATGTCCCGAAAGTACTAAATCCGGAGTTCGCGTGGGTCGTTCATCTTGCAATAACCCATTCGGCCGGTGATCCAAAACAAACCAAGGCCGCGAATCTGTCGGAGAAATGCTCTTTTCTAAAATATTTAAAGGCAACCGCGATGCTACGGAATGGAGATCTACACGTCCTGTGACGCAAAAAAGCATTGTGCATGCAGTGGAATCAAATAGCCACGTCATCCCATTATTCCGCATCCAGGGAATCGGATTCCCCTGAAGAACGGTATTGTAACCTTCATGATTCCCCTCCACCCCCCAAAAACCGAGAGGAGCCTTGATTTTGTGAAACAAGGTATCAAAACCTCGGGCATCTAATTCTTCTGCCCCCATATCCGCTAAATCCCCGCCAAAGAATATGGCATCTGGTTTCAGTGAATCCAGATCATGAACTAAACGTTTCATCTTCGAATGGGGGAACAACGGGTCTAGGTGCATATCTGAAAAAAAGGCAATCCGCAGTGGACGATCTCCATGTTGAAGCGAGATCTTTTCCTCTCGAATTTCATAGTTATTGTTTTTGTGCATCCCCAAAGAAACCATGAACAAGGTGCCTATGACCACCACAGTCATCGTTATCAAAGATATCTTCCGGTACTTCACAACATTTATAGTGTGTCGTTTTATGACCCAATAAGCGAAAGTTCCCAAATCCAGCAAAATACATGCAAAGAAATAATTACTGATTCCCACGACGACTAAAGTCCGCAAAATGGCAAAAACAGTAAAGGAAAGAAATAAGAAAGTACTCAGTAATGAAGCCAATATCAAAAGCGAGATTAATCGCCCATTTTTTCCAGTAAATAAAACACGAAAATGCTTGTAAAGGTAAGCTAATGCAAATAGTGATATAAGAAGAAAAAAGAAAATCATCAGGATATGAATATACTAATCCCTTGTTTTTAGAAGTCGAAAATCGCTGTTTTATCAACAAAAAGCTTTTTTTTATCTCAATCACCCTACAAATCTTCAATAGAAAAAGCATTTTTATAAACGATGAAATCGTTGGGTTGTATTTTTTTCCTAGTTGGAGTTTGTTCTGTGGGGGTACAGGCTCAAGAGGTGCCCGTGAATCGGGCAAGTGACCTCTATTTTAAGCAATCTCCTATTGAAGAGACTGGTGAAAACGCGTTTAATGAACCTCTCCCTGCTAAACCTACACTTTCTCCCATTATCCCCCTGAGCGAAGTGTTATTTCAAAATGTTTTTGTTTGGTGGTGGGATCGTTATGTAATTGATAAGAATTACGCCAAAGTTAATTTGCACATCTGGAAGCGAAATTTTGAAGAAGGATGGACTTGGGATAATAATCACTTTGCAATCAACTTCTTTGGTCATCCAGCTCAAGGCATGTTTTACTACCAAGCGGCCCGTTCCGCTGGCTATGGTTTCTACTCTAGTTTCTTCTACACCCTCATAGGTTCTTATACTTGGGAAATGTTTGCAGAAAGAGAATATCCTTCTGCAAATGATTTGATTTCGACAAGTGTTGGTGGCACCATTTATGGGGAAGTCTTTTTTAGGCTCTCTCAGCGTATCCTCGCTAATCCCGATCATAGTTACTGGGATGAAAGCAGCGCCTTTGTTTTAAGTCCTCTTGGGTATCTTCAGCGAAAAACGCTTGGAGCACGTACCCACAATCCAGGCTATGCTCCTTTGGATCTGTCCGCCCGTGTAGGCGGCGGTATGCGTTTTGGTAACGAGTATCGTTATGACGAAATTCCGAATGATCGTTCCGATAATGATTGGAACCAGGAATCAGGGTTTGTGGGTTTCAATCTTATCTATGGCCGACCGAACAAAACCATTAAAGAACCCTTTGACTATTTTACTGTAGATTTTACTCAAGACTATGGCGCCGATGGGATGTTATTTCATTTAGAAACTACCGGCAAGCTTAAAAATTACAATATGAATTCCGGTCACAATTATATGGATGTTGGCTCGTACCTTCACTTCGATACCTTTTACGGTAACCTCGTAGAAATGAGTGCAAACTCTATTGGTCTTGGCGCAGATATGAATATCTGGTTAAACAACAATATCCGTTTTCGCCTAATTAATATGCCTTCTTTTGTTTTACTGGGTTCTTCAGATTTCAATTATGATGATGTACTTGCCGCTAAAGACAGTACCTATGAAAAAACTCGCTCTTACCAATTGAGCACGGGGGCAAATTACAAGATGTCTGTAGAACTGGAATACAAAAACATTGGACAACTAAAAAATACAATGTCAGTATTCTTATTCAAAACGATGCCTGGATCCGAGCCTCACTATGGTGCGTACGGCTATGATCTTGTTGGTTTTAATAGTACCAACATAGAAGGATTCTTACCTTGGGGTTATACATTGGGACTTCGTTTCGAATCTTACTTAAAAGCGGCGGCTTACGAAGGTGCTGACTTTGAACCTATGTATCGGCTCATGTATTCTCTCGGGATCTACGTTAAATACGTTCTATAGGACTTAGCAAGGCGAGGGCCTTGTAAACTCTACCATTTTACAACTTGGATTTTATCATCTGTAAAATAATTTCATGCATTGATTCTCGACTTTGAGACGCGTTGACAAGTGAAACACATTCGGGAAATTCTTTCGATATCTGCTGATATCCTTTCCGAACTCGTTCAAAAAAATCTTCTTTTTCCGCTTCAAGTCGATCGGGCTGTTTTCCTTCGCTCGCCATGCGCAGGCGTCCCTCTTTCACATCCATATCCAAGACAATTGTCAATTCAGGAAAGCATTCCCCACAGGTAATTTCTGATAGTTTCTCGACCATTGAAGTATTGAGACCTCGACCAAAACCTTGGTAGGCGAGAGTACTCCAAGCAAAACGATCCGCAAGCACTACTTTTCCTGCATTTAATGCAGGCTGAATGACTTCTTCAATAACTTGAGCCCGTGCCGCATTGTATAGCAAAAGTTCGGCGCGATCTCCCATTAAACCTTTATAAGCGGGATCTAGAAGTAACGCCCGAATAGCTTCAGAAATACGCGAGCCTCCCGGTTCGCGCACACGCACACACTCATAGCCCATACCCCGAAGGGACTGTTCCAAAAGATCCATTTGTGTGGTCTTTCCAGAACCGTCAATTCCTTCCAGACAAAAGAAACGAGAGGCCGTCTTTAACATGGATTATTCGGCATCCTTTCCGTGACACTTTTTGAACTTCAACCCTGAACCACACCAGCAAAGATCGTTACGTCCGAGTTTCGGAGTATCGTTCTTGACAGGAGTGGTCTTTCGTGGAACAGAACGTTGCGGACGTGTGCCGGGCAAAGCCGAAGACGCAATTTGCTTCGAAGGAGGGGCATCGTCCCCCTTAATCTGCGAAGTATTTTCTTGCAGTTGCGTAGGCGCTTGTGGCTTGGGAACTTGTGGAATCTGTTCCGGAGATACGGACGTTCCATCGGCAAGTTGAATTCGAATATTCAAGATGCGCATTGACGTGAAAATGGCAATGCTTTCCAAGCAACTTTCGAAAGTCTTAAAACCTTCGCTCTTATACATGATGAGCGGATCTTTTTGTGCGTAGCCCTGGAAGCGAATCGCATCCTTCAATTGATCCATCGCATAAAGGTGCTCTTTCCAATGCTGATCAATCGTCATCAATAATACGCGACGCTCGATCTGGCGGAAATCGGCATCAGGAATGACCGACTCCAATTTCTCATACTTTTGTTTGCAAAGTTCAATGACATCATCCAAAACAAGTTCTGGTGTCTTTGCATTCTTTTCTGCTTCTGTCGGCTGATATTCGATACCGAAGCAACGTTGCAATTCGGTGTGAAGACCATCCCAGTTCCATTCTTCCGAGAATTGTCCCTTGAATACATATTCGGAAACTTTAATATCGACAGCATCTTCAATACGATTCTTGATATCACCGCGAATATCTTCGCCTTTCAAAATGCGACGACGAAGTCCGTAAATCACTTTACGCTGTTCGTTCATCACGTTATCGTAATCGAGCAAATACTTACGAGAATCAAAGCTCTGCCCTTCCACGCGGCGTTGAGCCCCACGAATACTCTTCGTGACAATAGGGTGAGTAATGACTTCTTCATCACCCACACCAAACCGGCTCATCAAAGCCTTCACGTTGGTGCCACCAAAAATGCGCATCAAGTTATCATCAAGAGAAAGGAAATACTGACTGGAGCCCGGATCCCCTTGACGGCCAGAACGACCGCGCAACTGATTATCAATACGGCGAGATTCATGACGTTCCGTGCCGAGCACATGCAAGCCACCCAATTCCGTAACTCCTGGCCCAAGAGCAATATCAGTACCGCGACCAGCCATATTTGTGGCAATAGTCACCTTACCCTTGTGACCTGCAAACTGAATGATTTCCGCTTCACGCCCATGGTTTTTCGCATTCAAAACTTCGTGAGGAACCCCTTCTTTCTTGAGTAAGGAATCAATCTTTTCAGATTTTTCGATGGATGCGGTACCCACCAACAACGGTTGTCCGTTTTCATGGCGCCGTTTGATTTCAGCAACAATCGCCTGCCACTTGACATCCTCCGATTTGTAGATCATATCTTGCAAATCTTTGCGGATACAAGGCTTGTGAGTAGGAATCACCCACGTATTCATGTTGTAAATTTTGCTGAATTCAGTAGCTTCTGTTTCCGCAGTACCCGTCATACCCGAAAGTTTGGAATACATACGGAAGAAATTCTGGAATGTGATCGTTGCAAGCGTTTGGTTTTCACGACGAATCTGAACGCCTTCTTTGGCCTCGATAGATTGGTGAATGCCTTCCGAGTAGCGGCGACCTTCCATCAGACGACCGGTATTTTCATCAACGATGATAATTTCACCGTCACGGTTAATGTAGTCCACATCCTTTTCAAAAAGGTAATGTGCCTTAAGGCCCTGATTAATGAAATGCACCCATTCCGCGTGTTCACCATAGAGGTTCTTGATCTGCATCAAGGCTTCAATATGATTGACACCCTTTTCCGTGATCTGGATATTCTTATCCTTTTCATCCACCGTAAAATCTTTGTTTTTGATCAATTGCTTGACAAGCGCATTTGTTTTCATGTACTTATCGGTGGCATCTTCAGCAGGACCACTGATGATCAGCGGCGTACGCGCTTCATCAATAAGAATGGAGTCCACTTCATCCACAATACAGAAATTGAGTTCACGCTGTACTAGCTCTTGAGGTTCCACCGCCATATTATCGCGGAGATAATCGAAACCAAATTCGTTATTAGTGCCATAGGTCACGTCTGCGGCATAACTTTCGCGACGTTGCGCACTACTTAAATCATGAACAATCAGACCTACTTTGAGTCCGAGGAACTTATAAACACGCCCCATTTGCGCGGCATCACGACCCGCAAGGTAATCGTTCACGGTCACCACATGCACGCCATTTCCAGATAAACCGTTCAGGTATACAGGAAGTGCTGCAGCAAGTGTTTTGCCTTCACCAGTGGCCATTTCAGCAATAGCCCCTTCGTGAAGTACCAAACCACCTATCATCTGCACTTCAAAAGGCATCATACGAAAGGGCTTCACAGAATCTGGAATAAGCTCACGAATCTTCGCATAAAGCGTCGCAGGAAGATATACCTCATATTCCGGTTTACCGGCAGCGAGTTCTGCCTTTGCAATATCGGTTACTTGCTGTAACTCAGAGCCCAATGTCGAAAAATCAAAGTTGAAAGAGGGATCAAAAATATTGAAAATACCGAGACGACGGTCGCAAGCTTCCTGGCAAACGGCAAAAGCGTCCACTTTAATATCTTCGAGTGTTTTCCCGGAAGCGAGCATTTCCCGGAACTCCGCACTCTTTGCGGCAAGATCTGCATCATCAATAGCTTCCAATGCTTTGCGAGCGACATGAATTTGTGCGATCACCGGGAGCAAACTTTTGACTTTGCGCTCGTGCGGTGTACCAAATACTTTATGAAGAACTTTATCAAATAAACTCATAACAAAGGATATCCTTTAAAAATGCTCCCTTAAAATAGAAAATTGAAATTTAAAAATGGCAAGAAACGTTGTCTCAACGGCGCATTAGAACCTTCAACAAATGAATCCGCAAAAAACGCGATCGCCACGTTAAGCGGGCAGAGGAATCACTCGTGCCTTCGCCTTTTTACGGCGATGATCTTTGTACTGCTGGTAAAACGTACTGATACTGTAAATGAATATTAAAAAGAGAAGCGTTCCTTGAGGGCTATTCAAATCACCCAACATCCATGCAATAGAAATTAAAGGCAAGTGGATCAAGTATGGATAAAAAGAAGCCCTTCCAACGGCACGCACTGGGCGGATGCAGAAAAGAATAGCAAGCCATCCCTTAGAAGTCGTCAAGCTTATAATTAACAATCCAAAAAGCAACACAGGCAAAGAATGATGACCAATAAAATTCCAACTGATGCTTGAGGAATCTATCATGAAGAGACTTGCGTACAAACAGCACAATAAAAATATTTGAGCTATTCCACTCCAATAGTCTTTTTCAAAAAAGCGGAATTGCCGCTCTTTGTACAATCGAAATAATACCATTCCAAACAAATATTCAAAGATGCGCACAAAAGGAAACATGTGAAAAAAGCGATACCGAACTTCATAATTGGAAAAATCGCCAAGAATTGGAAACACCCCCCAATCTGCCACACTAAATATCAAGCCCCAAATAATACCGGGAACAAATACAGCACCGAACAATAACCAAAGTGCCTTGGGACTAGTCACAGCACTCAACTTCCTTGCACACCAAGGGGTAATCGCATAGCACACAAAAAAAGCAGATAAAGCCCAAGAAGGCTCATTCAATTTCATGCCTAGTTCTGGGGCAAAAGACCATGTCAAAGACAAATGCATCAAGAGAGAACGCCAAGGGTGTGCCATGTTCGCAAGGCCCGTCGAAATACACGCAAAAAAGGCATCCCATGAGGTTGGCATTGCATGAATCCCACTAAACTTGAAAATCAAAATACAGAACATAAGCACAGTACAAATAAAATGCAGTCGATACAATTTGGCGATGCGACCAAACATAAACGGAATCACAGGAAGACGTCGTTCTGGATCACTGAACTTAGAAGCAAAAAGAAAACCCGCCAAAATGAAAAAAAGGCTCGCCGAAAAAGCGGGAGCCTTTACTATAGGCATCACCCATTTCCACGAACTTGCATAAAGCAACGCACTAGACGAGGCCAAATGCAAGAACACGATATTCAATGAGGCCAACAAACGTAAGCCATCTATCGCAGGGAAATAAGCTTTTTTCGTCACGACTAGTCCATGCCCGCATTTATCATGCGTTCATAGAACTTACGGAACTCATTTTTTTCTTCTGTCTTGCGTATTTTAATCGCTTCTTCTGGGTGCAAATTAAGAGAGCCCGTGATCATTTGAGGAATGATATAGCCCCACTCATACTTTTCACTCAGCGGTACAAACAATTCAGAGATGGCATCCAGCACGGGACGAATATCATACTTTGGATTCTTAAGGAATCCGAGCAGAAGTTCTGTAGTGCAATTACCCGCACCACGTCCAATACCAGACACAGTGGCATCCAGGAAATCGACTTTATTCATCACGGCCTGAATCGTGTTGCTAAAGGCCAGTTGCTGATTATTGTGACCGTGGAAACCAATACTCTTCGTTTTGATATGTTCGCGGTATCTCTTCACGCAGGCATCAATGTCTTCTTGGTAAAAATATCCAAAAGTATCTACCAAATAAACAACATTAGCCTTGCATTCTTTTTCTACCTGATCCAGAGCTTCATCCAATTCTGGACCACGATCACGGCTCACTGCCATAATGTTAATGGTAGTCTCATAGCCGAGCTCGGCAAAAGTATTTACCAATTCAATACCTTTATCAATGTTTTTTACATAGCTTGCTACCCGCACCATCTCGTAAGGGCTTTCACTTGCAGGCTTAATCGATTTCAAATCCACGCGACCCACATCAGCCATCACGGATAATTTCATATTGCTCTCAATGCCATCTTT
>Ga0209467_1000846_pt1 | contig 33243 bp, 34 predicted proteins | sample Higcelwee11metaG_FD_187175 | JGI IMG/M metagenome (GOLD analysis project Ga0209467, IMG submission 187175) | Freshwater pond sediment microbial communities from the University of Edinburgh, under environmental carbon perturbations - High... | ecosystem: Environmental > Aquatic > Freshwater >... | reverse complement strand
GTAACACGCCTTGTGTCATAGTTTGTTTCACCCCGTTGGTGATAGGTTTTTGGTTGCACAAACACTCTATCTGCTTGATTCATCAAGTTCAACGGGGTTTTTTATTTTTTTTGACGGCGGATCTGGGGCCGGGCAGTCCGGAACGTGGGGCATTGTCCGCAGCGCTTGGCCGCCAGATGGCAGATCAGGTGGAAATTCCGTTGATTATCAACGGCGAAGAGATTAAAACCGGTGATGTCCGTGATGTGGTTTGCCCTCATGACCACAGTCATGTGTTGGGTAAAGTACATATGGCAGGCGAAAAAGAGATCAAGGCTGCTGTCGATGCAGCCTTGTCTGCAAAAGCGGCCTGGGAGACCATGGCCTGGCAGGAGCGTGCGGCAATCTTTCTGAAGACCGCAGATTTGATTTCCCGGAAATATTCGGCCAAGATTAATGCTGCAACCATGTTGGGTCAGTCCAAAAACGCATTTCAGGCCGAAATTGACGCCACCTGCGAGCTGGTGGATTTTTTGCGCTTCAATGTCAGTTATATGGCAGAGATCTATGCCAATCAGCCGTTTAGCGAAAAAGGCGTTTACAACCGACTGGAATACCGTTCCCTGGAAGGGTTTGTGTTTGCGCTGACCCCATTTAATTTTACAGCCATAGCCGGTAACCTGCCCACCTCAGCGGCGATGATGGGCAACACCGTTGTGTGGAAGCCTTCCACCACGGCTGTTTTGTCCAACTACTATGTCATGCAGATCCTTAAAGAAGCCGGCCTTCCCGGCGGCGTTATCAACTTTATTCCGGGCCGCGGTTCCCAGATCGGCGATATCCTGTTCACCCACCAGGATTTTGCCGGCCTGCACTTTACAGGCTCCACGGCTGTCTTCCAGAATCTTTGGAAAAAAGCGGCCGAAAATATTGAAACCTATGTTTCCTATCCCAAAATCGTGGGTGAAACCGGCGGTAAGGGTTATATCTTTGCCCATGCCAGTGCGGATGTGGATGAGCTTGTCACAGGCATCATCCGCGGCGCCTTTGAGTTCCAGGGCCAGAAATGCTCTGCATGTTCCCGTCTCTATGTTCCGGCCTCTCTGTGGCCCGCGGTCCAGGATCAGCTCAAAGAAAAAATAGCTGAAATCAAGGTGGGTCCTGTGACTGATTTCACAAACTTTGTGAATGCCGTGATTGACGAAAAATCCTTCGATAAAATTGACGGTTACATTTCACGGGCACAGGAATCGTCGGATGCTGAAGTGATCATCGGCGGTCAGCGGGACAAGTCCAAGGGCTATTTTGTTCATCCCACGGTGATTCTGGCCAAAATACCGGACTATGAATCCATGGCCGAAGAGATATTCGGGCCGGTACTTACTGTGTATCTCTATGCGGATAATGACTTTGACGCGACCCTGGAGATCCTGAACAATACAAGTCCATATGCCCTGACCGGTGCTGTTTTTGCCAGGGATCGCGCAGCGATCAATATCCTGATGAACCGCTTGACCCACACCGCCGGCAACTTTTACATTAATGATAAACCCACAGGCGCCGTGGTCGGCCAGCAGCCCTTTGGCGGGGCCCGCAAAAGCGGTACCAACGATAAAGCCGGGTCCTATCTGAACCTGATCCGCTGGACATCACCCCGGACCATCAAGGAGACCCTGGTACCCCCCAAAAATTACGATTATCCGTTCATGGGATAACCATGGGATAACAAGGATCTGACAAAAATCATTTGTTTTTGGCTATTACCCAAATGGCATGCACAATACCCGGAATATAGCCAAGAAGGGTTAGAAGAATATTCAACCAGAAGTGCATTCCAATGCCGACCTGGAAAAATACACCCACCGGTGGAAGAATAATGGCCGTAATGATTTTCAAAAGTTCCATGTTATTATCCTTATTTTAATCTTATTAATTTTTGTCTGACTATACCACATTTCACGCAACAGAAAATATCAAAAATTAAAATACTTTTGGACATTTTTCCATTTTTACCTTATAATTTCAGATTGTTTTGTCTAAACCATACTTAAAAAAGGATGGTTATAATTTTCCGGCCAAAGGTTCCGGAAAACCAACATAACAGCCGGAACAGCCACCGGTTGGAAGGAAAAGCGTTATGAGCGAAGCGATTAAATCAGGGGATACCATTGCTGTGGATTATACAGGAAAATTTGAAAACGGGGATGTGTTCGACTCTTCCGAAGGCAGGCAGCCGCTGACCTTCACCGTTGATACAGGCATGCTGATCAAAGGCTTTGACCAAGCCGTCATCGGTATGAAAAAAGGGGAATCAAAAACCGTAACCATTCCGCCTGAAATGGGATACGGCCCAAGAGACGAGGAGGCCATGGTGGAGATCCCAAGGGCCCAGTTCCCCCAGGATATGTCCCTGACAGAAGGGCTTGAGCTTCAGCTTCAGAATCCTGCAGGCCAACCGGTTCCTGCGCGCATAGCAAGTATAAACGAGACAAATGTCACCATGGACGTGAATCATTTTCTGGCCGGAAAAACCCTTGTTTTTGATATCAGCATTGCTGAAACCGGACTGGAGCCCCCGGCCGGCAGCTGTGGAACCAAAAGCGGGGGCTGCGATTCGGGGTGCTGCGGATCCTGTAAGTGTAATTAATATATAAGATTTAATCCTGGAGCATCGCAATGGTCAATAAAAGTCTCATTTTGACAGTTGATGACAAACCTCAGAATCTTCAGTTCCTTGGGAAGCTGCTTTCCAATAACGGATATGAAGTTGCCATGGCCCAGAGCGGGGCCCAGGCCCTGACGTTTGTAAAATCAGAATTGCCGGATCTGATCCTTTTAGATGTCATGATGCCCGAGATGGATGGGTATGAGGTTTGTGAAAAATTGAAGGCCGAATTTTCCACCCGTAATATTCCGGTGATTTTTTTAACGGCCAAGTCTGATGCCCAGGATATTGTAAAAGGGTTTGATGTGGGCGGGGTGGATTATGTAACAAAACCCTTTCATTCGGCTGAACTTCTGGCCCGCATTAAAACCCATATCGAACTTAAAACCCTGCGCGGCCTTTTGCCCATGTGTTCACACTGCAAAAAAATCCGGGATGATAAGGGCTTTTGGAATGATGTGGACAGTTATTTTGAGACCCACTCCCATCTGACCTTTACCCACGGTATCTGTCCGGTATGCATGGACACGCTGTATAAGGGGTATGACTGGTATAAAAAAAGGAAACAGCCTGACGCCGATGAATAAGAGGACCGTTTTGGCGGCGTGTCTGTTGCACCACCTGCCATAACAATTTTCATTCGCTTGCAAAATACTTATAATTCAATTATTTAACTGTTTTTTTTGCGGGTTTGATTGCTTTTTTCCAAGATTGCGTTATGTTAATATCGTTGATTTAAGATCACGGAGAAAAAGGGCTGGTTTTGTAACATGGCCGTTGAATATTTACCCTTTTGGATCAAGAGGACTGAGCATGTCATATGAATTTGATTTCAAGGCGGCCCAGGCCTATGATGCCTTTTTTGAAAAAGGCGGGGCCAGGCACCGCCTTGACCTTGAAATCAAACTGATCAGCTCCCTGATTAGCCCCATTCCGGGTAAGCGCCTCTTGGACATTGGGTGCGGCACGGGGTTAAGTCTTGAACCTTTTGTGGATCTGGGCATGAATCTGACCGGTATTGACCCTTCCGCATATATGCTGGACAAGGCTGCTGAGCGGCTCGGACATCGCGTTGACCTGCACCGGGGTACGGCCGAGGATCTGCCCTTTGACGATAATTCTTTTGATACGGCATTGCTATTTTTCAGTCTTGAATTTTCAAACCGGCCGGCCAAGGCCATTGAAGAGGCCTGCCGGGTGGCCCGGGAACAGGTGGTCATCGGTGTCCATAACCGGTATGCCCCCCAGAATATGGCCCGGCGGCTGAAAGGTTTCTTTTTTCCGGATATGTACAGTCATGCCCATTTTTTTAGTGTGTGGGAGTTGAAAATCATGATGAACTCCATATTGGGAAAAGTACCGGTAAAATGGCGGACAACCGTACAATTCCCATTTCTGTCCGGAAGTCTGATCTCGAAACTGGAGAGTCTTCGCTTTATCCAGTGGTCTTACTGGGGCAGTTTTATTGGTATGCGCATCAAACCTGTGCCTAAGTTTCGCACCCAACCCCTGGTCCTGAAAACCAGGAATCGTAAAATCAATGAGCCGGCCGCAGGCCTGGCGTTAGGATTCAGGATAAAAGAATGATACGTGCCCGTCTTTATGAACCCCTGTCTGATGGTGCGGTAAAATGTCTGGCCTGCAATCATTACTGCACGATTGCGCCGGGACATACCGGTGTGTGTGGTGTCCGGGAGAACCGGGATGGTCAGCTTTATTCCCTGGTGTATGACCGGGTGGTGGCCGCCAACGTGGATCCCATTGAGAAAAAACCCATTTTTCATTTCAAACCCGGCTCTCTCTCGTTTTCCATTGCCGCGCCCGGGTGCAATTTTAAGTGCCGGTTCTGCCAGAATGCCGATATCTCCCAGGTCCGTCACCGGGGTGCAGATCCTTTTACAGGCCGCCTTGCCGGCAAGGCAATGACGCCGGAAGCGATTGTCGCAAAGGCTGTGGAACAAGGATGCCAAAGTATCGCCTACACCTATACCGAACCCACGGTTTTTTTTGAGCTGGTCCTGGATACGGCAATGCTGGCAAAGGATGCAGGGCTGGCCAATATCCTTGTTACCAACGGATTTATGAGTCCTAAACTGCTGCAGGCCTCCGCCGCAGTGATTGATGTGGCCAATGTGGATCTTAAATCTTTTTCTGACGGGTTTTACACCCGGTATTGCAACGGCCGGCTGGAACCGGTTAAACAGACGCTGAAGACCATGGTGGATTTAGGCATCATGGTGGAGGTCACCACCCTGGTGATCCCGGGACTTAATGACGATCCCAACGAACTTGGACAGATGGCTTCCTTCATTGCCGGGGAATTGGGGCCTTCGACCCCCTGGCATCTATCCCGGTTTCATCCGGCATTTCAATTGACCCAGACGGGGCCGACACCTGTGGAGACCCTTGAAAAAGCCTGCGATATTGGACTTTCAGCCGGACTGTTTCATGTGTACACCGGCAATGTGCCCGGTGCCAGGGAAAACACCTGCTGTTCAACTTGTGGCCGGACTGTTATCAAACGATTTGGCTATTCAGTGGAAAATTTTCTAACCCAGACCAATAAATGTCCCGGATGCGGGTCGCCTGTATTCGGGATCTATTAAAACTCGATGGTCGAGTGAGAAAATATTTTTCATGCGTTCAGTTTTCGACATCCTGGACACCATCCAGGCGAGTAATCCCGTCTCCTCCATCCTTGAAACGCTTTGGACCGCAGGCTTTCAAGCCTTTCTGGCCGGAGGAGCCGTCCGGGACGCCCTTTTGGGCATAGTGCCCGGGGATGTGGATATTCTGACCAATGCCCTGCCCCAAGACCTGGCCAGGCTGTTTGCCGACCAGGATTCTAAATATGTGGGAAAATCCTTTGCCGTGACCCTGGTCAACAAGGTGGAGGTAGCGACCTGCAGACCCGCAGACAGCAAAGCTGTGGGTGCCGGGCATACCTTTCCGACCAGCGACCTTGGCCGCCGGGATCTCACCATCAACAGCATGGCCTGGGACCCCGAAACCCGGACCCTGGCAGACCCCTTTCATGGACAAAAGGACATTGAGAACAGGACGATTCGGTTCACCCGGGATCCGTTTGATCGGATCGAAGAAGACCCCGTGCGTATGGTCAGGGCCTGCCGGTTTGCTGCCCGTTTCGGGTTTAAAATTGAGCCGGACGCCTTTGATGCCATCCGTGCCCGTGTCCATAAAATTACTGCCCAATGGAGCGCAGACCGGATTCAAAGGGAAATTGTCAAGGCAATGGGTATGGACAAACCTTCGGGGTTTTTTAATCTGCTTCATGATACAGGTCTTCTTGCGCACATTTTGCCGAGCCTTGACCGGTGCTATGGGCTGGACGGCGGTCCCCACCACGCCGAAACCGTATTTGAGCATAACCTTCTGGTTGGAGATGCCCTGCCGGCATCCAGGCCCATACTGCGGCTGGCAGGTTTTCTTCATGACACAGGGAAAATGGATGCGCTGGAAATCAAGGAGGGCCGGAACACTTTCCCGGGACATCAGAAGTGCACCCGGGCCATGATGGCCGACCTTGAGCGTCTCCGGTTTTCCAAAAAGGACATAGACTATATCTACGCGCTGGTTCGGGCGCACATGCGTCCTTTGAAAGCAGATACCTCCCCAAAAGCGGTGCGCAGGCTTCTGGCCATGCTGGATGACCTAAACTTGTCCTACCAGGATTTTTTACGCATGCGCATTGCCGACAAAAAAGGCAATCTGAATCCCGTCAAAAAGCCATACTCTCTCGGGGACATCCGCCTACGTCTGGGCAAAATACTGGACGCCATTAATGCACAGACGCCATTTAATATGAATGACCTTGACATTTCAGGCCGGGACATCCAGGACATTCTGGGCCTGTCCCAGGGGCCGGCCATTGGAAAGGTTAAAGCTTTTTTATTTGAGCAGGTGCTGGATGACCCGGCCCTTAATCAGAAAAAGACCCTGGAAGATCTGGTCCGGCAGATGGCCCGAAACCACTTTACAGATTCGGACGGCAAGGCTATAAATTAGACCCGGCAGCGCATGGTGCAAATACTTATACGATAGGGGATAGATTATGGGGGACATTGTTCTTATCAGCATTACAGGCAAGGATCAAAAAGGTCTTACAGCGCGAATTTCAACCATCCTTGCGCAGTATCAGGTGAGCATTCTGGATATTGGACAGGCTGTAATTCATGAACATATCTCCCTTGGCATGCTGGTGCATATTCCATGTTCCCAGGATTTTTCCCTGATGTTCAAGGATCTGATTTTTGAAGGGCATAAGATGGGACTGGCCGTAGATGTTGTGCCTGTGGATTCTAATGATTACGAAACCTGGGTCCAGACCCAGGGCAAGGAGCGCAGGATTATTACGGTCATGGGCCGGGCCATTACCACCGCCCAGATTTCAGCTGTTTCCTCGGTGATTACCGATCATGATCTCAACATTGATTCCATTACCCGTATGTCCGGCCGCAGATCCCTGAAAAGGCCTTTGGAACCTCCTATGGCCTGTATCCAGTTCGCTGTGTCCGGTACACCCAGAAGCATACCGGATATGAAGGGCAGGTTCATTCACATCTCCCAGGACCTGGGTATTGATATCTCCTTTCATGATGACAATATCTACCGGAAGAACCGCAAGCTTGTTGTGTTTGATATGGATTCCACATTGATCCAGGCCGAGGTGATTGATGAACTGGCAAAACTGGCCGGTGTGGGGGATCAGGTGGCCAAAATCACGGAATCCGCCATGCGCGGGGAAATTGATTTCAAGGAAAGTTTCAGACGGCGTGTGGCCCTGCTCAAAGGATTAAAAGAAGAGAAGATCAAGGACCTTGCCCGGACCCTGCCCCTGACCGACGGGGCCGATCTTGTTACCCGGACCCTGAAGGGGCTGGGCTATAAGCTTGCCATCCTTTCCGGCGGTTTTACCTTTGTGGGCAATTATCTTAAACAGACCCTGGGGTTTGATTATGTATTTGCCAATACCCTTGAAATAGAGAACGGCGAAGTCACAGGCCGGGTTTCCGGCGACATTGTGGATGGACAGAAAAAGGCAGACCTTTTGCGCGAACTTGCAAAAAAAGAAAATCTGTCCATCCAGCAGACCATTGCCGTGGGTGACGGGGCCAATGACCTGCCCATGATTTCCATTGCCGGCCTTGGCGTGGCCTTTAACGCCAAGCCGATTGTCCGGGAAAAAGCGGCCAATGCCATTTCCACCATGGGCCTGGATGGACTCTTGTTCCTGCTGGGCATCCATGAACGCGAAATCCCTGATCCGAACAGCACCAGTTGAAAACGCACATCTTTCATTGTTTGTTGTGTCCGTCAGGACATGGGGGTATATAAAAGTGGACTCCACACAATAACCCATTTTTCTGTGAACTTATGGGTTATTACCCACAATGCTTTTGTTATTGAATGCTTTGAAAAAGGCCTGGGAGGCAGTTGATATCATTGTGCTTACTCGCTGTGAAAAAATATCCGAACAACGTACTTTATTGCCAAAAAATCAATTGCTTATAGTGCTGATTCTATCTCACTTATTGGTTCCCCGCAAAATGGGCATATTTCCATTTGATTCTCTTCTATCGTCCCCTCAAAAAAAAACCAGTCCCCGCCACATTCTGATTCGTAATGATTTTCATTGACATCAACAATTTTCCACTCGCATTTTTTCATATTTCCATCCTGTATGTTATAGAAGTTAAAATCCAACGTTACAGAAAAAGGAGATAACCAAAGGCGAAAGAGAATTTTCCACTCATTAAGTTGGTATTTGTTTGATTATACTTAATTAATGGATTTTTATAAGAAAGTCTGGGTAAGTTACTCAGATCTTACAAGCTTTGTTGTGGGCTATGTCTGGCAGTTCATATGTCAGGTCGGCCCACGGCTGTTTATATGAAAGTATTGAGTATTGAGATTTAAAACAAGCTGTTTTTCTCAATACTCATCACTCACATCTTTCATTGTTTGTTGTGTCCGTCAGGTCATGGCCGTTATAAAGAAGGAAGTTCCCAAACAATTTCCCGTCCGGGAACTTTTTCAACAGGTCATACCGCTGACTATAGAGCGGTTACATTTACTGCAGAAGGACCTTTCTGACCTTGTTCAATATTGAATGAAACACGCTCCCCTTCTTTCAGGGATTTGAAACCTGGTTTATTGATAGCAGAGTGATGCACGAAGACATCTTTCCCTCCATCATCTTGTTCGATAAATCCAAAACCTTTTGAGTCATTAAACCATTTTACTGTACCTGTAGCCATATTGGCGATCTCCTGTAATGGAAATAAAAAAAATAAGTTTCAAGCCATTTTAATCCTGTTGGAAAATTTGCATCTTAAGTACTTGTGCCAACTTGAAACAGAGATATTATAGCTATAAATGGGGATAGAGGTGAAAGTCAAGTGTTAAATGGTAATTTAAGTTAAAGAACGAAATATAACATTTCCTTTAACGAGTCGTTCAAATACTATGTGTAGGGGGTCGGATCTGGGATGCCGGCTTCGCTAAATCCTTTTTTACGGTGGAGGCAAGCGTCGCATCTGCCGCAGGAACGGCCTTGGTCGTCCGGATCATAACAGGAGATGGTCAGGCTGTAGTCTACGCCTAACCTGTGTCCAGTGGTGATTATTTCAGATTTTGACATTTGGATCAAAGGGGTTTCAATGGTCAAAACCGTCTGTTTTGTTACCCCGGTTTTTGTGGCCAGATTGGCCATGGTCTGGAAGGCTTGAATGAACTTTGGCCTGCAGTCCGGGTATCCTGAATAATCCACGGCTGTGACACCGATGAAAATGGCTTCGGCTTTAAGTATCTCGGCCCAGGCCATGGCATAGGATAAAAAGATGGTGTTCCTGGCCGGTACATAGGTGATGGGAATCCGGGTTTGATCAATCTGCGCCACGTTGTCGTGTTTGGGCACGGCAATGTCATCGGTGAGCGCAGAACCGCCGAACTGGCGCAGGTCAATGTCGATAATTTTATGATCAATGGTTCCCAAATGGCAAGCCACTTTCTTTGCACATTCCAACTCCACGCTGTGGCGCTGGCCATATCTGAAACTTAAACTGTAAATATCGTACCCCCTGTCCCTGGCAATGGCCATGGCAGTGGTGGAGTCAATGCCTCCGGATGAAAGAACAACGGCTTTTTTGGTCATGGTTTATACTCCTCTTAAATCCGGATCCCAGATGATTTTGTGTTGTTGAAGAGACAGTCTTGCGCCCAACCTGTCTTTAAGTATCCATGCAGCCAGGTCCGAAAGCTCAATCGTTTCGAAAACCGGGCAGATGTGTACCTTCTCTCTGGGATGATTCACAAGGTGTGCCTTAATGAAGGATGCTGCATATTCATAGTCCTGCCTTGATCCCACCACGAATTTAATTTCATCCCGGGCTGTCATGTGATTGAAGTTGTCTAAAAGAAATGATCCGGCTTCACCGGATGAGGGGCATTTGACATCCATGATGCGAATACAGGCGGGATCCACAGATGCAATGCTTAAACTCCCATTGGTTTCCAGAAGCACCTGAAATCCTTTTTCCAGAAGTGCGGATATCAATGCGGGGGTCTGGGTCTGAATCAACGGCTCTCCGCCGGTAATTTCAACCATGGGGCATTCAAAGGCCGCCACCCGGCCCACGATCTGATCTATGGTCATGGAAACAGGTTGTACTGCGGCATAGGTGGTGTCGCACCAGGAACAGGACAGGTTGCACCCGGACAACCGGACGAAGACGCAGGTAAGGCCCGCACGGGTAGATTCCCCCTGCAGACTGTAAAAAATCTCGCAGATCTCCAAAGACACTATATCTCCTGGTAGGATGATCCGCAGCTCGGACTTTCGAATACCATGATTTTTTGGATCTTGATGAATTCGGTGTTTAGACGCCTGGACAATTCCGAGTAGAGAAATTTGGCCAGGTTCTCAGCCGTGGGATTGATTGATCCAAATTCGGCAATCTCATTAAGATTGGTGTGATCCAGTCTGCTTAAAACATCCTTGACCACACTTTTAACATCCCTGAAATCTATGCCCATGCCCAGCTGGTTGAGTTTGGTGCATCGGATGTGTGCTTCAACAACCCAGTTATGGCCGTGCAGATTTGAGCAGTTGCCGTCATAGCCCCTCAGGGAATGAGCTGCTGCAAAATGGTCTTGGACACAAATTTCATATACGCCTGGCATAAATAGGTACTCCCTTGTTAATAACGGCCATGGGCCGACCTGGTCTATTAACACCCAGGCTTAACTCACAGCAAAACATGAAAGAAACTTAACAACTTATTGGGACTTTCATATAAAATAGCCTGGTGCTTTGAAAAATCTATCATAAATTTGGGTCTGAATCAAAAATGTCAAGGTGGTTAAATTTTTACTTTTCAAATTCATGCATGGATTTCATAATCTTGGGGTGTGAATCTCAAAATATGAAAAGGGCAGAGGAGAAAATAAGACCATGGTCGATGTTATCCGCGCGTATCTTGAACAGCAGAAATATCTGATCATTGACGGGGGGCTCGGCACGGAGCTTGAGCGCCGGGGGTGCAATCTTGATGATCCTCTGTGGTCGGCTCGGCTTCTGGCAGACAATCCTGACATGATTGCAGCAGTTCATAGCGACTATCTTCATGCCGGTGCGGACTGTCTGATTACGGCAAGCTACCAGGCCACATTCCAGGGTCTGGCGCGCCGGGGCTACACCCCGGAACAGGTCAAAAATCTTATCCGCTCTGCTGTTACGCTGGCAAAAAACATCGTGGATGCTTTCTGGGCTGATCCTGTCAACCGGGTCAACCGGCTTAAACCCCTGGTGGCTGCGTCTGTGGGGCCCTATGGAGCCTTTCTGGCGGACAGGTCAGAATACACGGGCAAGTACAGCATAAGTGAAGATGAACTGGTTGATTTTCACAAAGAGAGATTGAAAACACTGGTTTCAGCCGGGCCCGATCTTCTGGCCTGCGAGACCCTGCCTTGTTTTGCCGAAGCCAGAGCCCTTGTCCGGCTACTGGAAGATCTGGATACGCCCCCGGCCTGGTTTAGCTTCAGTGCAAGGGACGGACAGCACATCAACAGCGGAGAGGCGGTTCGGGATTGCGCCCAATGGCTGGATGGAAAACCCTGTGTGGCTGCCATAGGGATCAACTGTACAGATCCCCTTCATGTGGCATCCCTTGTCAGAGAGATCCGGTCGATGACCGACAAACCCGTGGTGGTGTACCCCAATAAAGGCAGAGTGTATAATAGTTTGACCAATGCGTGGACCCCGAAGCCGGATCTGCCCTCCTTTGGTGAAATGGCGCTCCAATGGGCAAAACACGGGGCCAGGCTCATCGGGGGATGTTGCCGGACAACGCCGGAGGATATTCGTCAACTTGCCTTAGCACTGAAACCATAGGGCATAAAATCAAAAAAGCCCCTGAGGACAGGGGCCATTGTAGAGTCTGGTAGCGACGCAGGGAATTGAACCCCGGACACTGCGGATATGAGCCGCATGCTCTGACCATCTGAGCTACGTCGCCACAAAAAACCAGGACTTAATAGCATAATGTCATGGTTTATGTCAAATCAAATTTTAATTTATTTTAATAATTTCCCTTTAATACATGATTCATGTGTGGCTGATTTATTCTTGAGCGGGTTCAAACCCCTGTACTGCCACGGTGAAGTTGGACAGATCCTCGGGCAAATTGGAAAAAACCAGCATAAACATAACCGAAGCGCCAGGCTTGATATTGACATTGGTGTTTTGATTTCCCTGTCTTACGTCCATCTGTTTGGTTATGTCCGAGATATTGCCGGACATAAGAGTCTCTTCGGGAATTATATTTCCGCAATAAGCTATCAGCGTTTTTGCTTTGGTGTTGTCCTTTGTCATCAGGGTTCCTTTGACCTGGATGTAGCTGACAGCAATATTGGACGGGTTTTTAATCCTGCCTGTGACAACGAACAGGTCGCCTGCGCTTTTATTGGAAACAAAACGGCCATTGATACTGGGTTCGTCCGGTATGGGGTCCAGTGGCGGCTGGGGTGCCTGTTTGGGATTGGGAGCAAGCCATTCAGTGATAAAGGGAATCTGAATGTCGGACACCACCGGAATGGTTACACCAAGGCGGATGATTGCCACATAGGCAGCCAGAATCAGCAGCACCAGCACCAGCAGAATCTTAACCGGCAAGCTTAGCCCTTTTTTCTCCTTTGCGCTTCGTTTCTGGCGGACACTTTGTTCGGACAGCGTCGTGATAAAGGCCTCCTGGCCCATTGATGTCCCTATCGTGGTATTGATTTCGTCATCTGTGGGGGCCAGCAGGTTTTCAGACGGATATGTACTCTCTTCCACTTCAGGGTCCGGAATAGTTATACTGGCGTCTTGCGGTTCGGTATCCTGTTCCAGCACCTTGTCATATTCTGCAAATTTGTCCTGCTCTGCGGCGGTCTGTTCAATCTCCTCGTCCGCTTCCTGATCATCGGGTTCTTCACTGTCATCCGATTCAAGGTCAACGTCATTTGAAAGTGAACTCTCATATTCTATATCCGCTTGCTCTTCAATTACTTCTTCCTGCTGTTGGATTGGGAGGTCAATCAGCGTCTCTTCCGGGTCGGGGGATAAATTCCGGTTGTCGTCGTCAAATTCAAGTTTCTGCGTTTCATTCTTTTCCGTATCCAGTTCAAGGTCATCCAGTTCAAGATCATCAATGGAGGACTTCTCTGCGACTGGATCATCCATGTCCAAGGACAACTCTTCCAGCTCAAGATCTTCGACTGTGTCGTCATCCTGGGCAAAACTGATTTCAATATCAGCCATATCTGAATTTGAGGATACTGATATTGGCCCAGAAGCACTTCCATGTTTAATTTTTTCAAATTCAAAATCCTGGGCGTCCAGTTTAAGAGCATTATCCTGAAAATCCAGTTCCGGTTCATCTATCTCAAAATCAGCGGTTTCGAAATCAAGGCCGTCTTCGTCAAAGTCCTTTGCCGAACCTTCAATATCCTGATACTGAAAATCCACTGATTCCGTGTCTGTCTGTCGCTCTGGCGGATTCTGTTCAAATTTCGCCTCATCGAATTCAATTTCTGAGAAATCAATATCCGCATCTTCCAGGTCAGCGTCCTGGCCGTATGAATCGCTGTCGATATTGAAATCGTCTTGGATCTCGGGTTCATCACCGGAAATATCGTTTTCTTGAGGTTTCGGCAGGTCGGGGGGGATCTTAATTTCCGGACCGTCCAGTGGGAAGGCTGTAAAAACATGCCGACACTTACTGCATTTAACCTTTGAACCCTCAGGCTTAATCAGGGCGTCATCAAGGACAAATCGGGTTGAGCACGCTTCGCAGGTAATTATCATTGGGCATCCCCTTAATTTGAATAATTAACTTTATAATTTTAAATCAAAGATTGCCGGCAGGTTTCTGTATTTTTCATTGTAGTCCAGCCCATAGCCCACGATAAATCCCTCATCAAGGCGGAAACATGCATAATCCACATTGATTTGGGCTTCCCGTCGTTCGCTTTTATCAATCAGCGCACATATTTTTATAGACCGGGGATTTAACCGCTGCATGAATTCGATCATCTTGGCAAGGGTTTGGCCTGTATCCACGATATCTTCCACCAGCAGTACATCTCGTCCTTTTAGTTCAAGGTCCGGCTGCTTTGTAAACACGATCTGCCCGGTAGATGATGTGCCTTCGTAAGATGATGCCCCCACCAGATCAATTTCATGATCAATGGAGATCTGCCGGACAAGATCGGCCAGAAAAATAAAAGACCCCTTGAGCACCCCTACAACCACGAGATCAAGACCTTTATAGTCTTGGGTTATTTTTTGTCCGATTTCCCGGGTTTTTTCATTGATTTCCTGTTGCGAAATCAAGGGGATTAATTCGGGCATGTTAAATTATAAACCTGTTTCCTTTAGTTCTTTGATTAGCTTTTGCTGTTTGGAGTTTAAAATCTTCGGCATTTCTATATTAATCACAACATAGAGATCTCCGCAACCATTTCCTTTCATATGGGGAATTCCCATGCCCGGTAAACGCATTTTTGCCTTGTATCCGGTCCCCGGCGGCAATGTCAGATTTATGGTTTTGCCTGAAGGGGTGTTCACCTCAATCTTATCTCCTAAAAGGGCTTGGGTGAGCCGGACATCCTTTGTCATCAGGAGGTCGTTTCCCTCCAGGGTAATCCCCTGGGGCAGGGCAGGGCTGGACTTGATGTAAAGGTTGCCGGCGGGACCGCCGTGTGCGCCTGATTCGCCTTTGCCGGCCAGTCTGATTTTTTTGCCCTGGGTCAGGCCTTTGGGAATTTTTACCTCAATGGCTTTGGCCTCCCCGTTCTGGGAGATGGTGATGGTTTTGCCGGCACCATTGATCAGTTCGTCCAGGGTTAATGGGATTTCATATTCCAGATCTTTGCCCCGGGTCGGGGATTTGCGACCATAACCCGCTCCAGGCCCCGCCGCGTTCTGGAAAAAGGGATTCCCCCCCATGCCCGAAAATGAAGTCTTTGCCCCGCCCTGTCTAAATCCAGAGGAAAAACCGCCGGACCGGTTGAATCCGCCGCCTCCGCCAAAACCAAACTCCTTGAGAATATCGCCCAGATCAAAGTTTCTGAAAATATCCTCCTGGGAAAACCTTTGCTGGAAGTCGGCAGATCCGTAAGTGTCATACTGTTTTCTTTTTTCAGGGTCGCTGAGAACCGCGTAGGCTTCGGAAGTGGCTTTGAACTTATCTTCCAGATCCTTGTCCCCTTTGGTTTTATCCGGATGGTATTTGAGGGCAAGTTTTCTGTAAGCCTTTTTTATGTCCGCGGCTGTCGCCGTTTTATCTACCCCAAGTGTTTTATAGTAATCTTGCGCCATGTTATATCTGATTCCTTTGCCTTTGGCTGTATGGTTGTTTCATTAGTACAAATGTGTAATAAAAATAAGGCGCAAGCCATCGAAGTCAAGAGGAGGAAAGACCTTCCTTTGTATCAAAGGGATCGGCTTTGCCTGAATGCGCTGATAGCAACCATCAGAACGGAGATAGCCGCCGGGGTCATTCCGTCAATGCGGGATGCCTGGCCCAGAGATGTCGGGCAGATCCGGTTGAGTTTCTCCCTGATCTCATTGGACAGGCCGTGGGCCGCATCAAAGGAAAATTCAGGCGGAATTTTTATCCGTTCCAGATCCTCAAACTTTTTAATTTCATTATACTGGCGCCGGATATACCCTTCATATTTGATTTCAATTTCCACCTGCCGGACCGCGCGGTCCTGGACAGGTTCGGGAGCGGGGGCAATCTGCTTTAAAAGATTGTAACTGAGCTCCGCACGTTTAAGCAACTGGGTTAACGGGACACCTGTGTCAATGGGATTGGAGTTGTGTTCGGCAAGAAAGGCATTGGTTTTATCACTGGGTTTGACCACGGTCCGGCTCACCCGTTCAAGCTCTTTTGCGGTATCCTCCTTAATCCGGGAAACCTCATCCAGGCGCCCTTTCTCTGTCAGTCCGTATTCATAACCGATCCGGGCCAAACGCAGATCGGCATTGTCTTCCCTGAGCAGCAGCCGGTATTCGGCCCTGGATGTGAACATGCGGTAGGGCTCTTTGGTGCCGCGGGTGACAAGGTCATCCACCATGACCCCCATATAGGCCTGGGACCGATCCAGAATAAAAGGCGGACGGCCAAGTATTTTTGCCGCAGCATTGGCCCCGGCCCACAGCCCCTGGGCCCCGGCCTCCTCATAGCCGGATGTGCCGTTGATCTGTCCGGCCAGGAACAGCCCCTTGATTTTTTTGGTTTCAAGGGCGGGCGTCAGTTCCAGAGGCGATACATAATCGTATTCAATGGCATAGGCCGGGCGCATGATCTGTGCCTGCTCAAGGCCTTTTACCGAACGCACGACCTGGTACTGGATCTCAAGGGGCAGACTGTTGCCCAGTCCCGAAGCATAAATTTCCTTGGAGCCTATGCCTTCATATTCCAGGATCACATGGTGGGAGTCCCGCTCCGGAAATTTTACCACCTTGTCTTCAAAGGATGGGCAGTACCTGGCGGACCGGCCCTTGATATGTCCGCCGTACAGGGCTGAATACTTCAGATTGTTGCGGATGATGGTATGGGTACCCGGGTTGGTCTGGCCCATGAAGCTTGGCAGCATGGGCGTTGTCACCTTGGTGGTGGAAAAGGAAAAGGGTTTGATCTCTTGGTCTGATCCGTGGACATTGAATTTTGAAAAATCAATGGAATCGGCATGGAGGCGCGGCGGGGTGCCGGTTTTCATTCTGCCCATCTCAAGTCCCATGGATTCAAGGCTCAGGGCCAGTCCGGTGGAGGCAAATTCTCCGGCACGTCCGGCCTGGATTTTGGAGGCCCCGATATGCACGGTGCCCCGTAAAAAGGTGCCTGTGGTAATGACCACACAGGGCGCAAAATATTCAAATCCGGTATTCTCGGCAATGCCTTTGATTTCATCGTGTTCAATGATCAAAGATTCCACCATGGTCTGCTTGAGATCGAGGTTTTCAGCCGTTTCCAGAACATGCTTCATGTTTCGCGAATACATGTTCTTGTCATTCTGGGTCCGGGTGGACTGGACCGCCGGTCCTTTACGGGTGTTCAGGGTCCTGTACTGGATCGCCGAAGAGTCCGATACCTTTGCCATCCAGCCGCCCAGGGCATCAATTTCCTTGACCAGCTGTCCCTTGGCCGTTCCACCGATGGAGGGACTGCAGGGCATGGCTGCAATTTTGTCCATGTCAATGGTGAGCAAAAGGGTGCTGCAGCCCATGCGGGCCGCAGCCAGAGCGGCTTCGCACCCGGCATGTCCTGCACCCACCACAATGACATCATATCTGTTTTTGAAAGTGTTCATAACATCCTTAACTGTTTTTTACAGGGACTAAATATAATGGTTACTCGCTATTGGTCAACAGGCTTATCTTCACCTTGGCAAATTCATCCGTAATCTGTATGGTTAAGGTGTTGCCTTAAAGGGTGAACGGATGAATGAGAACGGATGATATGGAGGAAGACTTTGGCAGATGCTGACCGAATGAAACGGTACTCGGATTATAATGCTTATCTTCGCAACCTGTTTGGTGAGCGGGTGCAGAAAATTTCCGTGGATGCCGGGCTGACTTGTCCCAACCGGGACGGAACCCTGTCCAGGTCAGGGTGTATTTACTGCAATGCCAAAGGGTCGGGTACCGGTGCCTTTGCCAGGGGGCTTTCCATTTCCCAGCAGATTGAAGCCGGTAAGATCGGGGCCATAAAAAAATACAAGGCTCGAAAATTTCTTGCCTATTTCCAGTCTTTTACCAATACCTATGCCCCGGTGGCTCATCTTAACGCCTTGTATGACGAAGCCCTATCATGTGAGGGGGTGGTGGGTATGGCTGTGGGCACAAGACCGGACTGTGTGGATAAATCGAAAATTGATCTGCTTGACGCCTACACAAATGATTATCTTATCTGGCTGGAATACGGGCTTCAGTCTGCCCATGACACCACACTTGCCCTGATTAACCGTGGTCATGATTTCAAGGCCTTTGAAGCGGCCATGGACCTGGTTGCGCATAGAAAAAAGCTTAATGTCTGTGCCCATATTATTCTGGGTCTACCCGGAGAGACCCGGGCCATGATGCTTGAAAATGCCCGTATTTTAGGAAGCATGGGGGTTAATGGCGTCAAAATTCACCTGCTTTATGTGGTCCGAGGCACCGTTTTGGATAAGATGTATGGTCAGGGGCGTTATACGCCTTTAGAACAACAGGAATATGTGGACCTGGTCTGCGATTTTCTGGAACGGCTGCCCAAGTCCGTGATTATCCAGCGGATCACAGGGGACCCCCATTCTGACGAACTTGTGGCCCCGTTGTGGTCAGCCCGGTACAGAGAGACATTCAACATGATTCAGCATACCCTTGAAGCCCGGGATTCATACCAGGGAAAATGCTGGATTTAAAAGCCTCATTCTTCTCGGATTTTGAGCCGTCTTCTAATAGCTTCTTTTCCTGAAAGGCTTTTTCTTCTTTTTACCACCGGAATCGGCATGATTCACTTTGATGGGCTTTTTATCAACTATGTTGCCGTTCAAGGCCTTAATGGCCTTGTCCGCTTCAGAATTGCTTGGCATCTCAACAAAACCAAACCCTTTGGAACGTTCGTTAAACCTGTTTTTTATAATTTTAACGCTTTCAACTTCACCAAATGCTTCAAAGGCCTCTTTAAGCGCCTTTTCTGTCATATATTCCGTCAGATTTCCCACATAAATTTTCATTCACGGATCCTTTTGTTTTTAAATTATATCCTGGCGGGAGAAAGTCAGCACCTGACAGATGACGCTTTTTCCCATACTGTCTGTCTGATTAATTTTTTCCTGTGAACAGGCATAACCCAGCCCAGCCATTTTTTTGCTGAATTTTGCATGATAGCCTCGCCTGGCGTCCACAATGATTACATCACAATGGTCACGGGCATGGCGGTTTATAAAAGCCGACAAAAGATCGACATGTTCAATTTCATAAAGAAGATCCGAACCGATGATCAGATCAAAATTACCAAGATCATCATCCAGATCGGCCCATCCGGTACGAACAAAGGGTATTTTTTTCCCGTCATTGAGTTTCACATTGTGAATCAGGAATCCTTCCGTTTCAGGATGGTAGTCTGTGGCCGTAATATCTGCCGATCGCTGATTGAGAATCAGACTGGCCAGCCCAATGCCGCAGCCCACTTCAAGCACCCGTTTTCCGTTCACATGATGCTCAAGCATCAGGCGGGCAAGCATCAGGCTGGAAGGCCAGACCACGCCGAATATCGGCCAGGTCGCCGAAGATATGCCAAGTCTTTCGGCCTCACCGTTGATATCCTCAAACTGCAGTGTATCTCTAAGCGTCCGGATATGAATATCCATCGCTCCGATTTCAAGGGTTGTATAACGGACGCGCATAGTGGACATGAGACCTTTCTATTCCTGCAGTTCCTGTTGATTCTCTTCAGAATCGCTTTCGGTGTCTGTCGGGTCCTTTTTTTCAGCTTTTCGTTTGAGCTTTTCTTCTTTTTTCTTTTTTTTATTCAACTCTTTTTGTCTTTTTTCCCGGGAAAATTGATTTCGGACTGCCATGCCTCTCCTTTTGGTTGGTCCTGCTGTTATGGCTATTTAAGCCGGAAGTAACTATTCCTGTGTCATTTTTCTGCCCAGGGCTTTTTCGATTAAGGTAATGGTTTTATTATCTTCCATGGTTGTAAAGGTGTATGCCTGGCCGGCTTGATTAGCCCTTCCGGTCCTTCCGGTTCTGTGGATATAGGTTTCAACCGTATCCGGCAGATCATAGTTGATCACATGGGAAACCCCTGATACGTCAATTCCCCTGGCCGCAATACCCATTGCCACAAGGATTTTGAAAGAACCGCTTCGAAATCGGTCCATTGCCCTGTGTCGCTGGTTCTGCGATAAATTCCCCTGTAGAGAGACCGCGTTGAATCCGGATCTCTTTAATTGGTCCGCAAGGCTTTTGGCCTTATGTTTGGTTCGTGTAAACACAATGGTGCTGGCCAGGCCTAGAATATCTTTCCCGTCAAGAATAGGGGGAATTGCTTTCTGCTGGATGGGGGTGGGGCTGGTGTAGCCCGCGTCACGAATACCTGACTGGATGCCAGGGTGAAAATGAAACTGGGTAAAACTCATTAAAACTCCTGAATTCAGACCGTTTTTCAGTATAAGACCTTATTATAATGACTTAACGACTCTGATCTGCTTACAATATTGAGTGAAAAAAGGTAAGCCGAAGATTAAAGGAGTATCATCAACTTGAAGAAGATACAAAGGGTGTATCCAACAACATCTTCATACTGTTTTCACGGTTAACTATCAGTAAAAACGTCAACGTTAACGTACGATGTTTGTCAGACAACGCTGTCAGCGAGGAGTGCCTGAGAGAAGAAAATTCAAACAGGAAAAGTGCCTTTACTGGCATTTATATAATTTATCATACACAACAGTTCAGGCAGCATAAGGTGCCTGCTGCCACTGTGGGTCATGACGGTCAACAAAAAAAAAGCCCCTGAGAACAGAATTCTCAGGGGCTTTAATAACTGTTCAGATGAAAGCGTCCGGAATGGTCCAAAACCCTTCCATGTTCGTCACTGGGTGGCCCGGGAACAAAAATCGGGTCAGTCCATGACTATTATAAATAAAAATGGTCAGCTATTGCACAAAAATGGTCATCTATTGCACGATGACATTTGCAGCAGACGGCCCTTTGGGGCCCTGCTCAATGTCAAATGTGACCCGATCGCCTTCGTTCAGGGTCTTAAAACCTTGTGCATTAATGCCTGAATGATGAACAAAGACATCTTTTCCACCATCTTCTACTTCGATAAAACCAAACCCTTTAGTCTCGCTGAACCACTTTACTGTACCTTTTGCCATGTTGGCAGTCTCCTAAATAAAAAAAATAAAAATTTGCTTCTAACTTTTGGGGGTCAATCACAGGGATATTGAGATATACACCTTAAGAAAGGAACATATGCAAAACATGCATTTTTCGTATTATACTGGAAAAATAAAAAATGTCAAGAGTATTCTTATTTCATATAAACTTGAATCCGGATGACCGCAGTGCCGTTCTTTTTCTTCCCTCCTGGCGGATGATAAGGCATTCGGTGTTTTCAAGGCTGTTGATAAGGGCCAGGGCCTGATGAACATCCATGACCATAAGTGCTGTGGCAAGACCATCAGCCCAGGTGCAGGTATCGGAAATAACCGATGCCGATATCACGCCGTTTTCAACCGGATAACCGGTTTTCGGGCTGATAATGTGGGAGTAGGTGTGCCCGTTTTTTTCAAAATAGTTTCTGTAATTGCCACTGGTGGCAATGGCTTTGTTATCCAGGCGTATTTCTTTATACAGACCTGAATTCAAAAACCCTTTTTCGGGATTTGTTATGCCCACAATCCACGCCTTGTGATGCTTATTTTCTCCTGCGGCGGCCAGCTCTCCGCCGATTTCTACAAGATAGTTCTCGATTCCGCCTTCCCTGATCAGGCGGGCAATCTCATCCACGCCATACCCCTTGGCTATGGAACCTAAATCCAGTGTTATGCCGGGCATTGTCTTGGTCAGGTTATGATCCCCGATTTTAAGCTTGTTAAAGCCGATACTTTTAAGTGCTGTTTTAATCTCCGCCGGTTCCGGAGGCGTGTCCCGCCGTCCTTTTGTGCCGAATCCCCACAGGTCCACCAGAGGTTTGACCGTGCCGTCCCAGGCCCCGGATGTCAAAGTATGCAGGCGCCTGCACTGCTCAAGAACCTGGTAGAAATCTGCGGATACCCTGAAAATTTGATCCTCTGGCGCGGCATTGAACCGGGACAGTTCGCTGTCTTTTTGGTACATGGATAAACAGGCATTGACCTGTTTTAGGCGCAGATCAATTTTTTCCTGCCATAAGCTTTTCGACAGCGGTTTTGCGGAAATAAGCTTGATGGAATAGGTGGTGCCCATTGTCTGGCCGGTAAACACATACTCCTGGGTTGCCAAAGACCGGGCAGGTAAAAACAGTGTTGTTCCCATGAGCAGCATCAGTGCAAATATAAATGTTGTCATATACTTGGTTTCAGGCATGGATATTATTCTCCTTGTTTTGTTTGTTTTATTCGGACAGTCCGGTCCTAAAATACCGGATTAAGTGTTTTTAAAAGTCTTGAACCGGCAATCACCGAACGGACTTGCCGTTTGAACGCCGTGTGCCGGTTGTACTTTTGTTTGCAAAATTCATCGAACAGGTTTTGGGCGATTTTAGTCTCGCCGTTTGTAATGGCCTCAATCTGCTCTAAAACCTCCTCTTTCAATGCCTGTATGTCGTCAAGCAGCTGATCCACCTCTGCAACAGCGTTGATTATGTTCTCAGCTCCCGGAGACCGGGCCTTAATTTCTGTTTTTATCCTTAAATTATAAGATCTCCGGATGAGGAGAATGCGATCCGGCAGGGGGTCATCTCTTTAAGGCAGGATAGCTTTTCGGTTTCACGGGCCAGTCCTTCACTCACAAGAAAATCCGTCGTGTGCATGGTGTCCCTGATAATCACCGCCCGGACCTTTTCAGGAGACACCGGACCAATGGTTTGAAACCCTGCCTGAACGGCCTTTTCCTCATTGGGCAGCCGGACCGGAATGGCTGCTTTTTTAAGAGACATGGAGGTCAGGGCATTCATGAGGGTGGCCTGGTAATTCATACCTGCAAATACTTTTTCGGTAATGATGTCTGCATTGCCCAGGCCGATGGCATTGCCTGCCGTGTTTGCGGACAGATCCAGGATCACCAGCCGTTTGACATCAAGGTTTTGGGAAAAATCATCTTCCATTAAATCACAGGTTCTGCCGGTGACATTGGGGTCCATGCCTGACCCGCTGATCTCCTTGCCAATTTGCCGGACCACCAGCAGATCCAGATTTCTATACGGCAGGCTGGGGAAATGGGATTTGGCCAGGGCTAAAAGGTCCGGTTCCCTGGTGCTGATTTTGGCCGCCGGTATCACGTCAATTTTCATAACCTGGTCATAAGCGTCCTCCACCACACCGATGCCCAAGCAAAGGTTGGTTTGTTCAATAATGGTATCGCCCATGGCTTTGAGAAGCGTGTGAAATCCGTATTTCAGGGCAAAATTATGATAGGTCAAGGCGCCCGTGTGTTTACCCATGCCCACTACCAGCATTTTGTAAAGCCCGCTTTCCACATCTCCTTTGAATTTGGTATGGGGTTTGATGCGGTTTATGCAGATGCTGTGGTCCGCTTCCATGGCCTTTTTTGAAAAATAGACAGGCACGTCATCAAACACGGTGCCGATTTTAACTGTATCCATTTGTGAGGCAATCGTTGCCTGGCATACCTTACTTGTAACGCCTAATTTTGCCAGGGTCTTTTCCTGGCCTTCGGGCGTGGCGCTGCCGTGGCTTCCCATGGCGGGAATGATGACAGGGTGTGCCCCTTTTTGTTTGATGCTCCGGCAGATTTGCGACACAAGATCCGCAATTTTGTTAATGCCCCGGCTGCCTACGCCAACGGCCACGGTCTGTCCGGGTTCAATGGCTGACTGATCCAGTGCCTTTGCCAGTTGTGCTTTCAGGTCGTTTGCCGGGTCCGGCAGTGCCATGGATGGCAAAGCCAGTTTTACCCCGTAAAATCCGGGGAAATTGAATTTTTTTTCAAGATATTCTGGGTATCGCATTTTTTGACTTTTTTAACCGACCTTCCAAAATAATTTTTGCAGCCGCTTTGAATTGGAGCCTGGAAATCAGGCGACCTGACTCTGATATATCAGACTCTATATTCTTTGGCCATGCCGGGATATTTTTTTTGTCTTATCTCTATACACCTTGTCACGGTACGGTATATGATTGCTTGCACGGCAGGCAACAATTAATGAATGATGCCTTGTCTGCGTCAAAAGGGGTGATTCCCCCGTCAACATAATTAACAAGATGACTGAGGATCAACATGCAGTTGGATATTGATTTTGATTCCATCGAACAAATTTTTTCCAACGCCTGGGAGCAGGGCCGGGATTTTCTTTTTGAATCCGAAGTATACGAGCTTTTGGCGAAGTCCGGGTCAGAAACTTTTCCCCGGACCCGCCTGATCAAGTGCGGAACTCGAATTCCGGATGATGAGCTTGTGACCATACCGGGCGAGAAAATCGTGTTGAAAATAGTCTCTCCCTATATCGTCCATAAAACAGAAGTAGGCGGGGTCCGGGTGGTGGACAATGAACCCGATAAGATCCGTTCCGCCGTGCGCCGGATGTTCTACGAGGTGCCGGAAAGTTATGCAGCCGGCTTGGCCCGTGCCCAGGAAGTCCTGCCTGTGCATTATCAAGGTCTGACCGGTGACGCCCTGACAGCTGCAGTTTCCCGGGATGTTAAAGGCGTACTCCAGGTGCAGTATATGCCCCCGGATTCCGCAGCCTTTGGCAATGAACTCATTGTTGGACTGCGTCACACCCGGGAATTCGGCACCATATTATCTGCCGGATTGGGCGGTACGGACACGGCGTTATATGCCAAGCGATTCAGGAAAGGCCAGGCCATTGTGGCGGCCTCCCCGGCCATGTGCACAGGGGAGCGGTTTTTCCGGTTGTACCGCAAGACCATTTCATACAGAAAACTTGCCGGTTTAACGCGTGGACAGCGCCGTATTGTTACGGATGAGCAATTGGCGGAGTGTTTTGAGTCTTTTATCCGTATCGGTAATACCTATTGCCGTGAAAACCCGGAAGCTGTTTTTATTATAGATGAGCTTGAGATCAACCCCTTTGCCTTTACCGATTTTCTCATGGTGCCTCTGGACGGGATGTGCCGGTTTTCAAAGCAGAAAAAAACAGCACCGAAACGTCCGGTCGCAAAAATTGACAATCTGCTTCATCCGGTACGCATGGGTATAATCGGCGTCTCTTCCACCCGGAAGAATTTTGGCCGGATTATTTTGGATAATGTTCTGGCCCAGGGGTTTGATCCTGACAATCTGGTGATTTTTAAAAAAGGCATGACACAATTTCAGGGCATTGATTGCCTGCCTGATCTGGCGGCACTGGAAAACAGCGGCAAGGGCAAACTTGATCTTTTTATTGTGGCTGTCGGGGCCGATCAGGTACCTGACCTGGTTGAGGATATCATAGAAAAGGATGCTGCCCATGCCGTTATGCTTATTGCCGGAGGCTTAGGGGAGACCCCTGACAGCCGGGATAGGGCCGAACAGGTCGTGGAGGCGATCTGTGCAGCCCGCATCCGTCCGGATACCGACGGCGGTCCGGTGTTTATCGGTGCCAATTGCATGGGGGTGATTTCTTTGCCCGGAAATTTTGATACCTGGTTTATTCCTAAAGAAAAATTGCCCAAGAACGGATCCTGCCCCAGGTCATGTTGCAAGGCTGCCCTGATCAGTCAGAGCGGGGCGTTTATGCTGCACCGCAGCCACCAGTGCCCCCAATTGGCACCGACTTATATGATCTCCATGGGTAACCAGACCGATTTGACCATAGGCGATATGATGACATATTTCAAGGAGAGTGATCAGGTGGATGTAATTGCCGTATATGCAGAAGGCTTTAATGATCTGGACGGCCTGGCATTCTGCCGGGCCGTCAGGGATGCGGTTCTGGCAGGCAAGGAAGTGGTGTTTTATAAGGCCGGCCGGACCCCGGAAGGTAAAGCCGCCACCTCCAGCCATACCGCCTCCATCGCCGGGGACTATATGGTCTGCGAAAGCTGTGTTTCCCAGGCCGGAGCCATTGTTGCCAGAACCTTCAATGAATTTCAGGAGCTTATGCTTCTGGCCGAAACCTTAAATACCAAAATTATCCATGGCAACCGCCTGGCTGCCGTCAGCGGTGCCGGGTTTGAAGCCGTGGGCATGGCTGATTCCATCCAAAGCGATGATTTTACCATGGAGTTTGCCCGATTCGGCAATAAAACAGTAACCGACGTGCGTTCTGTGCTGGCTGCCAAGGGCCTGGACCGTCTGGTCACGATATCCAATCCCCTTGATATCAGTCCGGCGGCCGATGACCAGGTTCACGGCGACATTGCCGAAATTCTTTGCCGGGACCCCGGCGTTGATGCTGTAATTCTCAGTGTGGATCCCATGTCTCCGGCCATGCAGACATTGGACACCGACCCGGAAGACCGGTTTTGCATGCACCATAAAGGTGCGATTCTCCATCGGCTCACACATCTGAATAATACCAGTGAAACCCCTATTGTGGCTGTGGTGGACGGCGGCAGGCTTTACGACCCTTTGCGTGACGCCCTGATTGCAGGCTGCATTCCTGTTTTCAAAGTCTGCGATGGTGCTGTGGCGGCCCTGTCCCTTTATATTCAGGGGCGGTTGGGCGCCAATGCCGTCCGTATGTCAAAAGGAGAGGGTGTAATCCATGACTGAGAACAGAATCGTTTATATTACCCATGCACCTGTGGAATTGTACAAGGTGCTCAAGTTTGAAAATTTTGCGTCCAGCGGGGGTGAGGCCAAGTATATGATTGCCGACGGGCTAGTCCGGGTAAACGGTCGGGTTGAAACACGAAAAAGGAAAAAGATTTTTCCCGGCGATGTTATAGAAATTTATGGCAGTTGTCTTGAAATGAAAATGGTTCCTGTCTAAATGAACCCCAACTTTTTTTTTCTCTCCAACCGGTATATAGTTTCAAGTATGTTTAAAGCTTATGAAAGCGTAGCGTGTATGATCACAAAAGAGCGTAATATGCCAGATTTCAATGCAAAAAAGTCTTCTTTTTTGCTTTCCCGACTTCTCATTGTTTGCGGACTGGTGGGGTTTTTGTTTATAGCGGCCGGTGTCGGCCTGGCAGACCAGCCCCGTGTGGTTTTGGCCGATGCTGTTGTGTGTGAACGCATATCCAATTTCAGGCCGGTGAATCCGGCCGTTGTATTTTCCGTTTCCCAGGGAGAGGTTTTCTGTTTTTCCGCATTTGATCCGGTGTATGAAAAGACAGCGGTTTTTCATAACTGGTATAAAAACGATAAGCTTATTTTTTCCATACGTCTTGTGCTTTCCGTACCCAAATGGTCCTCTTTTTCAAGGGTTCAGATGCGTGATGCAGATAAGGGGCCCTGGCGGGTCGAAATTCGGGATGAAACCAATAATATTCTAAAAACCTTAAGATTCAGCATTTCTGATTGATACCCATGGAACAACTGATTTTATTATTTTCCGGATGGCGCTGGCAGGATGTGCTGGATATTGTTTTCAACGCATATATTCTGTTTCGTTTGTATGTACTGTTCCGGGGTACCAATGTCCTGCGTGTTCTTATGGCTGTGGTGGCGATGTGGGTCATCGGTCGTAGCGCCAACGCCATGGGGCTGATCATTACCAACTGGATCCTGCAGGGCGTGATCACCCTGGCGACGTTTATCATCATCATTGTATTTAGAAATGAAATATCAGGGGTGGTCAGAACACGCAGCCTCAAATTTTTTCTATGGGAAGTTCCAAGGGCCCAAATCGATACGCCGGTGCGCATCATTACGGATGCTGTGGTGGAACTGGCCCGATCGAAAATCGGGGCATTGATCGTGATGCCGCTTAAAACAGGGGTGGACAGCATAATTTCCTCCGGGGTAGATATTGATGCATCACTTTCCAGGGAAATGCTGGTTAATATTTTTTGGCCCGGTGCACCGCTTCATGACGGTGCTGCCGTCATTCAGAGGGGAAGGATTACCCGGGCCGGGACAATTCTGCCATTGTCCCAGAATCGAAATCTGGCCTCCAAATACGGCACCCGCCACAGGGCGGCTCTGGGGCTTACTGAGCAATGCGATGCCCTGGTGATTGTTGTGTCTGAGGAACGTGGAAAAGTATCCCTTGTACAAGACAATCAGATTCATGAAATCAGGGACCCTAACAAGATTGAAGCCCTAATAAAACAATATACCGGGGGGCCTGAACCGGTAAAGGGAATGCGCCGGCAGAACCGGGAACTGCTTGTTGCTGCCATGGTCTGTTTTTTATGTACCACAGGTCTGTGGCTGAGCTTTTCAAGAGGCATGGAGACATTGGCCAACTATGATGTTCCCATTGAGTTCATGAAGCCTGACAAAAAAATGAACATTATTGATGCATCCGCTTCCAGGTCCAGGCTTCTGATCAGCGGTGCACGCCCTCTGGTCAACTCCTTGACTTTGGATCGGATGAGTATCAAGATATCCCTTGACGGAACCGTTGTGGGAAAAAATAAACTGACCATTACCCGGCAGAATGTCCAGTTGCCACCGGGTATCCGCCTGAAAAACATTGAACCGGATCAGGTGGAAGTGACCCTGGACACCATGGCGGAAAAACAGGTACCGGTACAAGCAGACTTTTCAGGAAAATTGCCGGACGGCCTTATCATGACCAGTATCCGCGTTATCCCTGAAACGGTCAAAATCACAGGCGGCGAGCTTGCTCTGGACAACGTAAGTACCGTGTTTACGGAGAAAATTCCTCTGACAGAGTTAACAACCTCTGGCGTTGTTAATGTGGGACTGGTCATGACCCCTGCCACCCTGCGGCCGGATGAGAAGCATGAAAAGGTACAGATTCGATATACCATCTCAGAAAGGAAAAATCATGACGACACCCAAAACTGACAGCGCCATTATTTATATCCCCCATGGCGGCGGGCCTCTGCCCCTTCTGGGTCATGCCGGACATGACGCCATGAATGCGTTTTTAAAAGAGCTTGCCGCAATGCTGCCCAAGCCTAAGGCTGTGGTGGTGATTTCCGCTCACTGGGAAACCGATCCTCCCATGGTCACCAGCCACCCCGCACCTGAACTGATTTACGACTATTATGGGTTTCCCAGGCAGGCCTATGAGATTGCGTATCCGGCAGCCGGTCACCCTGAACTGGCCCTAAAAGCAGTTGCGTTGCTGACAGAGGCCGGCATCAAGGCAAGAGCAGATGCTACGCGAGGTTTTGATCATGGGGTTTACATCCCCTTAACCCTGATGCTGCCTAAAGCGGATGTCCCTTGTATCCAAATCTCCCTGTCCAAAGGTCTGGATGCCGAAAGGCACCTGCTGATGGGGGAAGCTTTAAGACCCTTGCTCACAGAGGATATCTGGCTTCTTGGCTCTGGATTTTCTTTTCATAACATGAGGGGATTTGATCTGGCTGCCGGTCCTGCTTCATCCTCGGTACCGGATACCCATAACAGGTCTTTTCAGGATTGGCTTAAAAAAATCTGTGCCGATGAGAAAATTTTTCCTGAACAGCAAAAGGACAAACTTCTCAACTGGGAACTTGCGCCGGCTGCAAGGCATTGCCACCCCCGGGAAGAGCATCTGATGCCGTTGCTGGTGTGTGCCGGCGCTGCCGGTTATCGCCCTGCCCATAAGGTCTTTGATGTCAAAATAATGGGCAGGAGTTCAGTAGCGATTTTAAATAAGGCACCATGAGCCTTAATATTCATGACCATTAACGCCGGCCCATTTCCCACTGCCTTGATTAGATGCCCTTTAGCTGATAAAATTATCTAATATGCATTCCATTACAGGGAGGGAGTTATGTCGGAGAAAAATCTCAGCAATTGGGAGAGTCGTCTTGTGCCCCCGGATAAGGTTTTAAATCATATCCGGCCGGGAATGACCGTGTTCATCGGCACAGGGCCGGCTACGCCACGAAGGCTGATCCGTACATTGCTTGATGTGGACAAACATAATATCAGGGATCTTGAGTTGATGCAGCTGGCTGTGCTGGGGGAGACCATTTTGTCCATTGATCGCCTTAATGCCCCCAACTACCGGTTGAAAACATTTTTTTCAGGGGGATATGTGGCCTGGGATACCATTTCCACCGGCCAGGTGGATCTTATCCCTGCCTATTCCTCTGAGATTCCGGAAATCATCAGATCCGGCAGAATCAATGTGGATGTGGCATTTATACAGATCACCCCGCCCAATGATGCCGGATATTGCAGTCTGGGTCTTGCCGTGGATGTGGCAAAAGAAGCCATGTACAAGGCAAGCCTTGTCGTGGGTGAGGTCAATGAGGCAATGCCCTTTACCTATGGGGATACCTTTGTCTCCATAGAAGAGTTTGATCTTCTGGTACGCTCGGATCGGGAGCCGATCACCTATACACCTGAACCGGTTACCGATGTTATGAAAAAGGTGGCTGCCAATGTGGCCAATGAAATCCGGGATGGTGACTGCATCAACTATTCCCTTGGGCCCTTGTTCGAAGCGCTGGTGCCTTATTTGTCAGATAAAAAAGATCTTGGCATTCATTCCCTTTATTTTACGGATGCAGCCGCAGAGCTTGTCAATTCCGGGGCTGTCACCAATAATCGAAAATTTCTGTTCAGGGGCAAATCTTTGGCATCCTATGCCCTTGGCACCAAAAAATTGATGAAATGGCTGCATAAAAATCCTCTGGTGGAGTTCCAGGGTATTGACTGGGTGTGCAACTCCCAGCTCATTGCCCGCAACCCCCAGTTTGTGGCCATATATGAAGGCCGCAAGGCAGATCTCCAGGGCAGGGTCGCTTTTCCCTTAAGAGGAGCCGTGATTTCAGGCCCTGGCGAAGGGATTGATTTTTACAAGGCCGCAGAAGCCTCCAAGGATGGCAACACCATCATCGGTATGCCCAGCCGTGATGAAAACGGCGAGTCCAATATCTTGTTCAGTATAGAGAAATATGTCAATCAGTTGCGGTTGCGTGAATCGATTCATGTGCTGGCCACGGAATACGGGGTGGCCATGCTCAAATGGCGCCCCTTGCGGGAACGGGCCCAGGCCATCATTGATGTGGCCCATCCCGACGATAGAGAGGATTTGATTAAAAAGGCCCGGGAAAAAAAAATCATCTATTCCAACCAGATTTTTGTCAGCCGTTCCGCCCATCTGTATCCGGCATATATTGCCCATACCAAAACCTTCAAGGGTGATAAAACAGTCCGGTTTCGGGCCATGAAGCCTTCGTATGAAGAATCCATGCGCCGCTTTTTCTACCGCTGTTCAAATGAAACGGTATTTTATCGCTTCTTTTATTCCGTAAAAACCATGGGCCACGACAAAATGCAGGCATATGTCAATGTGGATTATACCAAAGAGTTCTCCGTGGTGGGATTTGGTGGAAAAAAGGGCGAAAACCGGATCGTTGCCGAGGCACGACTGGTTGGCAGCGATGACGGCAAAGCCGGTGAAGTGGCTTTTTTGATAGATGAAAACTACCAGGGTGCAGGGGTGGGGTCCTATTTAATGTCATTGTTGGTCCAGGAGGGGAAAAAACGCAAACTTGAAGCGCTCTATGCCGAGGTCCTGCCCGAAAATCAACCCATGATCAAGGTGTTTGAGAAATCAGGCCTGCCGTTGAAATCAAAGCTGGACGGCGGGGTCTACCATATTACCCTATCCCTGAGCGGTTGATCCTGAAACCGGTTTGTCGGGCTGTATCAATAGTTATTCATAAAAAATTTAGGTTTTTACCAGTGCTGCCGATATCATCAGGAAAAGAAAAAGTCGTTAAAACCGTTAAATCAGGAGAATGATGATGAACAGCGTGTCGCAAGCTAACGCCAACGGTCTGCATAACCGGGCCGCATTGTCAAACAACAGTAGTGCTTCAAGTTCAAGCGAACTGTATGTAAATTCATATTCAAGCCTTGATGCGGGATTGACCATCCAGACACGGGAGGGGGATGTGGTTACCCTCTCCACCACCCAAGATTCCCAACTTGAAGCCTATGAATACAGCAGCCGGGGCATCATCAGCAATAAAGACGGCTATGCTGCAGCCTCGTACAATGTCCGGGAAATTACCTTAAGTACCGGAGAAACGTTTTCATTTACGGTGGAAGGGAATTTGAACGAAGAGGAACTTGAGGATATTGAATCCATTATAACCGGTGTGGACAACATTATCGGAGAGATGATGGACGGAGACATGATGGATGCGGTTTCCGAGGCCATGCGCATGGGATATTACGATTCAATTTCTTCCTATGAAGCCGATATCACAGTGACGTCCGGATATGCCATGTACAGTCAAGAACAGACCGCCACCACAGGTGCCCTGGGACAGGACCTGGCCGCGGCGTATCTTGAGGATTCCGATCATTCGGGTACAGATGATCGCGGAACCACGCGTACGGCTCGTAATCTGGCAAATTCTTTTATGGATCGGCTGTCCGCGCTTCTGGAAAAACAGCAGGAGGAATCCCTGGCCCGGGCGCGTGAACCCTTAAGCAGCCTGTTTGATCATTATCTGGAAACCCAGAAAGCGAATGAAGCCAGTGAGGCTCAGGCCGGTGAGGATGAGGCCCTGGTGGATGAGAGTGAGACGGATAAGGGGCGAGCGGACAAATCTAAGCCCTCCTTTTCCAATCTTCTTGAAATGGCAGCCCAGGCAGTTGACCGGACCATTGCGGACATGCTGAAAAAAGCCTTTGAGAATTCTTTGAAATCCTTTATTTAGGTTTAGCGGCTCGGAATAATTTAATCCGGGATCTGTTTATACATTAATAATATTTGAACTGACATTATCAATATCAGAAGTAGTCAACGCCTTTATTCACAATGTTCTTTGTGACACATAATAGACAGATTGTGGGGTCGTCAATTCCTAATAAATTTTCTAAATTTGGATAATTTTAACATCCCAAACAAGCGGTATCGTCCGCTTCACTTGGCTTGTTGAGATTAAACTTCATAAAAAGCCAATTTGGGTATTAAAATAAGACCGTTAAGTACACTCTGCCGTAAATACGTCACTGGTTAGATTAAGCCAGTTTCAAGAAATTAGTGAGAAAATTAATCTGAAACCAAGGACATATTTACGGAGATCGGTACTAAGAGATAATTTTGTGGTTTAGAATAGACATTTTCGGAAATAATAATTATCTTTCATTGTCAGCAAACATGCTGGCAGTTTGATTGTTTTTTAATTCTATAATGGAGCCGCCCTCATGATTTTTTATGAAACTACAATCAAAAATCCTTCTGCCATGATATCTATGACGGGTCTCACAAAATCCGAATTCGACTCTCTACTGCCCGTTTTTGAAAAAGCAGAAAAGGATTATGTAATGGAAG
>Ga0209467_1000845_pt1 | contig 33246 bp, 30 predicted proteins | sample Higcelwee11metaG_FD_187175 | JGI IMG/M metagenome (GOLD analysis project Ga0209467, IMG submission 187175) | Freshwater pond sediment microbial communities from the University of Edinburgh, under environmental carbon perturbations - High... | ecosystem: Environmental > Aquatic > Freshwater >... | reverse complement strand
AAAGAACGGGCAAATCATCACGGCAAAAACCGCAATTGTCATCTTTCCGATGCTCATTATCATTGCCTTTAAAAAGTGATTGAAAGTTAATTATTTGATTTATTTATTATATCAATAAAAATCAGTTCACGCGCCGTAATACACCCGATACCATTCAATAAACTTGGCGATGCCTTCCTCGATTCCGGTTTCCGGCTTGAACCCCACAGCGGCGTAAAGATCGTCAATATTGGCGTATGTTTCCGCCACATCACCGGGCTGCATGTCCAGAAATTGCTTTTCGGCTTTTTTCCCAAGCGCTGATTCAACGGCTTCGATAAACTGGGTCAATACCACCGGATTGTTGTTGCCGATATTGAAAATCCGGTAGGGCGCGTATGAGGTGCCGGGATCGGGCGCATTGCCGGTCCAGGCAGGGTTGGGCTGCGGAATAGCACGAATCACCCGCACCACGCCCTCGACAATATCATCAATATACGTGAAATCCCGGCGCATTTTGCCATGATTGAATACCTTTATGGGCTTGCCTTCCAGAATCGCCTTGGTAAACAGAAACAAAGCCATATCCGGGCGCCCCCAGGGACCGTAGACCGTGAAAAACCGGAGCCCCGTGCATGGCAGCTTATAAAGGTGGCTGTAAGTATGGGCCATGAGTTCATTGGATTTTTTGGTGGCCGCATAGAGCGACACCGGGTGATCGACGTTGTTGTGGACAGAAAACGGCATATTGGTATTGGCGCCATAAACAGAGCTGGATGAGGCGAACACCAGATGCTTTACCCCGTGATGACGGCAGCATTCCAGGATATTCACGAATCCCACCAGGTTGGACTGCACATAAGCATGGGGGTTCTCTATCGAATACCGGACTCCCGCCTGGGCCGCGAGGTTTACCACCGCATCCACGGGAACGGTTGTAAAAATATCCGTAAGCCCTTTCAGGTCCGCCAGATCCGTCTGATAAAAAACAAACCGGGAATTATCCGAAAGCAGTTTCAGCCGGTCTTTTTTGAGATTTACGTCGTAATAATCGTTTAAATTATCCAGACCGAAAACATGATGGCCCAAATCGAGCAACCGCCGGCTTAAATGAAACCCGATAAACCCGGCTGCTCCGGTTACTAAGATATTTTGAAACGGCTGCATGATAACCATCCGATTTTAAAGTTAAAGTTTTGACAAAACGTCCACCATGAGTCGCACCCCGAAACCCGTGCCGCCGGGACCGCAATAATCGCCGCCTTTTTTGGAATAGGCCGGTCCCGCGATGTCGATATGGGCCCAGGGCGTATCTTCCGCAAATTCAGACAGAAACAGGGCTGCGGTGATGGCCCCGCCGTAACGGGTGGAACTCATGTTGTTGATGTCCGCGAACTCGCTTTTCAGCAGGCGCTTGTAATCGTCCGGCATGGGCATGGGCCAGCACCGTTCGGCCGTGGCGTTTCCGGATGCGACAATATCGTCAAGGAGCTTTTGATCTTTTGAAAACACCCCTGCAATTTTTTCCCCCAGGGCAATGACACACGCACCGGTCAGTGTCGCCAGATCAATCATCATGTCCGGCTTGAACATTTTGATGGCATAGCTCATGGCGTCCGCGAGAATCAGCCGCCCCTCGGCATCGGTATTGCCGATTTCCACGGTTTTGCCGCTGTAGGTCTTAATGATGTCCCCCGGCCGGGTTGCATCCCCGGACGGCATGTTTTCCACCACGGGAATGACGCCCACCACCCGGAAATGATGGTTGAGACGGGCCAGGGTGATGAGCGTCGCGGCCACGGCGGCGGCTCCGGACATGTCCATTTTCATCTCGTCCAGGGATGCCGCCGGTTTTAGATTAATACCGCCGGAATCAAAGGTCACGCCCTTGCCCACCAACGCCACTGTCCGTTTATTTTTTGCTGATTTCTTGTTCTGGTAGGGATTATAGTCCAGAATCAACAGCCGTGGCTTGCTCCGGGAGCCTGCGGCCACTGCCATCATTGCGCCCATGCCGCTTTGTTTTAAAACTTTATCATCCAGAATGGTAAAGGACAAATCTTCCTTTTCCGCCGCCTTTACCATGGAGCGCACCAGCCTATCCGGCGTTTTGTCGTTGGACGGCATGCTGACCCATTCTCTGGCAAGCAGCGTTCCCCGGCAGATATTTGTAATCCGTAACGGCAGTTTTTCAAGCGGCGCGGCGATTTCTGTGTCGGTGAACAGGGATAGTGTCTTTAATGATTTTTTGGTTTTTTCTTTTTTATAGGCATCAAAAATATGATTGCCCAGACAAGCGCCTTCCATCAGCGATGCCATGAGGGTTTCAGGTTCCAGACCGGTCGTATCAGGAGTAGGAACACAGATGGTCATGTCTGAAAGCTCATTCCCGATCCCCTTTTTGACGCTTTTCCCGGCCATCATCCGAAATGCTTCCGCATCCAGGTCGGCGGCCTTGCCCATGCCCATAAAAAGAACCCGATCCGCTTTGACGCCCTCCACATGATACAAAAGCAGGGATTCGTCTTTTTTGCCGTGAAACTCTTTGATGGTTTCGATTTTTTGAATGAGCGCGATCACGGATGGGTCCGAATGAATGTCCTTGTCCTCGCATACCGGAACAACCAGACACTGGGACACTGTTTTGAGCAGATCCCCGGTGATAATTTTCAGCACAAATACACCCCTCTATAAAAAATTACGAATTGCGGATTACGAATTATGTTAATCCCCGTTCCTTCTTCACCATTTCATAGGCTTCCTGGATCTCACGGAACTTCTCGTGGGCAAAGGTCACGAATTCATCGGGCAGCCCCTTCCCAGCAATGGTATCCGGATGAAAATCCCGGACCAGCTTTCGATACCGTGTTTTTACGGCATCATCCGAATCCGTCCGGCTACACCCGAGGATCTGATAATATTTATCGGATTGCGGCGCATACCGGGACCGGAGTTTCTCCAATTGGAGGTCGGAAAACTGAAAAATACCAGCGGCGGACCGGATCAGGCGCTCCTCGTTTTCATGCAGCCCGCCGTCCGCGACAGACACCCGGATCAGAATATCAATCATCAGTTCCAGAAGCTCGCGCTGATCATAAAAATACTCGTAAAACTGACGGGCGAAATCATCAAAGGACTGGGGACTGTTTAGTGCCGCCTGAAAAATTTCCTCGGCCGCCCGTCGGCTCTGGGCGTTTAATTGAAGATCATTTGCCATAAACTGACGAATCGAAGCCATCTCCTGCTCGGTAGGGCTTCCGTCCGCCTTGACCAGCTTTCCCAGCATGGAAAAACAGGCGGTAAAAAAAACCATTTGGGAGGTTTCACCTTTGGACATGGGGGATGAATCCCGTGCAAGCGATTGCTGCTGCCCGTCAGTTCCATCAAACATGTGGCCGAACGCAACCCCGGCAATGGCCCCGATGGGACCGCCCAGGGCAAACCCGATGGTTCCGCCCACCACTTTACCTAACCAGGTCATGATTGTTTTCCTTTTATCAAAATCCTGCGAAGCGCGTCCAGCGCCCATACAGCAAAAATCTGTTTGTTTAAAAGACGTTCATTAAATGGTGAATAGTACCGAAAGGCCTGCGAGCCTTTTTCCGATGCGATGCCGATCCACACGGTGCCCATGGGCTTTTTCGGAGTTCCGCCGGAAGGGCCTGCAATGCCGCTGGTGGCAAGACCATACGTCGCGCCGGATATCCGCCGGACGCCTTCGGCCATCTGGATGACGGTACTTTCCGAAACCGCGCCAAAAGTGTCGAGGGTATCTTTTGCCACCCCCAGCACGTTCATCTTGGCCTGATTGGCATAGGTGACGCCGGAAAACATAAAATAGTCGGAAGATCCCGCCACATTGGTAAGCAGATGGGCAATGAGGCCCCCGGTGCAGCTTTCCGCCACCGCGATGGAGGCGGAATGTTGCACAAGCAATTCGCCGACAACCGCCTCCATGGACCGGCCATTCCTATCAAACACCGAGTCGCCGAGCTGGGCCGCCGCCCACGCCCCTGCCCTGTTCATTTCATCTTCCAGAATCGGGGCAATACCGGCCGCCGCCGGGTAAGAGGCCGTCAATTTCACGAAGATCACCGGAAACCGTGCCAGCATTCCAAGTTTTATGGAAGGGAAGCGATGGGAAAATCCAGAGAGCCGGTCATTGACTTTTGCTTCCGGCAGGCCGAACAGGGACAATTGCCTTTGGATTGTGAGGGTGCCATTGCTTCCCTGAAATGCAGCAATATCCGGAAGCACGGATTCAGCAAACATGCGCTCCATCTCCCTGGGCACGCCCGGAAGAAAATAGCACCGGCACCGGCCAATGGTCACGATAAACCCAGGAGCGGTTCCGGCCGGATTGAAAATCGGGGCCGCGCCTTCGGGCAGCATGGCTTGCTTGGCATCCGAAGGCGCCATTTTTCTCGAAAATCCGGCAAAAAAACTTTTGATATATTCAAGGGCCGATTCATCCAGCTTGCAGGCGACATTCCCGGCGCGGGCCGCAGCCTCGGCACTCAGATCATCCACCGTGGGACCAAGGCCGCCGGTGATGACCGCAATATCGGACCTTTCGCCGATTTCAGCAAGTACGGCCGCCAGATCATTCATGTCATCCCCCACGCAACCGTGGCGGGTGACATTTACCCCGATATTCATAAGACCCGCTGCAATATGCGAGGCATTGGTGTCTACAATCGCACCCGAGCAGACTTCATCACCGGTGGATAATATTTCACCCTTCATGAATGTTTCCTTTGCATGCGGATTTACGGCAAACCGGTTTTTAGATAATAATGATGCGACCCAAAAGTGTTGAAACTATTATATGATGACGGAAAGGTGTCAAGAAAAAACAAGGTTTCAGGGAAGATACGACTTGCCCTGAAACAGACCGGCTGCACAGGTTTGGGAAACAACATAAAAACATCTTGACAAAAAAACGCCGACCCACTAAAAATTACGAAAAATCATGCAGGAAAGCGAAAAAAATGATAAACGCTCAGAAAAATAACAAACAGACCCATCAAAACTGGTGGTGGCGGGCTGACATAACGGAGCCGGCCGCTGGATAAATTCCTGCATTAAAGCAAAGCAAAATCAATCAAAGACCGTGGCCGCTCCAAGCCACGGTCTTTTTTATTCTTCCAATAAAGACCGTGGACAAAACCACGGTCTTTTTTTTTGAAGGAATAAAACAAAAAATGACAAACACAACAAGGAGAACGTTATGCGGCTGAGACAGTTCCCGGACCGAAACACATTTTGCCGTTCCTTTGACCGGCACACGGTGGTGCCTTTATGTCGTGAAATCCTGGCCGACATGGACACGCCAGTCACGGTACTCAAAAAAATTTACTCGGGCGATGGCCCGGCATTTTTGTTTGAAAGCGTGGAAGGCGGCGAGCGCTGGGGGAGATACAGCTTCTTAAGCGTATCGGCCCGGGCCCATATCCGGGTTTTCAATACGCATATTTCCATTGAGGGAAACGGTGGATCGGAAACCATTCCCCATCATGGAAGGCCTTTGCCTGTGCTGCGCGATTTCATGCGCAGGTATGTTCCGGTTGTGCTGCCGGACCTGCCCAGGTTCTGGGGCGGGCTGGTGGGGTATCTCACCTATGAGATGGTATCGTTTTTTGAGGCCATTCCCAACCGGCTGTCGGACGACACCCCGCTGGCCCATTTCATCCTGCCCGATGAGATGCTAATTTTTGACAATATCAGGAATTCTCTGATGATGGTGGCCATGGCATTTAAGAATGATGATGAGACCCCGGAACAGTGCTATGAAACCGCAAGCCGGAAAATCGACAGCCTGGAATCCCGGATTTCGGCCGGATTTTCCGAAAAATCGGAGCAAAACAAACGTTTATACAGGCTTACGCCCCTGATCCCTGAGGCGGAATTCCGAGCAAATGTGGACAAAATTAAAAATTACATCATCCAGGGAGATGTGATCCAGACGGTTATTTCACAGCCTTTTTTCTGTGACGCGCCTCCGGACGCCCTTTCCCTTTACCGAGCCCAGCGGTATATAAACCCCTCCCCTTACCTTTTTTATATGAATCTGGACGACATCACCCTGGTGGGTTCGTCCCCGGAGACCATGGTGCGGCTGGAAAATCAGGTGGCCACCCTTCGGCCCATCGCTGGCACGCGACCCAGGGGAACAATTGAACAACTGGACCGGGCTCTTGCCGACGAACTCTTGTCCGATGAAAAAGAACGGGCCGAACACCTCATGCTGGTTGATCTGGGCCGAAATGATTTGGGAAGGGTGGCGGAAACCGGAACGGTGCAGGTGACGGATCTCATGGTGGTAGAGCGTTATTCCCATGTCATGCATCTGGTGTCCAACATTACCTGCCATCTGGAATCCGGCCTGGACGCGTGGGATCTTATGGCCGCGAGCTTTCCCGCCGGCACCCTGTCCGGCGCGCCCAAGGTTCGGGCCATGGAAATTATTGCCGAGCTGGAGGCAACACCTCGCGGGCCTTATGGCGGCGCGGTGGGGTATATTTCGTTTAGCGGCAACATGGATCTCGCCATCACCATCCGCACCGCGTGCATTCAAAACGGGCGGCTCACGGTCAATGCCGGGGCAGGCATCGTCTATGATTCCGATCCGGAGCGGGAACGCATGGAAACCGTGAACAAGGCCAAAGCCATCCAGAAGGCCCTGGCGCTTTTGGACCGCCAACAGGAAAAAGGAGACGGCCATGATTGTGATGATTGATAATTTCGATTCATTTACGTATAATCTCGTGCAATACCTTCGGCAACTGGGGGAAACGGTTCGGGTATACCGAAACAATGCGTTTGCCCTGGATGACCTGGAAGACCCCGCCATTACCGGAATCGTCATTTCACCTGGGCCGGGGAACCCTGAATCCGCTGGGCTTTCCATTCCGGTTATCCGGCGATTTTCTGGAAAATTGCCCATTCTCGGCGTATGCCTGGGCCATCAGGCCATTGTCTCGGCCTTCGGCGGAAAAATTATTTCGGCCAAAAAAATCATGCATGGCAAAACCTCCACCGTCACCTGCGACGGACGGGGAATTTTCAACAAAGTCAGCCAGCCTTTTGCGGCCATGCGCTACCATTCCCTGGCGGCCTCAAGGGACGATTTTCCGGTTTGTCTTGAAATAACGGCAGAATCCGAAGACGGCGAGATCATGGGACTGCGGCACCGGGAGCACCCCACCGAAGGCATCCAGTTCCACCCGGAATCCATCATGACCCCCATTGGCAAAAAGCTGTTGCGAAATTTTATTCGATTAAAGGAGCAAAAGAAAAAATGATGTTTAAACCCCTCTTAAATAAAATTATCCATCGCGAAAATTTGACTGACGCAGAAATGTCTGAAATGATGACCGAAATATTTTCCGGCGACATCACGGACGCCCAGATCGGCGCATTCATGGGAGCGCTTGCCACCAAGGGAGAAACCTTTGAAGAACTGGCCGGGGCAGCCACCGCCATGCGAAGAAAAGCCCTTCGGCTTCAGGTGAACGCACCCACGGTGGTGGACATTGTTGGCACCGGCGGCGACGGCATGAATTCCTTCAATATCTCCACCACCACGGCCTTTGTGGTGGCAGGATGCGGGGTGACAGTGGCAAAGCACGGCAACCGTTCCGTGTCGAGCCTTTGCGGGGCAGCCGATGTGCTCGAAGCCCTGGGCCTGAACCTGAACATGGATCCTGAAACCGTGGAACAGGCCGTTGGTGAGATCGGCATCGGATTTCTGTTCGCCCCTCTCTATCATTCGGCCATGCGGTTCGCGGCCAAGTCCCGGAAGGAAGTCGGCCTGCGGAGCATCTTCAATATGCTGGGGCCCCTCACCAACCCGGCCGGAGCCAATTGCCAGGTGATAGGCGTTTATGCGCCCGAGCTCGCGGAAATGTTCGCCCTTGCCCTTCAGCGGCTGGGGAGCAAACGGGCTTTTGTGGTGCATGGCCACGACGGGCTGGATGAGATCTCGGTCTGCGCGCCCACCCGGGTGTGTGAACTCCATGAAGGTCGCATCACAACCTATGACATCCTGCCGGAACAGTATTTTGAAGAGCGGGCGGAAGCAAAAACCCTTTTGGGCGGAGCACCCGCAGAAAACGCGGATATCACCCGGCGCATTTTAAACGGAGAAACCGGACCCAAACGGAACGTGGTGCTTTTAAATGCCGCAGCCGCTCTGGTTGCGGCGGGGAAAGCCCAAAATCTGAAAGACGGCATACCGATTGCGGCATCCGCCATTGACAGCGGCGCTGCCACCAAAAAATTAAATGATCTTATCGCCTTTACCCAGGAGAATGCCTGATGGGTTCGGATTTTTTAAATCAAATAACCGCATACAAACAAGATCTTGTCTCAAGGCAAAAAAAATACCGCTCGGAAGCCAGCCTGCGGGGGGATGCGGAAATAAGCATTGAACGGCGAGGGTTTATCCGTCATTTGGAAACGGGTGACACGGACCAGATTCATATTATCGCGGAAATCAAACGTGCATCGCCCAGCAAAGGCATGATCCGGGAAGATCTCGACCCCGCCGTTTTCGCGGAAGCATACCAAAAAGGCGGCGCATCCGCCATTTCCGTACTCACCGAGGATCATTTTTTCAAAGGCGGCGTGGATGATCTGACAGCGGCCAGACAGGCCACCACCCTGCCCGTTCTGCGAAAGGATTTTATCCTGTCCACCTACCAGATTTATGAATCCGCGATCATCAATGCGGATGCCGTGCTCCTGATTGTCCGGATGCTGTCGAAAACACAGCTTAAAGATTATCTGGATCTGTGCAATGAACTGGCCCTTGATGCCTTGGTGGAAATCCATTCAGCGGAGGACATCCAAACCATGGCAGGCACATCGGCCCGGCTCATCGGCATCAACAACCGGAACCTTCAGTCTTTTGACACAGACAGCGGCAACGCCGCAAAACTCGCTGCCGCGCTTTCGCCCAACCAGATACCCGTGGCCGCAAGCGCCATCCGGGGACGTGAAGACATTCTGAAAAACCGTCAGGCAAAAATCCGCCATTTTCTAATCGGGGAAAGCATTGTGCGCTCGGATGACCCGGCGGCGTTTATCAGATCCCTCAAGGACTAACAAAAAAAAATCACCACGAAACGCACGAAGAACACGAAGACAAAAAAAATTAAAAACGCTTCTCACCATGAAAACCTTCATGAACTTCGCGTTCTTCGTGGTTCTAAAGGAAAAATAAAAAATGGAATCTTATGGAACACTGCACACCCCGCAAATCAAGATCTGCGGGCTGACAAAAGCTGAAGATGCGGCAAAATGCATTGCACTTGGCGCGGACGCCATCGGTTTGGTGTTTTTCAAAAAAAGCCCCCGGTATGTCACCGTTCCCAAGGCTCAGGCCATGGTCCGGGAGCTTCCCAAAAACACGGCGGTGGTGGGGGTGTTCGTCAACGAACCTTTCAACGCCATCATGGACATTGTCTATTCATGCCAGATCAATATTGTCCAGCTCCATGGCAACGAGCCCCCGAAATTCGTCAACGATCTCGTTAAACAGGGGCTTCGGGTGATCAAGGCACTATACATGGAAGGCGAGCCGTCGATCAAAAAAATGCCCACTTATGACGCCTCCGCCTATCTGGTGGAATGCGCCGAAGGCATTCTTCCCGGCGGCAACGCCCAAACTTGGAACTGGCAGGATGCCGCGCCTCTCGGCGATACCCATCCCCTGATTCTGGCGGGCGGCTTAAACGCCGACAATGTGGGGGACGCTGTACGACAGGCCATGCCGGATGCCGTGGATGTCAGTTCCGGGGTGGAATCCGCACCCGGCAAAAAAGATATGCACAAGATTCGGATGTTTATCAAAGCCGTTAAGGAAAGCAAAACCAAACGGGAATTAAGGAGAATTTTTTTATGAAAACGAATCAAATATACCAACCTGAGCTGTATCCGGACGCCAACGGACATTTCGGCCCTTACGGCGGCAGGTACGTGGCGGAAACCCTGATGCCGGCGCTGATTGAATTGGAGGAAGCCTACAACCGTTTTCTTCCGGACCCGGCGTTTCAAAAGGAACTGGCCCATTTGCTCAAAAATTATACCGGCCGTCCCACGCCCCTGTTTTTCGCCGAACGCCTCACAAAAGCATTGGGCGGCGCGTCCATTTATTTAAAGCGGGAAGACCTCACCCATACCGGGGCCCATAAGATCAACAACACCCTGGGCCAGGCCCTTCTTGCCCGGTTCATGGGCAAAAAAAAGGTCATCGCCGAAACCGGGGCCGGGCAGCACGGGGTGGCCACCGCCACCGCCGCAGCTCTCTTCGGCATGGAATGCAAGGTATTCATGGGGGTGGAAGACATCCGCCGCCAGGCCCCCAACGTTAAGCGAATGGAGCTGCTGGGCGCCCAGGTGGTGCCGGTGGATTCCGGCACCGGCACCTTAAAGGATGCCATGAACGAGGCCCTGCGTTACTGGGTGGGGGCCGTGCGTGACACATTCTATGTGATCGGGTCCGTGGCCGGCCCCCATCCCTATCCGGTAATGGTGCGGGAGTTCCAAAAAATTATCGGCCAGGAAGCAAGGGAACAGATGCTGGAAATGGCCGGACGCCTGCCCGACCTCCTGATCGCATGTGTGGGCGGGGGCAGCAACGCCATGGGCCTTTTTTATCCGTTTATTAATGACGATGTAGAAATCATCGGCGTGGAAGCCGCCGGCACAGGCATCGAAACCGGCAAACATGCCGCCACCCTCTGCGCCGGCTCCATCGGGGTGCTTCACGGGTCCAAGTCCTATGTGCTTCAGGATGCGAACGGCCAGATTCAGGAAGCCCATTCCATATCTGCGGGACTGGACTATCCGGGTGTGGGACCGGAACATTCCCTGTTCAAGGACATAAAACGGGTGAATTATGTGGCGGTGACGGACGCACAAGCCCTTGAGGCGTTTTCCACCCTGTGCCGCCTGGAAGGGATTATACCTGCCCTGGAAAGCTCCCACGCCCTGGCGGCAGCCATGTTTGAGGCGAAAAACAGGGCAAAAAACCAGATCATCATCGTGAATCTTTCCGGCAGGGGCGACAAGGATCTGGGCATTGTCGGCCCATTACTGTAGCCTATATAAGGAGTATGTATATGAAACGCTTAGAGAACACATTTAACAAATTGCGAGACAACAAAGAATCTGCCCTGGTGGGATTTGTCACCGCCGGTGACCCCGATATCGACACGTCCCTGAACATCATTGCCGCCATGTGTAAAAACGGGCTGGACATTCTTGAAATCGGGGTGCCGTTTTCAGACCCCAGCGCCGACGGCCCTGTGATCCAGCGTTCCTCCAGCCGGGCGCTGAAACATCATGTGTCGCTTAGAACCGTCATGGCCATGGTCGAACGCACCCGGCGGATAACTGATATCCCTATCATTATTTTCAGTTATTACAACCCGCTCCTTGCTTACGGCGTTGACCGGTTCCAGACGGACGCCATTGCCGCAGGGGCCGACGGGGTGCTGGTGGTGGACCTGCCCATGGAGGAAGCTTCTGAGCTGACCTCCACATGGACAAATCCGAATTTTTGTTTTATTAATCTGGTAGCTCCCACCACGCCAAAAACCCGCATGGCGAAGATTGCGGCCAAGTCCTCCGGGTTTTTATATTTGGTGTCCAAAACCGGGGTCACGGGCAGCGACGGGCTGGACACGTCCGAGATCGGCGCTCAGATGGATATTCTGCGCTCCGTCACCACCCTTCCCGTTTGCGTGGGATTCGGCATATCCACAGCGGAAGATGTGGCGGCCGTGGCGGCCATGGCCGACGGTGTGGTCATCGGTTCCGCCTTTGAACGGCTGATTGAGGAAAATGTAAATAATCCTGATCTGGTGAGGCTCATGGGGGAACGGACCGCACGCTACAAGGCAGCGACAAAATAATAATCATTTTAAGAGAGACCCGCTATGGCCATCAAAATAAAAAGCTGCGTCAAGGAAGTTATGGCGCAAAAAGGAATGGGTGTTAAGGATATCAGCGACGCAGCCGGTCTGCCTCATGTGGTGGTTTTGAATGCATGCTCGGATAAAATCGAATTTTGCGGCCTGAATATGCTTAACAAAATCGCCACCGCCCTGGAAGTGTCCATCAAGGATCTTTTTGAAGAAGTGCGTCCTGAAAAAAAAGCTGCGGCAGCGCGAAAAAAAACTCAAACCAGGGAAACCAGCATATCAGCTGTTACCGGCCAACTGCTAACCATTATTACGAAACTGTCCTCCACCGACAAGGACAAGCTTCTCGGCAAGCTGAATGAACTAAAAAAAACACCTGGAAAAGTCATGGATGTGAAGAACGCCACCAAGGAACTTACTGAGATCATCATGGGCATGTCCCTGGATGATCGATGTCGGCTGCTCGGGGATTTTATCGCCATCAGTGGGCAGACCAAGCGCCAATACACCCGAAAAAATTTTTTCAGGCCGGTTCCCTTTACCTTAAATGGCCGTCTGTACCATGGGAGTACACGAAACATCAGCGGGGGCGGCGTATTCATTGAATTTAAGGATCACAAGGCCCAGATCGCCGTTGGGGACGCCATCAAAATGAATATCGAACATCCGGACACATTCAAACATCTCAATATTAGCGGAAAAATCGTCCGCATAGCGAAAGATGGCTTTGGGGTTCAGTTTGATGAAACACTATAATCTGTTGCTAATACATGCTCTCAATTTCCCACGCATATTTTTCATTCACAATCCGGCGTTTTAATTTCATGGTGGGGGTCAGCTCCTCGCCTTCTATGGATAGTTCCCGGGGCAGGATGACAAATTTTTTAATGGTCTGCACCCTGGCCAGGTTGGCGTTCACGGCATCGACTTTGCCCTGAATATAAACTTTAAATTTTTCGCATTTGGCCGCTTCTGCAGCGTTTTTGGCCGAGCTGCCAGCAATCATCGCTTCCGATTCGACCCTTTCCGGATCCAGGGTAAACAGGGCGGTCAAATATGGCCGCCGGTCCCCGATCACCACCGCCTGGCTGATCACCGGAATGGCTTTGAGCTTGCCTTCGATAACCTGAGGCGGAATATTTTCCCCGCCAGCGGTAATAATCAGCTCTTTTTTCCGGTCCGTGATTTTCAGAAACCCCCGATCGTCGATTATGCCCACATCTCCTGAATGGAGCCGGCCTTCCGAATCAAGGGCTTCTTCCGTGGCGTCCGCATTCTTAAAATATCCTTTAAATACATGGCGGCCGCTCATCAGCACTTCACCGTCCTCGGCTATGGAAAGTTCAGTGCCCGGCACTGCGGGACCTGCCCACCCGGTCTGAAATTTAAAAGGCTGGGGCAGCGATACTGTTCCCGGCCCTGTGCATTCGCTCATGCCATACACTTCAGTAATGGGAATTCCCAGACTTAAAAAGAACTCCAGGGTATCCATGGAGATGGGCGCTGCGGTGGACACGAACAACCGGCACCGGTCAAGCCCCAGTTTTTCCCGCACTTTGGAAAAAACCAGCTTATGGGCCAAGCCATAGAGAAAGGGCATGGGCTGGCCTTTCTGCATGGCATAACCGCCTTCAAGTCCTTTTTTCCGGGCCCAGGCCGCAATTTTTTTCTTTAAAGGCGGGTTCTGTGCCCCGGCGGCCATCATTTTTGCCTGAATTTTTTCCCATACCCTGGGCACCGCCACAAAAATTGTGGGGCGGACCTCGGTGAGATTTTCCCCCAGCTTATCCAGGCTTTCCGCAAACCACGCGGTGCCACCCATGATATAAGGGGCATGAAGACTGACGATCTGTTCAGCGATATGGCTCAAGGGCAGATAGCTGATAAATTGATCTTCCGGGCCGGCGTCAATGGTTTTAATCACCTGACCGGCGGTCCAAACGATATTGTCATGGCTGATCATGGCTCCCTTGGGGTTGCCGGTGGTGCCGGAGGTATAAATCAATGTGCAGCAATCATCGGGTTTCTGGGCCTTGATGCGCTCTTCCAGTTCTGCTTCCGTCACTTTTTCGGCAATTTTGGGCAAGTCTTTCCAGGAATAGACATTTTTATCGGGGTCCGAACCCTTCATCAGGACAATCGCCTTTAAATCCGGAAGAGTGTCTCTGATCTGCTTGAATTTCGCCAGTTGTTCCGCGTTTTCCACCACTGCGATGTTGGCCTCAGAGTGCTCGGCGATATAATGGCATTGCGCCGGGTTGTTGGTGGTGTAAATGCCGCCCGGAACCGCGCCGGCGAATATTCCGGCCAGATCAGAGATAAACCACTGGGGGCAATTGTTTCCCAGTATGCTCAGGCCCCTTCCCTTTTCAAGCCCCAGGGCCATAAACGCACGCGCCGCCATCCGGATCTGTGCGTAATACTCCCCCCAGGTCATGTCCGTCCATACCCCGTCAACCTTCGTCTTTAATGCGACCCTGCTGCTGAATTGCTTTGCAGTAATCGCCATAGTCTCCATTATGGTTTTTTTCATTTACGCTCCTTGCAGTTGTCATGGATTGAAAGGATGGATAAAGGCAAAAAACAAAAGCCATAAGAGTTTACGATAATTATAATAATGAACACTGTTCACATGCAAGCAAAAAGAGTACTAAATGGCCAGGATAGCCCAATGCCGTCTGAACAAATTGTTTTTTTACAACCGCCAGTAATGAATCCCGGCTTTCCGGACTTCCGATACTTCAAGTATCGATTTGATATCTATTATACAACCATCTGCATTCAAACGTTTTATGAATTTTTCAAGCGGGGTCTGGCGGTATGCGTGATGCCCCACGGCAAGAATCATGGCGTCCAGATCTGACATGGCGTCCCAGGGACTCAGGGAAATCCCGAAAAATTTTTGTGCATCCTCCGGGTCAGCCATTGGGTCATGGACAAGCGGATCAATGCCATAGGATTGCAGTTCATCAATAATGTCAGCCACCCGGGAATTTCGCAAATCCGGGCAGTCTTCCTTGAAAGTCAGCCCGAAAATGCCGATTCTGGCGTTATGAATAGGGCGCCCTGTTCGGGTCATCAGCTTAATGGTCTGGGACACCACAAACCGGCCCATATTATCGTTGATTCTTCTACCGGCTAGAATGACCTCAGGATGGTATCCGCAGGTTTCGGCCTTATAGGTTAAATAATAGGGGTCCACGCCGATACAATGCCCGCCCACCAGACCGGGCCGGAACGGCAGAAAATTCCATTTGGTGCCTGCCGCTTCCAGCACCTCCAACGTGTCAATGCCGAGCTTGTCAAATATCACGGCCAGTTCGTTCATGAGGGCGATATTTAAGTCCCGCTGGGTGTTTTCAATGACTTTCGCCGCTTCCGCAGTCTTAATGCTGGATGCGCGATACACCCCGGCCGTGATGATGGAGCCGTAAAGACGGGCCACCTGGTCAAGGGTTGTATCGTCATCTCCGGAAACCACTTTGACGATGCGGATCAGGGTATGCTCCTTGTCTCCGGGATTGATTCGCTCCGGCGAATACCCCACATGAAACCCCTGTTTCCAAGTGAGGCCGGAAAATTTTTCCAGAATCGGCACGCACACTTCTTCAGTAGCCCCCGGATATACGGTGGATTCATACACCACCACGGCATTTTCTTTCATATACCGGCCTGCGATCTCGGAAGCGCTTTTTAAAGGAGACAAATCCGGCTGCCGGGCATTGTCGATGGGGGTAGGAACCGCCACAATAATAAAGTCCGCAGATCCAATTTTTTTCGGATCGATGGTATATTCAATATGTGCGGCGGACTTTAACTGGGTTTCGCTCAGTTCGCCGGTGGGGTCAATATGCTGCTGATAAGACGCGATACTTTTTGCCTTCAGGTCATAGCCGATGGTGGAATAATGTTTGCCGAATTCCACGGCGAGCGGAAGGCCCACATAGCCCAGGCCGATGACCGCAATGGTTGGTGTTTTATTTGTCATAATATTTTAAATATATCCTTTTTTTCCTAAAAACAGCAGAATTTCCTGGGCCGACTCCACCGGGGTCCGATCCGTGGTATTAATTCGAAGTTCGGGTGATTCAGGAGATTCATAAGGATCGTCCACACCGGTGAATCCCTTGATGAGTCCGGCCCGGGCCTTGGCATACATGCCTTTGCGGTCCCGGCGCTCGCATTCAGAAATGGGTGTGGACACATGCACTTCAATAAATCCGCCATATTGCTCAATGGTCTGCCGGACTTCCCGGCGGGTCCGCTCATAAGGGGCAATGGGCGCGCAAATGGCGATGCCGCGATTCTTGGTTATTTCACTGGCCACATACCCGATGCGCCGGACATTGATATCCCGGTGCTCCTTGCTGAAATTGAGCTCGCTGGACAGATTCAGGCGAACGATATCCCCGTCCAGAAGCGTGACCGGCCGGTCCCCGATCTCAAGAAACAGGGAATACAGCACCTTGGCCACCGTGGATTTGCCAGCCCCGGACAATCCGGTCAAAAAAACCGTAAAGCCCTGCCGCCGGGGCGGGGGATAGGCTTTCTGAAGCTCTTCGATGACTTCTTTAAACGTGGCCCACTCCGGAATGCGCCGGCCTTGATGGATGCGGTCCCGTATATCGGTTCCGGTCATAAAAATCGTCTGGGCAGAGGGGGGAACCTCGTCCACGCTCCGGTATTCATCCTCAAAGGGCAGATACACCAGCTTTTCAAAGGAAACAATCTCCACTTTCAGCTCATCGCTAAATCCCGACGCAGTATTTCGCGCCCGGTCGCTTTCATAAAAAGGCTGGCCGTCCAGATCATGTCCCGGACTGGCATGGTCATGGCCCACGATAAAATGGGAACATCCGTAATTTTTGGCGATAATGGCATCCAGCACCGCGTCCCTGGGGCCGGACAGCCGCATGGCCATGGGCAGGAGAGACGTGAGATGGGAATTGGGGGGGAAATACTTCGAAACCGCCTGATAACATCGAACCCTGGTATAGTGATCGAAATCTCCGGGCCGGGTCATGCCCACCGCTGGCAGCAGCAGCAGATTGGCCCTTTTCTCGCGCATGGCCCGCATGGTCATTTCAAACAAAAACCGGTGCAGGGGCTGCCGGGTCTGGAACCCCACAATCTGTTTCCAGCCGAGTTTGGCGTATATGGCGCGAAGCTCGGCAGGGGTCAGGCGAAGCTGTTTAAAATCAAAATGCAGGGGCAGGCTGATGACTTCAAGGCTGCCGCCCACATAAAACGGCCCGGCGTTATGGAGCAGATGCCACACGCCCGGATGATGGGCATCCGTGGTTTCAAAAACCTGGCGCGCCTCCCTTTCCCGGTCCACCGGCCAGATGTCCGTCACATGCAGAATCGCCAGCAGAAAGCCCTCCGGGTCTCTGAGCGCCAGGGAATCCCCGGTCTTGAGCTTTCGGGCCAAGGCCTCGGAAACATCCAGGCACACCGGAACCGGCCAAAGCACGTCGTTTTTAAGACGCATCCGGTCCAGCACGGATTCATAATCTTCTTTTGCCATAAATCCCGAAAGAGGCGAAAACCCGCCTATGGTCAGCATTTCCAGGTCGCACAACTGGCGGTCATTTAAGGCGATGTCCGGAAGCGTCAGGGCCATGTCTTTGAGTTCCCTGGCACGTTCGTCAGAAACCAGCAGATTCATCAGCCGGCCCCCGTGGGCACTGTATAATGAATCGGTCATATTGCGTTAATCCTTTGATTGAGTATCAGTGCCTGCCGTTAGACACAAAAAACCAGGGGTTCAGCAGATTTTTCTTGTTATAAATCACCGGACCGCCGGTATCGCTCCGGAATACCATGGCGCCCGCCGCTTCGGCAATGGCATGGCCCGCAGCCGTGTCCCATTCCATGGTGGGCCCCAGCCGGGGATACACATCGGCCTTGCCTTCCGCCACCTGGCAGATTTTAAGCGAAGATCCTGCGGAAATAAATTCAAGTGTTTCATGCTCACCGCGTTTCTTTTCCACATAGGCCAAAAGCTCCGGCGTGACATGAGAACGGCTGCCCACGATGGTAAAAGTTCCAGTGGTTTCGATTTTTACTGATATGGGCCGGGACAAACCCACGATTTCATCTAACGAGAGATTTTGCAATGCGTCGAGACCAGCGGACGCCATCACAAAAGCGCCTGCATTTTTTTCGGCAAAATACAACTGTTGACGCACGGGTACGTAAATAACCCCAAGGACCGGCATTTGATCATTAATCAAGGCGATATTGACCGTAAATTCACCGTTTCGTTTGATGAACTCCTTGGTGCCGTCCAGAGGATCCACTATCCAGAAACAAGGCCAATTTTTCCTTGTTTCATAAGGAATGGACCGGCCCTCTTCGCTTAAAATCGGAATCTCAAATTTCGACAAATGCGTGACAATCATTTCATGGGCAGCTTTGTCCGCAAGGGTCAGGGGGGATTTGTCGGATTTTGTCTCGATTCCGAAATCCGCCTGGGAATAGACTTCCAGAATGGCGCGGCCGGCATCCACAGCAGCGATGATGGCAGGCAACAGATATTTTTTTGGATTCATGGGCAATGGATGTATTTTAAATGGAAATGTTTTGACAGATGATCGAAAGAACCATTAAATTAAACAAGGGTGGAAATGAAGTCAATACTTAAATGCCCCTCATTCAAGGGTTTTTCTATAACGGTCGGCTTTATCACTTCACAAATAGCGACTTCATCAATGCTCATAATCGTTTCATAATTAATGGAGACCCATGAAAGAATCCCACATTCAGAAATTCAATGCGGTGTATCAGTCCTCCGACTGCTATTACGGCCAGGAACTGCGGCCCGAATTTACAGACTATTTCGACAAGCGGGAAATCAAAGGCCGTCTCGCCCTTGACCTGGGGTGCGGCGAAGGCCGTTACGCCCTCTATCTGGCCAGAAAAGGCTGCCATGTGATCGCCATTGACCGGACCCCGGCGGGCGTTGAAAAACTGAAAACCCTGGCCCAATCCCAAAATCTTCCGGTGACAGCGAATGTGACCGATATCGCGGATTTCGTGTTTCCCAAGAACCGCTTTGATATCCTTGTGGCGGCCACGGTCCTTGATCACCTTACGGAAACGCTTCGGCTGCAGACCATGCGTCAAATCAAAAACGCACTTAAGCCGGGCGGCATACTTTATGTCAATGCGTTTACGGTGAACGATCCCGGCCATGATTTAAAACAGAAGGCGGATGGTCATGCATTGACCGAAACCGGTCCGGATGTCAGCGAAACCGCCTTTTGCATGGAATATTATTTTGCGAAAGATGAGCTTGCGGCCCTGTTTGGCGGGTTCGATGTCCTTTATTATTACGAGGGGCTTGAGCCGGATCTCTCCCATGGCCGGCCCCATCATCACGGTTGGGCCTGCCTGCTGGCCCGGAAACCTGCCGGGAACAAATAAGCCTTCATCATAAATATTTACCGTTCAACACCCAAGTACATTTTCAATCTTGGATGTTGAACGGGTTCAAATTTTATTCCGTGCCGAAATCCATGCCGACCTGCTTGAGCGACGCCATGCCAGCGCCCACGCTGACGGTATTGTCAATGCCCCGCGCCCGGAGGTTGATCTGGGCCTCATAGGAACGGACGCCGGTATTGCAGATCAGGACCAGCTTTTTATCCCTGGGTACTTCGTCCATGCGCTGCAACAATTCATTGTGGGGAATGCTTTTCCAGATGCCCGGATATTTGTCCTCAAAGACTTTCGCGTCGGCATACGCCCGGCAGTCCAAATAAAAGCATCCGTTTTGGCCGCGATTGGGCCAGTAGGCCGCGAATTCATCAAAATCCATGGGCGCGTATCGGCCGTCCAGATAGTTTTCCGCCGCATTGCCCAAAGCGTTGATAATGTCCATGGCCGAGGCAAACGGCGGCGAATAGGCCAGTTCCAGATTGCTGACCGCCTCCACCAATGGCTGATACTGAAGAATCGTCGCCACCGCGTTCACCCTGGCGAACATGCCGCTGTTCTGGCCGCCAAATCCCTGAATGCCGAGAACCCGCCGCGTTTTCCGGTCCACCACCAGCTCCAGGTAAATAATTTCTTTTTCAGGATAAAAATGGGCCCGGTCAAACTGGGCCACCTGAATGCCCACGGCATCAAATCCATACTTGCGTGCGGTTTCATCGGACAAACCTGCCCCCGCCAGCGCCATATCAAAGGTTTTAACCACAAAACTTCCCACGCCGCCTTTAAAAACGGCATTCCCGCCAGCCAAATTCGTTCCAATGACTCGCCCCTGACGATTGGCCATGGAGCCAAGCGGGAAAAACCCAGGTTTCCCGGTCACCAGATTCTTGATTTGCACGCAATCGCCCCCCGCGTAAATATCCGGGTCCGATGTCTGCATATGGTCATTCACCGCGATAAAACCGTTCGGCCCAATATCAAGGCCGGCTTCCGCGGCCAGTGCGGTGTTTGGGGCCACTCCCACCGCCATGATAACGAGGTCCGCGTCCAGCGTACGCTTATTGGTACGGATCCTTTCAACGGTCCCCTCCCCTTCCAACGCCTCCACGCCCTCTCCCAGATAAAAATGTACCCCTTCATCCTCCATGCGTTTCTGGGCCATGCGGGCAAAACTTTTGCTCACAAAGCCCGGCATGATCTGATCGCAGTATTCCACAATGGATGTGTCTATCTGCCACATGTCCGCCAACGCCTCGGCCATTTCCAGGCCGATAAATCCGCCGCCGATAACCACGGCTTTTTCAGCCTGGCCAGCGGAGATCATCTGCTTAATGGCGATGGCGTCATGCATATTGCCGACCCGGTATACATTTTTCAGGCTGATACCCGGAATATTGAGATCCCTGGGCCGGGTGCCCATGCCGAGAACCAGCTTGTCATAGGGAATATCGCGCTCACCGCTTTTATCCCGGATCCGCACTTTTTTATTTTTCCGGTCGATGCTCAGGGCTTTGGTGCCGGTAAGCGCCGTAACGCCCTTGTCATCGCGAAAAAACGTTTCATCCCGCACCATGTGAAAACTCGTGGACCGGAGTTCCGATTCATCGCTCACATCCCCGGAAATATAGTACGGAATCCCGCACCCGCCATAAGAAATAATATCATCCTGATCAATCAGGGTGACGTTCCCGTCCTGACAAAGCCGCTTAAAGCGGCAGGCGGATTTGGGGCCAACTGCCACGGCACCGATAATAAGAATATTTTCAGCCATATACAGCCTCCTTAAATGATTTTAATGTTGAGTCAATGATCAAAAAAATAAAACCTAAACCCATTGGACAACGGGAGCAAGCAATTTTATAAAAATTTGCGCGATATCCCTTGACACAAAGGCTGATTGAATATTGCTTCATCTTTTCCTTTATCATTCCCAGAAGATTACGGGGTGATAAACACACTGGAAACGAAGATAAGACAGGCCGTAGGCGATTGGCGGTTTCGAACTTTTTCTTGATAAACTGGCTATACATTGAGTATGAAAAAAGGAGATTGTCCATAAGAAAACGGGAAGGCAAAGCGGCGGCCTGCCGGGCGCTTCGCATCCTTGCAAGAGACACCATCCGCCCCCAGCGTATCACAGCCATGGTGTGGCACGCCATCTGCTGTTGCGGAGCCTGCGCGGCCATCTGCCCCAACAGTGCGACCCTTCTGGGAGAGTTTGAGGACCAGGGGGTGATGGCGGAACTGGAAAGCGCGCTGGGGTAGGCTGTAGACTATTGGCAGCTTCGAATTTTTCCTTGATAATCGCGCACAAACTGGCTATACATGGGCTATACATAAGGAGGTGTGCGATGCTTGCAAAAATTCAAAAATGGGGAAACAGCCAGGGGCTTCGAATCAGTAAGAATCTGCTTGCAGATGTGAAACTTGAAGTCGGCGATGAGGTGAATATCAGCGTAAAAGACGGCATGATGATCGTTGCGCCGACCATAAGGGAACGTGGTCGTCATAGCCTTAAGGATCTGGTGGCGCGTATTCCTGAAAACTACCAACCCTGTGAGGTTGACTGGGGAGAGGCGGTCGGCAAGGAGGAATGGTAGATGGCCGCTTATATCCCCAAACAAGGGGACATCATTGTCATCACATTTGACCCGCAATCCGGTCATGAACAGAAAGGTCGTCGGCCCGCCCTTGTTGTCAGCAAGGATCTGTTCAACCAAAGCACGGGCTTGGCGATGGTATGCCCGATTACAAACACCAATCGCCGTTTTCCCTTTCATGTGCCGATTCCGGAAGAAAGCAAACTGACGGGCTTCATTATGGTGGAACAGGTCAAATCGGTTGATTTCAGTTCCCGCCGCGCCAAACGCATTGAACATGGCAATGCTGCGCTGCTGGCGGAAGTGCTTTCTATCTTGGAGGCGTGTATCTACTGAATGCTGATCCGCTGATCCAATCGTCAGCCGTTTTAAGATGGCGGGGTTGTGCAAAAATCAAAAATACAGAATATTTTTCCATGTTAACCGCGCCTTAATATCAGAATAGATGGAAATTTTCCATCTATCATAGCTATTGGTACGGTGACGTAGCATAAAAAACAACAAGATAATAGCAGCACGAGGATAATTTTCGATGAGCATTACCAGTAATTATGATCTTTGGCAGGAATTCAAAAAAGTGTGGCCTGTCGAAAGAACAAGGATGATGACTTTGCCAGAATATACAGACTGTGGGAAAAAAGATACCTTTACCTATTGGATAGAATCAAAACTCGACAAATTGGGGTCAATATGGGGAGGATCATCCTTCAAATTCGGTATCTATTCGCGGAATGATAAGGGCAAAAAGGAAAGTGTCGGAGGAAGGTTATATTCCGATTCTTATGGTTGGATGCGTAAGTATGGTGAGACAGAAAAGGAGGCGTTTGAAAACATCCGACTTCAGATAATTGAAACAATAGATGCTGTCCAAAGGAATGAACTGGAACGGATTGATCAAGTTGATTTAGGGAGAGCTTACAAATGAAAAATTGCTTTTCATTATCAGAACAGTCTTGAAAAACCGAGCTGCATTAACTTTTTCAGGCGAAGAGTGTTGGAGGTTGCGTCAAAATGTTCCCCCGGAACTCCTATCAGCGAAATGCAAAAAAAGCTAATTTCTGAATGGGATGGCAAAGACATTCTGCAGTATGCCAAGAGGCTATGGGACACATATTCAAAGGACATTCCCTCAACCCCTGAGCAGATACTTGATGTAGAAGTTTATTCCGATAAGGAAGAGCTGTCTGAACCCATTACATCTGCAAATGAACATACTGAAATCCAATATCTTCTTTTGCGTCTTGGCAACGATATGGGATTTGATATTTGGGCAGCAAAAAATGATAAAAACAAACAACATGATGGTGAAAGTTTTTCTGATATCCCTCGCATAAGGTCTGAATTGCCTCTTCAGTTCGACAGCCAGACAAACAAAACCATTGAGCATATCGATGTTCTTTGGCTTAAAGGCAATTCTATTATGGCCGCATTTGAGATAGAAAGCACAACTTCGATATACTCCGGCTTGTTGCGAATGGCTGATCTGATAACAATGCAACCAAACCTTAATATCCCCCTCTATTTGGTCGCTCCATATTCTCGAAGAGGCAAAGTTATGGCGGAAATTAACCGGCCTACGTTTTCTAAAATGGCACCGCCTTTATCAGAAATGTGCAGATTCATCTCTTTCTCAAAACTCAAAGAAGAATTGCCTAAAATCAAGCCAATCATCAAATATATAAAACCAGAGTATCTTGCCGAAATTTCGGAATCATGTGAGCTCGATGACATGTAAGAAATTTGCCAACAATTGAATTCATGCGAAGGGAAGGGGTGCGGGGCGCTGAGAGGCAAAATCATTGGCCTTCGCCTAATTAAAACGTTAACAGCCTCAATTCGGCGGCCTCTGCCGATCTTTTGGATTGCTCTACATTCGGGAATTTAAAAAGCTTTAACCAGGCCCATTAGACGTCAAAAAGAAACTAAAATTCACATCAGCCACTAACGCATTAAACATATTGTATATTTTCAGGAAAAAAGATGCACACCATTAAAGAAACAGCGCCCCTCCGGTCCATCGGAAGCGTTCCCGACGTCTGTCTCTCAAGCAACACTTGTTCGGCAGGTTGCCCCATCACAGGGATCAGCGGTTTTGACCCCCTCGAAATCGTCAAGAAAATCATTCATTTGATGATCAATCCATATTCAATCGGATGGTTAATATGCCGACGGTGAAGGGTATTCCAGGACCATATCGATTTTTCTTTTACAGCTTTGACTGTAATGAACCTATGCATGTGCATGTTCAGCGGGAAAAAATGATCTGCAATTTCTGGATCAGACCCTTGGCCCTGGCAGGCAATCAAGGTTTTTCCTCAAAAAAACTGAACACCATACGCGAGATCATTACAAGAAACAGGGAAAATATCATGGAGGCATGGCATGAACATTGCGCTTAAGATACAAGAAGTTAGGATTAAACAGATTACCGTCACCGAGGATGCGATTTCGGCTCAACTCATGGACGGGCGAACCATCAGCGTCCCACTGGCCTGGTCGTGGCGGTTATCTGAAGCGACCCCCAAGCAAAGAACAAACTGGCAAATCATCGGTGACGGTCATGGCGTTCACTGGCCCGATATCGACGAAGACATCAGCGCCGAAGGCATGTTATACGGCATTCCCGCTCCGAGACCACGGGCTTAGTCCATTTCAAATATGAAGTGATGAATATCCAAAAACTGACATTACGCGCAGGAGCAATCCCATGTTAAAAAAATTCTGTTTCCTGGAAAATATCTTCAAGGCCCCGGCGCGCTAAACGAACTGCCATCCCTGATAAAGACATTCGGCAGACAGGGGCTGATTCTTGCTTCCCCAACCGCGCACAAAAAAGTTCTTCCGGCAAGCGGCATGGATTTGGACGCGCTCATGCTGCCAGTCGAGCGCTTCGGCGGCGAGTGCTGTGAAAAAGAACTGGCAAGGCTGGCCGCCGTTATCCGGGAGCGGCAAGTGGATGTGCTGGTGGGCATGGGGGACGAAAAAACCATATGGTTTTAAGCAATAAAAATCAACATGAGGAGAAACTGAACCATGAAAAAACCATTGATTCTATGCTTCATGATCGCGATGCTGCTTCCCTGTCTGGCCTTTGGCTCGAATTCGCCCATTGGAAAAATAAAAACAGGCAAAGGAGAGATTGCCGTTATCCGGAGCGGCAACAAAATTGTCGTCAATATTGGCGACGCGCTTTACCAGAATGATATTATCCAGACAGGGGCGGACAGCTCGGTGGGAATTATTTTCGAGGACAATACGATTTTATCCCTGGGGCCAAAAAGTGAAATCGTGATTGATGAATATGTTTTCGCCCCCGAAAAAGACATGATGTCCATGGTTGCCCGAATGGTAAAAGGCACTGCCACATATATGTCCGGCATCATCGGTAAACAGTCGCCGGAATCGGTGAAATTTCAGACGCCCGACGCCACCATCGGCATTCGCGGAACCCGATTTCTGGTCAAGGTCGCGGGCAGTTAATTTAAAAACATGGAGTGAATATGAAAGTAAAAAGAACCGCAATCATCAGTTTTGGTCTTTTTTTGATGCTGTCCGGCTGCGCTGCAAAAAGCATGGTGGTATTGCTCCCGGACGCTGAAGGCCATGTCGGGCAAGTGATCGTGGCAAACGAAGGCGGGCAGCAGGTTTTGACGGAAGCCAATGATTCGGTAAAGGTGATGGACCGCCAGGCGCCCCCGGGTGAAGTGAAGAAACTCAACAAAGATGAAATTCAAAAAACTTTTTCCGATGCCCTGGCCGCGCAGCCCATACCGCCAGCAACGTTCATACTCTATTTTTTACAGGGTGCCAATGAACTGACCCCGGAATCAAAAAAGCTGCTCCCCCGGATTATCCAAACCATTCAGGAAAGGGGCTCCACCGATATTGTCATTTCGGGCCATACCGACAAGATGGGGGCAAAAGAATACAATTACCGGCTATCCCTTGATCGAGCAAAAGTATTGTTCAATATCCTTGTGGATAGCGGCGCGATGCCAGAAAATGTTACTGTCACTTCCCACGGCGAAGGCAACCCGCTGATCAAAACCGCTGATGAAGTGGCGGAACCCAGAAACCGCAGGGTTGAGGTGGTGATTCGATAAGGAGCCTGCCCCGCACACCGGAGGTACACGGGGAAATGACATTTTTCCGTAATATGAGATTCTTCCGTCCATCGCCACGCCCATCCGGGCCTTTTACCAAGCCTGGCAAATCTCCAGGCGGACGCCCTGTTATCGCCTGGGGCCTTCTCCTGTCCCTGGGGTTTGCCCTGCTCTTCCTGTATCATCCCCACCTGCTGCAATCGCTGGATTGTATCATCTACGACCTGTTTCTGCGAAATTTTCCGGGCAACAAACCATCCAGCCGGGTGGCCATCGTTGATATCGATGAAAAAAGCCTGAACCGCTACGGCCAATGGCCCTGGCCAAGGTACCGGGTGGCGGACCTGCTTGAAAAAACAGCGGCCATGGGGCCTGCCGCCATCGGCCTGGATATCATTTTCGCCGAGCCGGACAGAACGTCCGCGGAACGGGTGCTGAAAGACCTTGGGAATGCCCATGGGCTAAGCATCAAGGTTCGCGGCATTTCTGCCAGTTATAGCGATAACGACCGGATACTGGCCGAAACCCTTGCCAGGGGGCCTTTTGTGCTGGGGAACAAATTCCACTTCAATCCCCTTGAAAAAAGCTCGGAAGCCTGTGTGCTGCATCCTGTGAAAACGGCTATTGTCAGCAGCGAAGAGGCGGCGGGAAAGCATTCCGGCATACCGGAAAGCACCGGCGTCCTCTGCAATCTGCCGATGCTTGCCGAACAAGTGGACGCATCCGGGTTCTTTAATTTCAGCCCGGATGCGGACGGCATGCTGCGGCGTCTGCCCTTGCTGATCCAGCACAACGGGAGCGTTCATGCAGCTCTGGGGCTGGCTGCGGTTCTGAAGGCCCAGGAAAATCCCGGCATAATGCTTAAGAAAACAGGCTCTGTCCTGTCATCCCTTAATTTTTGCGGCATATCCGCGCCCGTTGACCCCCATGGCCAGCTCCTCATCAAATTCCGGGGAACCCGGAGGGGGTATGATACCATTTCAGCAGCCGATATCCTGGATGGCCGTGTGCCGGCCCACCGGCTGATCGGCCGCATCGTTTTTGCGGGCACATCGGCTGCCGGGCTCAAGGATCTCATCACCACACCCTTTGACCCGATCTTTCCCGGTGTGGAGGTTCATGCAACGGTGGCCGACAACCTGCTCTCCGGTGATTTTCTTTCCGAACCCCACGCATCCATGGGCGTTGCATTTACGCTGATACTCGTCTCAGGCATACTGCTTAGTTTTGCCATCGCATATAAGAGCGCTTCTGCCGGTTTCATGGTTCTGTGCCTTTTTACCGCTGGCCTGTTGCTTGGGGCCCAGCAGGTGTTTTACCACTCCGGAATCTTCATGGGAACAGCCTTTCCGGTGGCGTCCATTGCGGGCCTCTATCTCCTGCTCGGTGCGATCAAATTCCGGGTGGAAGAAAAAAGAATGATTTCAGGCATGAAAGAACTGGTGATAACCCAGGACATCACCATTGAAAGCATGGCCAATCTGTCGGAATGCCGTGATCCGGAAACCGGCGGTCATATCCGGCGCACCCGCCGCTATGTCCGACTGCTGGCCGAACACCTGAAACACCATGAACGTTTCCGCCATTTTCTCACGGACGAAACTATCGACCTGCTGTATAAATCCGCTCCGCTGCATGATATCGGCAAAGTGGGCATACCCGACGCCATTCTCCTGAAACCAGATCGCCTGACGGAAGCGGAATTTGAAATCATGAAAACCCACACCACCATGGGCCGGGACGTGATTGCATCCTCGGCAGGCATTCTCGGCAGAGACTCGTTTTTGAACCTCGCCGCGGAAATGGCCTATTCTCATCAGGAAAAATGGGACGGCACAGGCTATCCCCTGGGCATTCGGGGGGAGGAGATTCCCATCAGCGGCAGGCTTATGGCCCTGGCGGACGTTTATGACGCACTGATCAGCAGGCGGACCTATAAACCGCCTTTATCTCATGACCTGGCGGTGAAAATGATTGAAAAAGGCCGGGGAACCCATTTTGACCCTGACGTGGTGGATACGTTTCTGGAAGTCCGGGACCAGTTCAATGCCATTGCCCGGCAATTCGCGGATGCCGGGGAAGAAAAAAGCGCCCTGGGCTGAAATATTCCGCCCGGAATCCAGGGGTCGAAGCCTTCATAAACGTCCTTTTAAAATTCAACCCATGCTTCAAGAAATAAAATATCCGTGAGTTCCATTGCCATACCCTTCATTTTGAATTATTATACAGATGTTATAAAAAGACGCCGGCAAATCAGCACAATTCGGTATATTTTTTAAAAAAATCAGGAACTGCATAAAAGCAGCCCCATTGTTAAACATCTAACCCTTTTTATCTGTTTTCGGAGATAACCATGCAGCGTCTTCTGTTTTTTTTATGTTTATGCCTCGTGACCCTGCCGGTGGCGGCCGTTTCCTCCGCCTTTGGGGAGGCGCAGCAAAAATTGCCATCCCAAGAGGTGGCTTCGCTGTCGCTCCAGGAAGCCATGCAGGCGGCGATTAGATCCAATCCCATGCTTTCGGCGGCTATTGCCCGTCGGGACGCTTCTGGAAACCGAATTACCCAGGCCAGGTCCGGCATGCTGCCCCAGGTGTATTTCACCCAGGGGTTTCAGCGCACCACCAATCCCATGTGGGTGCTGGGCACCAAACTGAACCAGGGCGTCATGACCGCCGGGGATTTTGCGCCGGACCTGCTTAATGACCCGGATGCCATCGATAATTTCAATTCCCGGTTCTGGTTTTTATGGCCCATTTTAGATGCTCCAACCATTTATGGATGGAAACAGGCGGGCCTTGGCGAAACGGCATCCGAGGCGGCCCTTCTTCGAACCCGTCAGGAGATAATCGCGCAAACGGTCGAGGCCTATGCGGATCTTTTGTCCGCCCGCCATCAGCTCTCGGTCATCGACCAGGCCATCGACACCGCTTCGGCCCATCTCAAAATGATTGAAAGGCGGTTTGAAAACGGCATGGTGGTGAAAAGCGACGTGCTGCGGGCCAAGGTTCATCTGGCGGAACTGGAGCAGAACCAGGCCATTGCCAGAAGCGCCGCAGCCGTGGCCAGGGCCTCCCTGAACACGGTCATGGGCGCGGATGGGGATCAGGCATTGTCCCTCACGACCCAATTATCCAAAACAAATGAGTCCCTTCCGGAACTGACCGGTTTACTATCCACTGCCGTCAGCCGCCGTCCGGACCTTCGCCGCATGGACATGGAGGTCAAAATGGCGGCGTCGGAAATGAAAAAAGCCCGGGCCGGTCACTGGCCCGCACTTAACCTGAACGGCGGGTATGAATTTAATTCCGAGGATTTTGACGACACCAATGAAAACTATACCATCGGCGCGGAACTTACCATCAATCTCTTTTCCGGCGGTCGCATTACCGGACAAAGCCGGGAAGGCGCAAACAAACTGTCGGAAGCAACGTCCCAGCGGCGCGCTTTGCTCCAGCAAATTCGTCTGGAAACAGAAAAATCCTATTACGACCTGTTAAGCGCCGATGCCCGCATCAAAGCTTCCGAATTGGCCGTCAAAAACGCCGATGAAACCCTCCGCATTGTCAGCAACCGATATGACACCGGCCTCTTGAATGTCGTGTCCCTGCTCGACGCTGAGCTGGCCCGTTACCGATGCAATACAAATTATTATACCGCGCTTGCCGACCATGTGAAAGCCCGGGTCCGCCTGGCCTTGTCGCTTGGCACACTGGATGAAAATTTCAAGTAAGGAAAGGATACTGACGTGAATATGAACCGGAATATAAGGCACGCGATCACTACAGGCATGGTTATAAGCGCCCTCTTCTGCCTTGGCATGGGCTGCGGAAGCGACAAGGAGTCCGGAAACCAAACCAGCGCTGTCAAAACAGTTAAAGCGGTGATCCATGACATTGCATCCGGAAACCGGCCCATCTATTATGAGGCCGCCGGGACAGCACGTTCAAAAACCGCATCCACCATTGCGGCCAAAGTGATGGGCGAAATCAAGAAGATAACCGTGAACGCGGGCGACTCCGTTAAAAAAGGCCAGATACTGCTGCGTATCGAAGGCCGCCAGATATCGGCGGGCCTTCAACAAGCCAAGGCCGGACTGCGGGAAGCCCAACAGGGTGAACAGGCTGCCTTGTCGGCATTTCAGTCCGCTCAGGCTTCGGCAAGTCTGGCCGAGGCCACTTATAACCGCTATAAAAAACTGCTTGCCACGCAGTCCGTGAGTCAGCAGGAATTTGATGAGGTGGAGGCCAGATACCGTCAGGCCCAGGCGGCCCTGTCCCAGGCAAAATTTATGCAGGAATCGGCCAGGGAGCGTTCCAACCAGGCCAAAGCGGCGGTTTCAAGCGCCGAATCTCTGTTTGAAGACACCACGCTGACTTCCCCTTATGACGGCATTATCACCGCACGAATGGTGGATGAGGGAGATATGGCCTCGCCGGGCATGCCGCTTCTTAAAATCGAAGAAACCGGAGCGATGGAAGTCCTTCTGCTTCTTCCGGAAACCCATATCGGCCAGGTGGCCATGGGTGATGCCGTATCCGTTGTTTTTCCTTCCCGAAAAACAGAACCGCCCTTTTCCGGGACCATTACCACCATAGACCCGTCTGCGGACCCCGCCACCCGTTCCTTTCAAATCAAAGTCACACTTCCGGAAACCTCGGATATACGTGCAGGCATGTTCGCCCGGGTCATGATACCCATAGGCCTTGGAGGCATGATCCTGGTTCCCGAAACCGCCCTGGTGCATCAGGGCCAGTTGACGGGTGTTTTTGTCGTGGACGAACAGAACATTGCCCGCTTCCGGCTTGTCCGGCTGGGACGCATATTTAATGACCAGGTGGAAGTCATCTCCGGCTTGAAAAACGGGAATCGCATTGTGGCCGACCCGGATGCCGATATCCTCGACGGCGTTAAAATTGAAAGCGTGAAGGTGGAGGGGGTATGACAAAAATTTCAGGACCTGCGGGCGCACTCGCCCGAATGTTCATCACTTCCAAACTGACCCCGTTGGTCATTATCGCGGGCATATTTTTAGGAATCGCCTCGGTCATCGCCCTGCCCCGGGAAGAGGAACCCCAGATCATTGTGCCCATGGTGGATATTTTCGTCCAGATGCCGGGGGCAAGCGCAAAAGAAATCGAGCAGCGGGTCACCTCTCCCATGGAAAAGCTGATCTGGGAAATTCCCGGGGTTGAATATGTTTATTCTACTTCCAGCCCCGGCTATTCCATGGCCATCGTGCGTTTTTACGTCGGCGAAAACGAGGAAGACGCCATCATTCGGCTCCAGTCCAAGCTCATGGCCAATTACGACCGCATCCCCTGCCTGGTGAGCCCGCCCATTGTCAAGCCGCGCTATATAGACGATGTTCCGATTCTGGCCATGACTTTCTGGAGCGATACCGCAGATCATTATACACTTCGGCGGGTGGCCGCAGAAATGGAAACCATCGTCAAGCGGGAACCCAATGCCTCCCTCACCCAGATTATCGGGGGCCAGCGACGGATTCTTGAAGTGCGCCTGGACCCTTCCCGGGCAGCGGCTTATGGACTGGATGGCGCTAAAATTTCCCAGATGATCCAGGGTGCGAACCTGGAATCCCAGGCCGGCAGCTATCCGTCCGTGGAAGGCCAGGTGCTGGTCCAGGCCGGTGGATTTTTGGAGACGGCGGATGATGTCCGTCGGGTGGTGGTGGGCGCGCACCAGGGCCGGCCCGTGTATCTGGGGGACGTCGCCACCGTCATCGACGGCGCCAGGGAGCCGGACAATTATGTATTTTTTAACACCGGACTTTCCGGAGAAAAGATTCAAGCAAAAACCCCCTCCATGGGCGCCTATCCGGCTGTCACCCTTACCGTGGCCAAACGCAAGGGCACCAACGCCATCACTGTCGCGGAACGGATTCTGAAACGGGTGGAAGACGCCAAAGGCCGTGTGATTCCGGATAATATTCACATGAGCGTGACCCGGCATTACGGCGAAACGGCCAAGGAAAAATCCGATGAACTCCTCCTGCACATGCTTATCGCCGTGGTGTCCGTCACCCTGCTTATCTGGTTTACGCTGGGGCACCGGGAATCCGGGGTGGTGGCCCTGGCCATTCCTGTCACGCTGGCGTTCACGCTGACCGTTTTCTATTTGCTGGGCTATACCTTAAACCGCATCACCCTGTTTGCGCTGATTTTTTCCATCGGCATTCTGGTGGATGACGCCATTGTGGTGGTGGAAAACGTGGTCCGCCATTTTCGAATGCCGGAAAACCGCAACCGGCCCAAAAACACCGTGGCCCTGGAAGCGGTATCCGAAGTGGGCAATCCCACCATCCTCGCCACCTTCACGGTCATTGCGGCCATTCTGCCCATGGCCTTCGTGGGCGGGCTTATGGGGCCGTATATGCGCCCTATTCCCGTTGGCGCGTCTGCGGCCATGATCTTTTCCCTGCTCATCGCCTTTATCATTACCCCCTGGGCCTCGATTCACCTTTTAAAACACGGTCATAACGGCCATGCTGCAGGCGGAGGCCACGGGGAAGTGGAAGACTGGAGTACCCGCCTTTACCGCCGGGTTATGGACCCCCTGATTCACCAGCCATTCTGGCGATGGGGATTTCTGACGCTGGTGATCCTGCTCCTTTTGGGCTCGTGCGCCATGGTGGGCGTGGGCATGGTAAATGTGAAAATGCTGCCTTTTGATAACAAAAGCGAATTTCAGGTCATTATCGACATGCCGGAATCCGCCACCCTGGAAGAAACATCAGCGGCGGCAATGGAAATGGGGGTTTATTTAAAGACCGTGCCCGAAGTCGTAAATTATCAAATTTATGTGGGCACCGCCTCGCCGTTTAACTTTAACGGCCTGGTCCGGCATTATTATCTTCGGCAAGGGCCCCACATGGCTGATATCCAGGTCAATCTGGCCGGGAAACACGACCGTGACCTTCAAAGCCATGATATCGCCAAACGGATGCGTCCTCCCCTCAAGGCCATTGCCGACCGCTATGATGCGCGCATCAAGGTGGCGGAGGTCCCCCCCGGCCCGCCGGTCCTGTCAACTCTGGTGGCGGAAATTTATGGTCCGGACAATGCCCGCCGGGTTGAGATCGCCCGGGATATCCTGGAAATTTTTGAATCCACGGATGAGGTGGTGGATGCGGACTGGTATATGGAAGACCCCCAGCCCCGTTTCCGCCTTGAAGCC
>Ga0209467_1000844_pt1 | contig 33307 bp, 17 predicted proteins | sample Higcelwee11metaG_FD_187175 | JGI IMG/M metagenome (GOLD analysis project Ga0209467, IMG submission 187175) | Freshwater pond sediment microbial communities from the University of Edinburgh, under environmental carbon perturbations - High... | ecosystem: Environmental > Aquatic > Freshwater >... | reverse complement strand
GCGGGCGCTGCGGGACGGCGCCCGCGTCGTCGCCTTCGCCACAAACGTCCCTTGACGCCAACCCGTTCTGTGCGCTGCCGATGCTGCCGTCACCGCAGGAAGCCCGGGGGTTGCTGTTCGCCGAGGCACTGCGCCGGGCCAATGGCAACCAAGCCGTGGCCGCCCGGATGCTGGGCATCACCGCGCAGGCGCTTAACAACCACCTCACAAGGCACAAGCCCGGCTGAGATACAGGACCCGGCCCTCATCAACGCAATGTCCACTTTTGTTGATAAACGCTTGATATCCATCCCGCCGCATGCCGTCCTGACCGCAACCTCGCGGCGTGGCGTAAATATTCATCCCCTTAGTCCTAAAGTTTTTAGCTCCGGTGAGTCGCGTTCTTGGCGCTGTTGATGCTTTGGCCAGCGCCTGTATCGAACAACGACATTCGTATCCAAAGGGGACGCCACCATGAGCGCTGGAAACAACGAACGGCTTCAACCGACGATCGTCATCGCCGAGGACGAGCGTGACCTGCGCGAAAGCATGGCCATGGCGTTTGAGGTGGAAGGCTACGAGGCTTTCCGGTTTGAGGACGGAGCGGAGGCGCTGGCGTTCCTCAACGGTGTCGGCCCGGAAGAGGAGTTGTTGCTGGTCACCGACATGCTCATGCCCCGGATGTCGGGCATGCAGCTGATCGAAGAGGCGAAGAAACGCCTGCCGCTCTTGCCGGTGATCGTGGTGACCGGCTACGGCGACAAGCCGATGCTCGCCGACCTGCTGCGCCTGGGCTGCGACGAGTTCCTGGACAAGCCGATCGACGCGGAGGAGATTCTCGGAGCCGTGAGCCGGGTGTTGGAACACCGCAGAGCCATCGAGGACAACCGTGCCGTCCGGCTCCAGGCGATCGAGTCGATGGGGAACGAGCTGCGCAAAGACCTCGGGAAATATGGGGGTTCCGGCCTGGTACGGCCCGTGGCCGACGCTGCGGCGGGGCTGTTCGAGCTGGAGCGCTCTGGCGACGTCCTCGCCATCCGCCCCTGCAAGGATCTGACTGACTCGCTGGCGGTGGAGCTCAAGGAGATACTCGAACGCGCCCTCGCCGACAAGGCCAGGAAGTTCGTCTTCGACTTCACCGCGGTCCGCGACGTGGAATGCCTGGCGTTGAGCACCCTTTGCGCCTTGGCGATGGAGACCACCCGCTTCGAGGGAGGCAATCTGGAGATAGTCAACGCCTCGGCGGAGATCGTCAAGATGTTCCGTTTTTTGCGGCTCGATATCGTTTTCAGCCTGAAATGAGCATGGAAGGCCAAAGTTATGGAATTCAACGATAAAGAATTGTCGATGGAGTTCAAGGCTGAGTCCTTGGAGCACCTCGCTGCCATCGAAGGCGACTTGCTGACGTTGGAGGAGAACCCGGCGCAGGCAAGCAAAGAGCTTGTCGACAGGATCTTCCGCGCCATCCACACCGTGAAAGGCTCGGCCGGGTTCCTGGGTTGGCACAAAGTCGGGGCGCTGAGCCATGTGATGGAGACGCTGCTCGACCGCTTGCGCAAAGGGCAGATGCCGGCGGCCACCGTGATCAGCGAGCTGCTAGGCGGCATCGACGAGTTGCGGAAAATGGTCGGCGACCTCTTCAACAGCGAAGCGCATGCCATCGACGCCCGGGTGGCGCGCCTGGAGGCGCTGTTGGAGCGCCCCCCGCGCTCCGTCCCCGCTCCAGCCTCCCCAGTTGGGCCAGCGGTGGCCAGCGAGAGCAAGCCGTACTCGATGTGGTCGGCGGCTCCCTCCGCTTGCCGCCATCACGTCCATCTGCTGCTCCCCGACATGCGCGCCTGGCAGAACGCCGGGGGGATGACGCCGCTGGCGCTGTTCAAACGCCTGGAGGAGCATGGGTTCGTGGCCGAGTCGTTGCTGGACATGCCTGTCTCCGGCCTGAGCGGCAACACGCTGGACAAGCCCGTCTCCCTGGGGGTGTTCTACGCCACCGCCCTGGACAAGGACGAGCTCGCCGCGCTGCTTTCCATTCCGGCTGCCTGCATCGCGGAGCTCAAGGAGGGCGAGGCGGCGACTCACGGCAAGAGCCCGGCCCTCAACCATTTCCGCATCGTCTTCCAGCCCAACAAAGACTTGGCGGAAGTGCCGCGGGCCTTGGAACTGCTGTGGGACGACCTGCGCGGCCTGGGCGAATGCGACTTCAAAGAGCTGGAGACGGCGGCGGACGCGGAAGGGCCGGCGTGGCGGATCGACGTGGAGACGGCCGCCGGGGAGAACGCAGTGAAAGACGTGTTCATTTTCGTCGAAGGCAGCTGTCAACTGTCCATCGAGAAGGTGGATCAACGCCAAAAGCCTGTCCTGGAGGAAGAAGAAGATCCGCCAGCGGAGCTCGCCAACGTCCCGGCGAACGTCATGGAAACCGAAACCGCCGCCCCCGCCGCCGAAGGCAAGCGCCATGCCATGGCCGAGAGTCTGCGGGTGCCGTCGGAGAAGCTGGACCAGCTGGTCAATCTGGTCGGCGAGCTGGTGATCCTGCAGGCGCAGCTGACCGCCTCCGCCCAAAGCGAGGGCGCCACGTTGGGGTTGCGCGCCGCCGTGGAGAATTTCCAGAGCCTCAGCGCCGAGCTGCGCGACATCGTCCTGAACATCCGCATGACGCCAATCGGCAACACGTTCAACAAATACCGCCGCCTCATCCGCGACCTTTCCAAAGAATTCGGCAAGGACGTCGAACTGCTCATCGAAGGCGCCGAGACCGAGATGGACAAGTCGGTGATCGACCAGCTCGGCGACCCGCTGCTACATCTGGTGCGCAACAGCATGGACCATGGGCTGGAGACCATCGAGGAGCGGGCCAGGGCCGGCAAACCCGCCCAAGGGACGTTGCGCCTCTCCGCGAGGCAACAGGGGGACAACGTGGTCATCTCCATCGAAGACGACGGCCGCGGCCTGGACTTGGAAGCCATCCGCGCCAAGGCGGTCGAACGTGGCTTGCTGCAAGCTGACGCCACCGTGTCGGAGCACGAGCTCCACCAGATGATCTTCCAACCGGGGTTCTCCACCGCGCGGACGGTGTCGAGCGTCTCGGGCCGGGGGGTGGGCATGGACGTGGTGAAACGCCAGGTGGAGGCGCTGCATGGCTCAATAGACATGACCAGCGAGCCCGGCAAAGGGACGACCATCAGGTTGTCGCTGCCCTTGACGCTGGCGATCATCGAAGGCTTGATGGTCGAGGTCGACAGCGAGTTCTTCATCGTCCCGCTGTCGCTGGTGCGCGAGACTATCGAGCTCACCCGCGCCCAACGCCAGGACGACAACGGGCGGAACGTCGTGGACGTCCGCGGCGGCCTGGTGCCCTATTTGCGCTTGCGCGAGGTCTTCGACTTCCCGGAGGCCGACCCCGACCTGGAGCGGGTGGTGATCGTGGAGTTGGAGGGGAGCAACCTCGGGCTGGTCGTCGACCGGGTGGTAGGCAACCATCAGACCGTGCTCAAGGCGCTGGGGCGGCTCTACCGCGAGGTGACGGTCTTCTCCGGAGCGACGATCCTCGGCGACGGCACCGTCGCCTTGATCCTCGACATCTCCGGGCTGCTGCGCCATGCGAAAAGCAAATGGCATCTCGGCGAAGGCTTCGAGGTGTGAACAAATGTATTGGGTTCAATCGAGTATAGAACGTGTCAACCAATGGAAAGAGGTGGGGAAATGTTCGCGAACATGAAGATCGGGACGAAGTTGTTGGGCGGGTTCATGGCGGTGGCGGGGATAGTCCTTGTCTTGGGCATCCTGGCGGTGTACAACATGCTGAGCATCAAGACGCTGGCGTTGAAGCTCGCCCAGGAGAACGTCCCGGAGGTGGGCGTGGCCAACCAAGTGGAGCGGTGGTCGTTGAACACGATGTACGAGACCCGCGGTTACGCCTTCACCGAGGAGAAAAAGTACCTCGCTGGCGCCGAGAAGAACCTGGGGGAGGTCAAGAAGTATTTGGGCGAGGCAAAGGCGCACGCCGACAAATACAACCTGACGGCCTTGCGCGACAACGCCGCCAAAGCCTTGGCCGCTGCCACGGTGTACGAGCGTCTACTGGCCGAGACGGTGGTTGCGACCAATGCGATGGGCGTAGAGAAGGCGGCGTCACTGGTGGCGGCGGACAAGTATATGGGCATCTGCGATGAATTTCTGACGTCCCAAATGTCTACCCTCGACTCAGAGATCGGTTCGGCCAAATCGGCCGACCAGCTCAAAGAGCGCATCAGGAAAACTATCCTCACCAACAATGTGATCGACCTTGGCAACGCCATCCGCCTCGGCACCTGGCAGTCCATCGCCACCCGCGACCCCAAGCTGTTCCAGGACACCGAGAAGAAATTCGAGGAAGTAAACCAGAAGCTGGACGAGCTGAAGTCGATAACGAAACAGGAAGTCAACCTCAGGGAGATCGAGTCCTGCCGCTCCGCCGGCAAGGAATACCTCGGCTGCATGGAGCGCTTCCTGACCCAGTGGTTCGCCCGCGAGGAGATTGGGAAGAAACGTAACGAGGCCGCCGACCAAGTCCTCCAAGCCGCCCAGGACACTTCCACCCTCGGCATGAAAGACACCAGCGAAGCTTCGGAGAACGCCGCAGGAGCATTAAGCAAAGCTTCCACGATCCTGATCTTCGGTGTGGTCATCGCCATGGCCCTCGCCATCGGCCTCGGCATCGCCATCTCCCGCGCCATCACCGGGCCGGTGCTGGCGATGATGCAAGGGATGAAGGCCATCGCCCTGGGCGACCTCAGCGCCCGAGTCGTGGTGAGCAGCGGCGACGAGATCGGCCAGCTCTCGGCGGCCGCCAACAAGATGGTCGAAGCCCTCGACGACAAGGCCAAGTTGGCGCTGCTGATCGGCGACGGCGACCTGCGCCAGGACGTGAAATTGGCGTCCGACAAGGATAGCCTCGGCTTGGCGCTCAGGAAGATGGTGGAGAACCTGCGCGAGGTGGTGGCGGACGTGAGCTCCGCGGCGGAGAACGTGTCCTCCGGTAGCGAGGAGATGAGCGGCACCGCCGAGAGCCTCAGCCAGGGCACCTCCGAGCAGGCGGCGTCGGTGGAGGAGATCTCCTCGTCCATGGAGCAGTCCACCGCCAGCATCCAGCAGAACACCGAGAACGCCCGGCAGACCGACCGGATCGCCACCAAGGCGTCGCAGGACGCGCAGCAGGCGGGCGAGTCGGTCGCCAAGACCGTCCAGGCGATGAAGGACATCGCCCAGAAGATCTCGATCATCCAAGAGATCGCGAGGCAGACCGACCTGCTGGCGCTGAACGCCGCCATCGAGGCGGCCCGCGCCGGGGAGCACGGCAAGGGCTTCGCCGTGGTGGCGTCGGAAGTCCGCAAGCTCGCCGAGCGCAGCCAGACCGCCGCGGGCGAGATCAGCAAGCAGTCGTCCTCCAGCGTCGAGATGGCGGAAGGGGCCGGGGCGATGCTCGACAAGCTCGTGCCCGACATCCGCAAGACCGCCGACTTGGTCAAGGAGATCGCCGCGGCCAGCGAGGAGCAGAGTAGCGGCGCCGCCCAGATCAACAAAGCCATCCAGGAGCTCGACAAGGTGGTGCAGCAGAACGCCTCCGCCAGCGAGGAGATGGCCTCCTCCAGCGAGGAGCTCGCCAGCCAGGCCGAGCAGCTCCAAAGTGCCGTCGAGTTCTTCAAGGTAGAGAGCTCCGGGCGCGGCAAGCGCGCCCCCGCCGTCGCGGCGCGGCGCCAGAAAAGCCTGCCGCCCCCCGCCCACAAGCTCGCCAAGAAATCCGCCGGACACGGCGCCCTCATCGAGCTGGACATGGAGAGCGACGACAGAGACAACGAATTCGAGAAAAACTAATTAGCGGAGAAAGGAGCATATCATGGGCGTAGCAAAGATCACCGAGACGTCGCGCTACCTGACGTTCAGGATAGGCGCCGAGCTGTTCGCCATCAACGTCTTCAGGGCGCGGGAAGTGTTGGACATGAGCCGTATCACCCGGGTGCCGACGGCGCCGCACTACATGCGCGGCGTGGTCAACGTCCGCGGCAACGCCATCCCCGTGGTCGATCTGCGGATCAAGTTCGGCATGCCCGCCGCGGAGGAGACCGAGAACACCCGCATCATCGTGCTGGAACTGGAGATGGACGGCGAGACGGTCGTGGTCGGCGGCCTCGCCGACGCGGTGCATGAAGTCCTGGAGCTCGAACCCCAGGACATCAACGAGCCCCCCACGCTCGGCATGCGCTGGCGGACCGACCTGATCCTCGGCATGGGCAAGCGCGACGACCAGTTCATCATCATCTTGGACATCGACAAGGTGTTCTCGCTCAACGAGCTCGCCGCCGTTCAGGGCGGGCTGGAAACATGACGGACAACCCCTTCCATCCCGAGACGCTAAGCGACCGGCAGTTCGCCGATTTCGCGGCGGTGATCTCCGCGAAGCTCGGCATCAAAATGCCGAGCTCGAAGAAGACCATGCTGCACGGACGGCTGCAACGCCGGGCGCGCGCCCTCGGGCTGGACGGGGCGGCCGCCTACCACCACCATTTTTTCGCCAACCCCGAAACCCAGGTCGAGGAGCTCCAACACCTCCTCAACCTGGCCACCACCAACAAAACCGACTTTTTCCGCGAGCCCGCCCACTTCGACTACCTGATCAAGACAGCCCTGCCGGAATGGCGTAAAGCCAACCGCGGCCCGCGCTTCAACGTCTGGTCGGCCGGCTGCTCCACCGGCGAGGAGCCCTATTCCATCGCCATGGCGCTGGCGGCGGAGGCGGAACGCGAGTTCTTCGACTTCTCCATCCTGGCCTCCGACGTCTCCACCAGAGTGCTGGAACACGCCATGGACGCCATCTACGCGGAGGAGCACACCACCCCCATCCCCCCCGAGGCGCGGCGCAAATACCTGCTGCGCAGCCGCGACCGTAGCGTCCGCAAAGTCCGTTGCGCCCCGGAGATCCGCTCACGGGTGCGCTTCGGCATCCTCAACTTCCTCTCCCCGGCGTACGGGATCGAGGAGCCCTTGGACGTGATTTTCTTCCGCAACGTCATGATCTATTTCGAGCGCGAGACCCAGCAGGAGGTGGTCACCAAAATGTGCCGTCACCTCCGCAGCGGCGGACACCTCTTCATCGGCCATTCCGAGACCCTCAACGGCCTGTCGCTCCCGCTCAAGCCGGTCGGGGCCGCCACCTACCGGAGGCTCTGAGATGCCGCGCCTCGCCCCCACGTTCAGTCCCGTCCCCGACGGCTCGACCCCGTTGGAGTTGAACATCTCCTCCGGCGAGCTCCACGTCAGCGCCGCCCCTTGCCTGATCGGGACGGTGCTGGGCTCCTGCGTGGCGGTCGCGGTGTTCTCCCCGCAGCGACGGCTCGGCGGCTTGAACCACTACCTGCTCCCGGACGACGGAGACGACGGCCGCCACGCCGGGTGGGCCATCCCGGAGCTAGTCCGCCGCGTCAGTGCTTTTGGTTGCAAGCCACGGGATCTCCAGGCGAAGATCTTCGGCGGCACCAGCCCCGTGTCCGCCATGCGCGGCAAGCGCGGGGTGGGCGACGCCAACGTCGAGGCGGCCCGGCGGCTGCTGGCGGAACTGGGGATAAAAGTGGTCGGCGAGCGGGTCGGCGGCGACGACGGGATGAGGGTTATCCTCGAGTCTTGGACCGGTGTCGTCTGGGTCAGAATCCACCAGCGACGCCATTGACCACGGAGGGGCCATGCCCGCGAAAACTAGAGTGCTGATCGTTGACGACTCCGCGGTGGTCAGGAAGACCTTGTCCGCCATCCTGTCCTCGGACCCCGGCATCGAGGTCATGGGCGTCGCTGGCGACCCCTACCAGGCCGCGGAGCTGCTCCGCCACGACGTCCCGGACGTGATCACGCTGGACATCGAGATGCCGCGCATGGACGGCCTGACCTTCCTGCGCAAGCTCATGCGCCAGCACCCCATCCCGGTGGTGATCTGCTCTAGCCTTGCGGAGGACGGGTGCGAGACCACCCTAAAGGCGCTTGAGTACGGAGCGGTGGACATCATCACCAAACCGAAGCTCGGCACCAAAGACTTTCTGGAAGAGTCGAGGATGATCATCTGCGACGCCGTCAAGGCGGCGGCGAACGTCAAGACGCGCAAATTGGCGGTTCACATGGCAGTCAGCCCGAAACTCACCGCCGACGCCGTGATCGCCAAGGCGCGCCCTGACACCATCCTCACCCGGACCACCCAGAAGGTGATCGTCGTCGGAGCTTCCACCGGCGGCACCGAGGCGCTCTGTGTCTTACTGTCAAAGTTGCCCATGGACGCGCCCGGGATCGTCGTCACCCAGCACATGCCGGAGACGTTCACGAAATCCTTCGCCGAGCGCCTGGACAGCCTCTGCCATGTCAGCGTCAAGGAGGCGTCGGACAACGACACCGTGGAACAGGGTCTAGTTTTGATCGCCCCCGGCGGCCGGCACACCTTGCTGAAGCGCAGCGGAGCGCGCTACTACGTCGAGGTGCGCGACGGCCCGCTGGTCAGCCGCCACCGGCCGTCGGTCGACGTGCTGTTCCGCTCCTCCGCCCGCTACGCCGGGGCCAACGCCGTGGGCGTGATCCTCACCGGCATGGGCGACGACGGGGCCAACGGCATGAAGGAGATGAGCGACGCCGGAGCCTACACGTTGGCCCAGGACGAGGCGAGTTGCGTGGTCTTCGGCATGCCCAAGGAGGCCATAGCGCGCGGCGGGGTCAGCCGAGTCCTGCCGCTGAACCGGCTAACCGAGGCCGCCTTGGCCGCCTGCCGGTGATTTACCGTATTGACAAGAGGTGGTCGTCGCCAACTTATGCGACCCGGCGCAAAAGAGAGGCGCAGGCGGAGAAAGGCAGCAAAACGATGGGGCAAACGTGGAAACGTGCCTTGCCCTACGCCAATGGGCACTATATGGTTTTAATGTGACGTTTTGGATGGCAACACTCCGGCACGGCCAGCCGCTTTAAAGAAAACAGCGAAACTGAGGGATATGAACATGAAAAACTCGTCCAGATTCCGTTCGATATCTTTCAATTGCCAAGATCATTCATTGACTCGGCTAGCATTGTCGGCGCTTGTCATGCTCGGCATGGCGACTGCCTGCATGGGGGGGAGTGCCAAGCTCGATCCGGTGTATTTGCGCTTCGATCAGCTTACGGCCAACTATCAATGCAGCCTCGAACACAGTGTGTATAAGACGGTCAGACACGATGACCTGAAAATAGAGGTCTTGCGAAACGGGAAAGTCGTTCGGACGGACACGACGGATGTCGTCGCCACCCCGTTTAATTTTACGGACAGCGGCCTTGACGGCGAGAGCGTTTACGAATATAAAACATACTGGAAACAGACCGATATGGAAACGGGATTTTCCATCGAAGGCGCTGGTATCTTGCCTCTCTGGATTACGCTTACGGCTACCCCCCGGTACGTATGGGGGACTCTGCCGAAAGACGATACGATCGATGGATACATGGCGGAGGGCATTGACTTCGCCCTGAACATCCCCGCGGGCAAGACGCTGACCATCAACGATTCCGCGGTCAATGCGGGAGGGCAGCTCGATGTCTATGGAGCGATCAACTTAAACAAGGTTGAGCTTTACGGCATCATTAACGTCATGGGAAACATCAAGGCGTTGAATGTCAAGGCGCCTTCGCAATCCGCGCGAGGGGAGATATGGCTCAACTCGCCGGTTTCGATCAGCGGGCCACTGATGGGCGATAGGACAATTGAGGGCGCGCTTGTCCGGATCAACCCCGGCGCGGCCGGATCGAGCATAAGCGGCAGCAAAGGGCTGTTTGTCAACGCTTCCGCGAACGCGAGTTTCAGCGACAACACCGATTTGTCGGTCGCGTTCCTTGCGACCGCCAAAAACATCACGATCAACGGCGGGACGGTGAAGGATATCGGCATTCATGGGCCTGCCTCAGGTTCCTCCATGAATGTTGCCAACGCCCAAATAAATGGGTTGGTGCACCAGGGCGAGCCCGACATGTCCGGCTGGAAAAGCGGTGGACAGCTCATCTTCACGAACTGCGTGATAAATCCGACACTGAAGATAACGTCCCCGATCTACCCGGACGATACCCAGTTCAAGGACTGCAAATTCCATAGCGGCAACGCCGTAATCGACGGAGGCTGCGTCTCCATCTACGGCGGGAAGCCGAAGTTCACATCATGTCATTTTGTCGGACGTGTGGTTCTCAGCGGGCGGACTGCGGCCGTTTTCGACGGGAACAAATTCAGGGAGCGGATGCACCTGCTCAGCTATGACACCGGGCCGGACAATCCCCCATGGCACGAGGCCTCAAGCATTGCCCCCGTCATCACCAACAACAGCTTCCTTGGGCTTGCAGCGATCCAGTACGGGGATGGGGCTACGGGAGAACAATATCCAGCGGTTCCCATTGAGATCGGAGCCAACTATTATGGAGACCCGAACGGGCCGGGGATGAGCTCTTTTCTGGCCAATCTCGGCGCTAATGTCAACATGTATTCCCCACGAAATCCACGCACGCAGATCTTTGCGTTCCCGAACGGGCACAATCAAACCGGCGGGCAATGGGCTGACGACGAAGTGTTCCCCCTCTTATGGACGACCGGTTGCGTGGTCGGCCAGAATTCCATCCCATACCAGCTCGGGACTGGCCTTCTTGCGCAAGGCAAGGAGAGCCTGCTGAGCGTCCAGGTCGTCACCAGCCATGACAACGTCGCGGGGATGAAGGTCATTGTGGAATTCGACGGAAATGTCGTGCCGGAAATAGGGAGCTCGCCCATTTTGCGTCGTGACATCAGTGGATATCCGCCAGATGGGGTCTCAAACGGTTGCGCCACCTTCGATTTTATCCTGCCCCCGCCTGCCGGAGCGACTGCGACATTGAAAATATGGCAGGATGACACGGATGTCACGCATGCGGATATTCTCAACGAAAAACGAGGGCGGGTGTTGCTTTCCGATCGGACTTTAGCCTTCAGGGCTCCTCCGACGCGCCAGTTGCGTTTGATCCTGCGCCCAATGTGGATATATGGCTACGCGACACCTTCGGCCGCGGCGTTCCAGGCGAATCTTCAGCCTTACTTCCCCTCCCTTCTCGGAGTCCGGCAACAGGACATAAGTTATACCATCGGCATGACCGAAATCCTCCTGATCGGAGACCTTACCGGCATGAGCACGGAAGCGTTGTGGCAGGCCCTCAGGAACAGATGCAGAAACGCCTTGAGCCTCACGGGACTAGTCGAACAGATTGATTTCAGCGTGATTATCATGCCGCCTGGAAGCATGGCGGCCATCTTCGGCGGCGGCACCGACGGGCTCAATGTCGATCCTTATCGCGGGGCGATCTACGTGGACGCAGGGGCGTTTGAGGCAACCATCCATGAATTCGGCCACGCCGGGCCGGAGCTATACACCGACACCGAACAATACGACCTGCCCGCATATCAGAACTCCGGCGGCATGCCGCTGACCGCCTGCGCCTTGTTCAATAACGACAACGCCGCGTCGGGCCCTTTTGATCCAGGCAGCAGGTTCCGTCATCTTCCCGGCGACGCGGCGAGCTATTCATGGACATGTTCGCGGGAATGCGTGGACGTCATGGGATCGCAGGGCGCCAATCAGACCTGGATCAATTATGGAACCTTGGACGCGTTGACCGAATACATTTACGCGCTGGCCCCAACGGCCGCGAAGACCGCAAAAACCGCCCCGGCACCCGTGCCCCCCGGCAAGAAAAGGATCATGCTCTGGAGCCTGAGCGAAAAAGATCCGGCGAACCCGCCTGCCCACAGAATCCTGTCGGGAACGCTTCGCGCGTTCAACATCACCAGCGTTCCATGCCAAATCATCGCGCCTGGAAGCGCGCCCGGCAACGAAGTCATCGCCTATGGCCCGAGCGGCGCGCCACTGTTTTCCGGTTCCTACGCGATACTCGAGAACAACACCAGTCCCACAGGAGACAATTATTATTGGACAGGAACTTACGATATTCCGGAAGAGTCGGTCCGACTGGTGGTCAAAGACGCGCGGGGAACCGTGTTCGACATCCAGTCCTATGGCGCGGTGACGTCGGAATTGACCGCGCCGAAGACTGGCGACACGCTTGGCGACAGCGTCAGATTCGAATGGAACGCCACCGCATGGGCGTCCGGCCAGCCCCTCCAGCACCTGCTCCTTTTAAGCCCTGACGGCGGGACGACCTGGCTTGACCCGGTATTTGTCGAGAAGAGCTCCTCCTACGAAACCTCGACGGAGGGCGTTCCGATTTCAGGAAACCTGGTCGCCCGGCTGGTCTCTTCCGACGGCTTGCGGGATTCCCAAACGGAAATCGGCGGCGTGAAAATCGGCGCCAGGGCGCCGCTCGTAAAAATCATATCGCCACTGGACGGGCAAATCTCCGACCCGGGTTTCACCTGGACACTAAAGGGCTCCGCGATGGACGTCGACGGCGACATGACTGACAGCCCGGTCTGGGAATCCTCGCTCGACGGCAAGCTCGGAAAGGGCGATGTCCTTTCAGGCGTCATCCTTTCCGCCGGCGAACATGTCCTGACGTTCTCCACCTCCGATTCAGGGGGGCGTTCCGCCGCCACGGCAGTCACGGTGAAAGTCGCCACGGCCCCGCTAGCCACGGTTGACCTATCCCTTGAGCCAGACGCGCTGCGCGTGATAATCCCTGGGAAAGGCCCCGTCTCATCGTCCTGGGCCAGCCTTGAACCAGGTCTGACACATCGGGCGGAAATGCTTTTCCGCAACACCGGGACAACCGTCGACGCCACGCTCACGCTATCGCTCAAGACTCCCGCCGGAGCATCCTCGGAGCTCGCCGCCAAAACTGTCACAGTCCAAACGTTCGGCACCTACACGCTGAACGCCGAGTTCATCCCGGACGCCAAGGGGGAATATGTGCTCACCGGGAAAGTCGAAGCCGTGAAGCCTCCCGACCCGGACCGCGCCAACAACGAACGGTCATGGTCGTACGCCGTGCGCAGCCAGGCAAAAATTGACTTTGAGACCGCCGGGGACGGAGTCGGCACAGTCACATCCACTCCGGCAGGAGCTGGCGCCGGAACAGGCACGCTCGGACTTTTCGACCTCGGGACCCAGGTAATTATGACCGCCGTGCCCGCCGCCGGTTCCGTCTTCACCGGCTGGAGCGGCGATCTGGGCGGAGCCGACATCAGCGGCGAAGTGGCGGTGATCGGCAACCTCAAGGTCACCGCCACCTTCAAGGCGGGACACCAGCTGACCGTCGTCAACGGCGCAGGTTCTGGATATTATCTCACGGGGCAGTCGGTTACGATCACGGCCGAACCTCCTTCCGCCAGGCGGGTCTTCAAAAACTGGACAGCCACCGCAGGCTCCTTGGCGGACGCCAACGCCCCGAGCACAACCTTCACCATGCCAGCGGCCGACGCCACCGTCACTGCGAATTTCATCCAAGCCGCCACTTACCATTCCGCAGACTACAATCCGGCGGACTGGCAAATCGACATCTTCGAGCTGCTGCGCGTCGTGACCCTGTTCAACAATGGCTTGTATTATCATGTGGACGCCACCAGCCTAGACGGGTTTAGCCCCTCACCAACGCAAGCCGGCTTCGTTCCGGGAACCTACCATGCGGCGGACTTCAATCCCGCTGACGGGAGGATTGACGTTTTCGAGATGCTACGTGTCGTGACACTGTTCAACAACGGCATGTATTACAAGTTCGACCCAGGCGGGATAGACGGGTACAGTCCGTCGAGCACCAAACCCTGAGCGGCCAACGCCCCCGTCGTAGACAAGCAGTTCGCCACCTGGACAGGCGACATCGACCAAGTTTACAGCCCCACATCAGCCGCTGCGGTTGTCACGATGCCCGCCAAGGCCATGGCCGTCATGGCGACCTACGAGGACATCTCGGTGACGACCTACACCATCACCGCCACAACCGGAGTCAACGGCTCCAACACCTCCTCTGGCTCCGTTTCGTGGTGGAGGGCGGAAGCCAGGCTTTTACCATCGCCGCCAACGAGGGCTACAAGATCAGCGATGTGCTGGTTGACGGTAACTCCGTGGGCGCAGTCTCCAGCTACGAGTGTAATGCACCCCTGTTTTCAAGGGGCGCGTTACGTAACCCGCCCCGATTTCACCGCCGTCCGAATTTGGCAGTCCCATCATTGGCTGGACGCCGCCGCCATGAACCAATGTTCGTATTCCACCGGGGTGTCATACCCCAAGGCTGAATGGGGGTACAAGGCGTTGTGCTCGGCGATCCATTTGCCGAGCGCCCCCCTCCAGCTCGCCGAAAGACGACCAGTCCCTCGGCCAGACCAAATCCTCCCTGATGGTTCTGATGACGCGCTCCGTGTCGGCGTTCCCCTTGGGGTTGCAATAGCTGCTGAAGACCTGGCAAAAGCCAAGAGCCTTGGCCGCCTCCATGTAGGCTTTCGAGGTGGGCTGGGATCCATGGTCGCTGACCAGATACAGCCCGTCCGGCTTAGTCCTTGATCCCGTGGGGAAACTGCGCCGCCACCGCCGAATCGAGGGCCGCCAACCAGTTGGAGGCCTTGCTTGTCCGGCTCAAGCTCCAGCCGACGAGCTTCTTGCTTGCCCAGTCGAGCACGACATGCAGGTACGCCCAGCCTTCGCTCGGGATCATGACCTTCGTCATGTCCGTGCCCCAGAGGGACTTGGGCTCGCGGCCGCGCATCTTGTGGGTCTCCGCCTCGCGGGGGGCTTTCAAGCGCCGGGCGGGGCGCACGTCCAAACTGTTGGCCTTCATGACGCGCATAACCCGCTTGTGGTTGATCTTCAAGCCTTCGCAGCGCCGCAACCACGCCCAAACCCGGCGGCAGCCCCAGGCGGGATGCTCACGTTGCAATTCCTCGATCTTTGGGAGGATGGCCTTGTCAGCCTCGAAAGACCTCGCCCTCCGGCTCACCAGTCGTTTTTTGAGCTCCATGGCCAGTTCCCCGACGGCTTGCGTCAGCCGCCGGTTCTCCGCTTTCAGCCGCTTCGCCTCCTTGTCCACTCCGCCACGGGCGAACAGTTTCGCCCCCTCCTCCATCAGGCAGTCGTGTCATTGGTAGAATTGCCCTTGGCTTATCTGGTGGCGGTTGCAGCATTCCGCCAGCGTCGTCGCGCCCTTCAGGCCTTCCAGCACGACCTCCAGCTTCTCCCGCCCCGTCCAGTTCCGTTTTTACATCCGTCTTCATGACTCCCGTTTACTCCCTTAATTTAGCATTGTTATAACGGGGTGCAGTATAACACCAATGCCACGCTCCTTGAGCGAAAACGGGTGTGGGCGCGGAGTGGCCTCATTGACGGTGAGGACGAAGCGGAACGTTGCGCCCATCCCCCACATCGCCGCTGGCCAACCAGCAGCGCACCCTCGGCGGAAGCAAACCAGTTGTCATCGGAACGTCCCAGCGCCCGGCAGCACCCATGACCGGAAAAGGTGCCTCTGCGCTGAAACCAGACCGAAGAACACCTGCGACGCCCTGCCGGAATAGTGACTCCGGGAGTGCGTCCCCCTGTTGCCCGGCGGCCAACGAAGGACATTTTAGTTCGGCGAAATCGGGACATGTTCGCTCGGCGGTGAACACCTGCCGCCTTTCAACGCCGCAAGGATCAGCTGCGACGCCCTCTCGTTCATGATCAGCTTGCTCTCCCCGGCGAAGTCCCTGGGGAAATCGTTCGTGGGGACGAAGTTCTTCTGGATGTCCTCCACCAGGGATTCGCTGCTGGCCTTGATGTCGTCTTGCTATGGCATGTTCTCCTCCTTCCGTTGTTAGTCTATTGGCTTATCTCCGCTTAACGTTTATTTCTTGTTCCGGGTACACCAGCCCTGCATCCTTTCCCTTACACTCATGATGCAAATTCCTTTTCTCGTCTGGGTTGCCAGCATAGTTGAGCATGTTCCGCAGCAGACGTTCGGCGACGGGGGCTTGTCCGAGGTTTTCACGGATGTTTAGGCAGTTCATGACGATCCGTCCTGTACCGTGCCGGTACACCGCCACGTAAGGCCCGGATTTGTAGCCAAAGCAGGTTTGGAGCGCGCCACATACCACTTCCTCCGGGACTCCGAGGGCATCCAGGCACATCCCGCTGTGCGGGACGATGTTCCGGTACGACGCCCAGTCCAACAGGCCAGTGGGCAGACTGGCGAAGATCGGGTGCCGTCGAGCCCAGTCGTCCCGGTGGTAGAAGCCCGCGACGAAGTCGATCCTCTTCACGACGGGTGAGTGGAAGCGGGCTAATGCGTCTGTCTCGCAGCAAGAAACACGCAGACGGCACCCGCGGCTACCGCTGACAAGCTTCACCGCCAGCAAGTGTGCGCCTTTCTTGAGGTCGACGAGAGCACCGTGGTTGAGGGCTGCCTGCGGCCCCTCATCATTGCCAGTGGACAGCGTGTCGCTCACCGCTTTGCCGTCCAGCCACGCCTTGTACCAAAAATCCGCGCCAAACTTGATCTCGTGGGGCCCGCCGCGCTGGATTTCGAACGGGACATAGATGTAGGCGACGGACTTCTCCTCGACACCGCCCCACAGTGGCGACAAATCCTGGCAACTGCCGTCCTCTCCCGCTTCGACTTCATGCCGTTTGCCGGTTTGTCCGCCAAGCTGCAACGTCTCTGGTACTCGGAAGAGCTGGCCGAGTTCCGGCTCCGGGGCATTGCTCTCGAACTTCTCAAACACCGTCCAGTGTGCGGGCATGAGCGCCGAGTCGTTGGTTAATAACACCTGGGGTGTGAGCATGATTGCGGTAGACCCTTGCTCGATGCGCCGCGAGAATTCGTCCAACAGGGGGCGGGTGACGAAACGGTTGCCGCTGGTCAGGATGACTTCCCGCCGCGGGGAAGCTCCGAGGGCGAACGGGCGGCAGGCGATGCCGCGCTCCTTCAGCCATTCCTCCAATTTCGGGTCGTCACCCCATAAAGCGACCTCGGCATTGACCTCTGGCATCAGCGTCGGGTCGGACACATGGAACACAGCTTCGCCGTCAACGGCGGCCGCCCCAGAAACGAAAGTGGCGGTCAGCCGATGGCGCCCGGCGGGACCCTCGAGCTTCACGTCCTTCTTCCAAACCGGGAGGGCGAAGGGCTGTTCCGTGTCCGCGATCTGAAGCGGAACCGTTTCACGCAAGAGCACTTCCTGATTGGGGCCGAAGAGCGCCACCTCTACCTGGTATTCGCCGGGCTTCAGGACATCCTCGTTGGCTAACACCACCTCGGCATGCACGGTTCCTCCATGGTAGATATTCCACGGTTCGACAAACAAGCTCCACTTGAGCGGCGCGAAGCCGGTCCGAATGGCGTCCACAGCGCCGGGCTTCAAGTCGCGCAGGAAGGTGATCGGCCCTTCGCCGCAACTCACCTCGTCGTGCAGGGCAGTCATGCTGTAGCCGATCAGGCGCGGGTTGGCGCGGAGCGCGTTCAAACCCAGGCGCCGATGTTCCGCGTTGGCCGCCAGACAGGCTTTGAAGTAGTCCTCAGGGCGGCCGAACAGCTCGTCAAGACGCCATTGCTTCCAGTCGGCCATGAACTTGTCCAGTTGGCCGCGGTAGTACAACGCATCCATCTTGTCGGTGGCGTCCAGCCTCTCGTAATGGCGCGTGAGCGCCACCAGATCGACGGCGCTGGCGACACCGTATTCGGAAAGGAAGAAGCTCCCCTCCTGGCATCTGCCGTCAACCTCCTGCAGCCAGGAGCGGTCGGCATCGTCAACCTTCCAGACGCCGTTGCCGCCGCGCAGCCAAGCGATCTCGGTGGAGCGGTGCGGCACAGGCATGTAGTTGTGGATGTCGCTCAGCTGGACGTTCCAGGTTTTGGAGCCGGGGCGGCTGAGGCTGTTGACGCTCCTGTCGTTGTCCCAACGCCCGCTGTTGAGCAGGCAGGCGCGGCTGTTGTCGAGTTCACGCAGCTTCGGGAGCATCTCCACCGCATGGCGGAACACGGCCCCGTCGGGGCTCTCGTTCAGCAGATCCCAGAGCGCGACGCAAGGGTGGTTGCGGTCGCGGCGGACGATTCCTAGGAGCGAGCGGTCGAACCGCTCCTGCATGGCAGGCGAGTCGCCCATGCGCCATGAGGAGGAGGACTGTTGCATGACCATCATCCCCAGCTCGTCGCAGAGGTCGAGTTGGGCTCTGGCCCCCGCGAAGGGGAGAAAGCGCAGCATGTTGAAGCCCATCGTCTTGGCGTAGATGATGTCTTTCCGCAACGGCGCCAAATCCTGGCAGGAATGGATCTTGACGGGGGTGGTCCAGACGCTGTGCGCGCTGCGCAGGAAGACGCGGTGGCCATTGAGCCGGAAATAGCCGTCCTCGAAATCGAAGTGGCGGAAGCCGCAGCGAACCGACTGTTCATCAATCGACAAATTTCCCTCCGCCTGTAGACGCGTCGTCACACGGTACAGGAACGGATCATCCAAGTCCCATAGCCGATGTCGGGGGAGGCGCAGGCTGCCGCCGAGCAGGCTGCGGCCCCTCGGCGCCGTCGCCTCCATGGTCGACCAGGCTGCGGTCTCGCCGCCAACGGCGGGGGCGACCGCAAGGCAAAGCCGGACCTGGGCGGCGCCGGGGCCAGCGTTGTTGACGCTCACTTCGACGTTGATCTCGCCGGTCTTCCAGTTCGGCGACACATGCAGCGCCTCGATACGGACGGCGGGGACAGTCAGCAATTCAACGGAGTCGAGGACGCCGCCGAAATTCCATTCCATGCCTGGTTTATGGGGAAGGACTTTGGCTCCCCGCGCCGTCTCGTTTAGGACGACGCCGTCGATCCGCTCATGGGTCGGATTCAGGACGCGGATGGCGAGGAGGTTGCCTTTCCCCGGGCTGACTGCGTCGGTGACGTCCAAGGCGAACGGTTCCTCGGCGTCCTCGTGGGAGCCGACCGCTTTTCCATTCACCCAGATGTCAGCCTTGTAGTCCACCGACCAGAATCGCAGCAGGGAACGCCCTTCGGGATGGGGCTTTTGGGGCGCTTCGAAGCGCCTCCAGTACCAGGCCAGCCCGTGGTAGTTGGGGAAGACTTCCTGGATGGTGGCCGGAATGGTGACGGACTTGGCCTCGGGACTCGGTGTCTCGAACCATTTCTCCTCGTGGCCTCGATTGTCGGGATCGGTGGCGATCAGCCACCCTTCGCCATCGAGATTGGTGACTGCTGTGGTTTCGTGTCTCATGGTTTTCCCTCTATGTTTTCCTCTCAGTTTTCAAGGCGTGACTAGGCATGGTGGGAGACGAAAGCGTAATCTCCCGACAAGACCTGGAAAACCGCATGGCCAGCCTCCATCCTCACGAACTTGACGCCTTCGGCCCCCTCTGCGGGGACGCCGCCCTCGCTCACTTGCCGGGGTGTGTCCGCCCGTACATACAGCATGGCCTCGACGCCAAAGGGGATCCGGACTTTCAGCTCAACGCGCTCCTGGCTTTGGGACCACTCCGCACGGAATTCCCCTTTGACCGTCTTTAGCGAGACCTTGGCCCAAGGCAAGCCTGGCGGCATGAAAGGCTTGACGAGCACCCTCTCGAACCCCGGGGTGTCCTCATCGACCTTGACACCACCTAATTCCTTATAAAACCAGGAGTCGACGCTGCCGCGCATGACGTGGTTGCCGGACCATCCCGTGCCTGCCACGTCCCACTTCTCCGTCAAGGTCGTCTTGCCCCGGAGCATATGCAGCCAGCTGGGATGACTGTCCTGGGTGGCGAGAAGCCAGGCGACATCTCCCCGTCCCTCGCGGGACAACAACTCCATCACATATTTCACTCCAAATATACCTGTGGTCAGATGCCCGTCATGCTTGTTCACAATATCATCGACGAGCTTGGCGAACACCGCCTCCCGTTCCTCTTCCGGAACCAAGCCGAGGAACAAAGGGAAGCCGTTCGCGAACTGGCTACCATCCTCATAGCGGCGCTCGACCTTGTTGAAGAAACGCTGATTGAACGCGTCTTTCACCTGTTTCGCGAGCGCCACATATTTTTCGCAATCTTCAGCGCGGCCGAGGAACTTGGCTATTTTCGCGGTGAGGTCCGTCATGTAATAGTAAAAGCCCGTCGAAGTCAGCTCCGGTCCGCCCTGTTTCCACCCCTCGGCCTCGGAAAGCCAGTCGCCATAGGTGTCCGCCGGTAGGACATGGCCATCCGCTCTGGAGGAGAGGAAATCCACGTGCCTTTTGAAGGCCTCGAAGTTGTCCTCCAGCACGCTTTTGTCGCCATAGTACAGGTAATGATACCAGGCGACCAGGTGATAGCCGCTACTGAACGAGGGCACCGAACCTTCAGTCAGCGGCCACGGCGCGATATGGGGGATATTGCCGTTGGCCTCCTGATTCCTTTTGATGTCCCGCAGCCATTTGATGTAGAACATGTTCATGTCGAAATTGTGGATGGCCTCCTCGGTGGTGAGATGGGCGTCGCCAAGCCATCCCAGCCGCTCGGCCCGCTGGGGACAATCGCTCGGATAGCCCATCAGGTTGGACAACTGCGACCGGAGGACCGCGGCATGAATTCGGCCAATCCGTTCATCGCCGCATTCAAAGATCCCGGCCTGCGCCACCGCCGAATGGACGACCACGCCCTCGATGTCTTCCGCTCGCAATTGATAATCCAAGCCGCTCACCTCCACGAACTGGAAACCGTGATAGGTGAACCGGGGTTCGAAAAGCTCCAGCCCTCCGCCTTTGGCGATATAGCGGTCCGTCGCCTTGGCGTCATGGTTCTTGGTGATGTCAAGACACCCGTCCTTGAGCTCCTCCGCATGCCGGAACACGACGTGGCGCCCCTTGTCCGCCCTCAACTTCGCGCGGATCCACCCAGCGAAATTCTGCCCGAAATCCACGAGCGACACGCCGCCGCCGGGATAGGTCACCGAGACAGGCTTCAATAATTCCATGCGTTGGATCGCGGGCATCGCCTGGACGAACAGCTCCCCCCTTGGGGGCTTGACGGTCTTGGCGCCTGCCCAAGTGGAGTCGTCAAAGCCAGGTTTGTCCCAATCAGCAAGCTCCATGTTGGCGTCGTAGGTCTCCCCGTCGTAGAGGCAATTCCGGCGCACCGGGCCGTCCGCCACTTTCCATGAGTCGTCGCTGTCGACCACTAAGCTGTCGCCCTCGCCATACGTCACATGCATTTGCAGCAAAGCCCGTTTCTCTCCATACCAGGGGGCGCGCCAATTCCAACGCTGCGGAAGGGGGTTGAACCAGCCATTGCCCACCATGAGGCCCAGCACATTCTCGCCCTCCTCCAAAAATTCCGAGACCTCGTAGCTGTCGTACAAGACGGTTTTGGAGTAATTGGTCTTGGCCGGATTAAGCGCCTTCGCCCCAACCTTTTTCCCATTTATCGTCAACTCATAAAGCCCGAGGCCGCACACATGGACGAGCGCCTTGGACACCGGCTTCGGGAGCGTGACGCTTTTACGCAAAAGCAGCGAATTCTCATCGTAGCTGGAACGTACCCCATTGATCGTGAACTCATAACGTCCGGGGCCGCGCTCCTGGACGATGGCCGTGGACAACAAATCCCCATCAAACGTGAAACTGTCCCTGTCATATTCGGTCGCCTCGCCCGCGTCATCAGCTCCCACGAGCCTGCCCTTCTTGAAGCGATAAAAGCCGTCCGCATTGACTGGATCCACCCCGTCCCCGCGCCCGATCCAGAAAGCCCGCCACAAGGCCGGATCAAGGATGCCGGTGGTGAAACTGGCCGCCCCGCTGAAGGCGGTGGGCTTTCCGTCCCGATCCCAGACCCTGACTTTCCAGTGTTGGGTTTGGTTGCTCCCCAAGGGTTTGCCGCCGTAGCGCGCGGCGTTAGTCTGGCTTGAGCTGATCCTTCCCGAATCCCAAAGATTACCGTTGTCCCGTCCGAGGTCTTCCAGGTTGTCGCTCACTAATATTTGATGGGCGGTCTGCCTTTGCCCTCTTTCCCGGCTTTCCACCAGCCAACTGAAGTTGGGGGTAGGCGTGTCGACGCCCACGGGGTTGATGGCCGCTTGGCATTTCAGGCCGACGATTTCAACTGTTGCAATTCTTGCTGAATCTTTCATTCCGTTCCTCTGTTTTAATGTTCTATTTTACGTGCAATTTTCCGTTGCCCGACGCGGTGCGACATCTCACCAATGCCTCGCGACATAGGGATCTTCCGTCTCATCGTGCAAGTACGGGGCACGCAATACTTTCTGTCGTTCCCGAGCCGCCAGGATGTCCGGGTCGTCGAAGACGATCACCGACAGCGGCGCCACTGCCTCGTCCCTGGCCTTGCGGATAGACGGAGCCCAAATCTCCAAACGGGAGTTGTCGCCAGGGACGTTGCGTGGTGTCTCGGCGGACAAGCGGAACCAACGCTCCACCGAGAAGGCGTCGGAGCCTTTTTGCCGCGCTTTGACCTGCTCCAGCGGCTTGCCGTTATGGAGCACCAAACTCCCCTCCGGCAAGCCGTTGACCAGCAGCAACGGACGGGTGTCGGGCGGGAATTGATTCAGGTGGAAATGCACGTAATAGGCGACTGGTCCGGCATGGGCGTAGATCTTCTCCTGCTGGAAGCTGTTGAGGGGATGGCTGACGAAGAACCATTCCAGCTTGGGCGGAAGCGTCCGCCGCTGGAAATCCGCCTCGGACACGGGGCAGGCGCGCCATTGGTCAAGCTGGAGCGTCTCCGCCGCCGACACGCCCAGGCAGAGGAGCAACAGCGCCAGCGCCCGCATCACCAGTGCCTCGCGACGTAGGGGTCGTCCTCGTTGGCGACCATGTTCAGGTAGTTTGACGCCAGCACTTGTCGCCGCTCCACCTTCACCGGGTCGGCGAAGATCAACTGCACCGGGCCGAAACCAATACCGCCGTCGTTAATCGGGTCGTCATCCAACAGTATGATCTCGTTCTCCCCGGCCTTGAGCAAATCCGGCGGGATGGGGTATTTCCGCGGCGTGTTGTAGGCCGAGGACATGGTGAAAAAGTTGTCGGGGCCGGTGTGGCCGATCTTCGTCCCGTTGAGCCAGGTGCTGTCCCAATCGTCAACCCCTCCCATGACGAGAAATGGCTCCGCCCCGGCAGGCAAGGTCGCCGGAAGCGTGAAGCTTTTTCGGTACCAGAAGAAGCCGTTGTACTTGTCCCAATCGGGATGCTGGGGTTGGTAGTGCCCAGGGACGGTTATGTCGTGCCAGCGGGGGTCGGTGGCGGGCGGACAAGGAGCCTCGGCCTTGCCAATGGCGCAGCCGCGCCACTTACCCTCCAGACTGAAGGGCGCGACGGCGTCTGCCAAGTCCCCGGCGGGCCTGAAGAAGCTCAGTGTCATGGGGGCATGGACGGAACCGTCGCTGTCGCGCATGCCGAGCGAACCGCCACGGTCGAAGTCGACCCGGATAGCGATATGGTTCCTGCCGACCTTGAGCAGCCCGACGGGCAGATCGTATCTGCGGGTCGTCACCGCTACGTCGTCGATGTGGTTGACTAGATCGCTCTGACCTACGTTGGTACCGTTGACCAAGGTGATGTCGCAGCCGCTGATCTGGCCGACTAGGAGCTTGGCGTTGGCTCCAGCGGGCAGCTCCTTGAGGTCGAGGCTCCGGCGGTACCAGACCGTGCCACGGTCGCCGCCAGCCTTGCCTGGCAGGGCAATTTTGCGCCAAACAGGGGCGTCGGCCGGACAGGACTCCTGGGTGGACAGGCCGGGGCAGAACTCCCAGTCCCCGGCGAGGTCGAGTTTCCCGACCAGCTCGTCCTTGGCCCTCGGAGGACGCAGGAAGTAAGGGGCGGCCATCTCGACGCCGCAATTGGATAGCAAGCTCACGAGGGTGCGCTCGTTGAAGCGTCTGGAGCGGTCTAGCCAGAAACGACTGCCCACATCGAACATGCTAGGCTCGATCTGGCAGAGGATGAATTCGCCCTTGCCGCGGGGCACGCGAGCCAGGACGCCGCTGCGCAGCAACATGGCCGTCCCTTCGACCTTCTCCAAGGCGTTTATTTGGACATCGCCCTTCCAGTAGAAGTCGGCGTTACCCAGCCCCAGAAGTAACGGGTCGGCGGCTGCTTTGCCCAGGACACTGTGGTTCACAGGTCTGGGTTTTGCCTCGACTGCGAAGGGCAGGCAGGAAAACTTGTTGCGTGGCAGACAGAAGACCAGTCCGCCAGCTTGGGCGAAAGCGTCCAGCCCCGCGGGGGAGTCGTCGCCGTCCAAAATCAGGGCGTCGACGGGCTTGGCCTCGGAAAGATCTTTGATCCTTTTGAAGTCGACGCGGAGGGACTCCAGGAGCTTGACCCCGGTGTCGCCACCGAGATATACGGCCTGACGCCAATTGGCCGGCTTCAGGCCGTCGGTGTAGTTGAGCAAGTTGGACAGGTACCGTTCGGCGGCAGGGTCGGGCAATGTCCGGCCACTGACGTCAAGCTGGTTGAAGACCAAGCCGCCACGGCCATTCCGCAGCTCCAGTGCGGCGGCGTAGTTGAGGGCGAACTCGCAGTCCACCAACGTTCGGAAGTTGCCGGTGTCGGGTTTGATGATGACCACGGTGGCGACGTTGTGGGTGTTGCCCCATTTGATGAAGCGTTTCTTCTCTTTGCCGTCGTTGCCGGTGTAGAGATAATAGGCGCTGGAACCGCAGTCTACACTGGGCTTGAGATTCTGAAGGGCGACCTCGTAGCCGTTGGTGAGAGTGGCGGCGCCGCGCCAATACTTCAGGCAGGCGTCGGGGAGGCCGTCGAAGAGGGGGCAGTTGGCGACACGGGCATAGGTGTCGCGGGGGGAACAGTATTCGGTGCGGAGCTTGAAACGCTCGCGGAGAATCTTCTCCGACTGCTCCAGGACGAGGATGTTCTTGCCCAAGGCCAGGAGTGCCCCGAGGTCGAGGCCTTCGGGGAGGAACTGCAGCTCGTAATCGAAGGCGCGGCGGCCGAAGACGATGGTGTCGTAGGCCGTGAGGTCGGAGGTGAAAGGCAGGAGCTGGAAACTGGCGCCGATTTTCTCCAGGGCGTTGGCGGAGTCGCCCTCGGGGTCGATCAGGGCGAAGGGTTTCAAGACCTTGCATGGGCGTGGTGCCAGGACGTCAATCCGGCAGCTGTCGGAACAGAGTTCCTTGCCCTCGGCGGAGAGGGTCATGGAAAGCTCGCCCTGGCGGTCGCCGCCGGAGGGGATCAGGACCTCGATGGGGAGGCGGCGCTGGCCGCCGCCGGGGACGGAGAAGGACTCGTCGCCGTCGGCGATGGTCTCGCCGCCGAGGGTAAGCTTCCATTTGCAGTCGACCTTGGCGGGATCGCGGCCGTTGTTGAGGGTTAGGGCGCTGCGGCGCATGGTTTCGCCCGGGGCGAAGAGGTGGTCTTTGGCGGTACGCTTCTCGGGAGGGCCCGTAAGGAAGGCCACCACCGGGGCGAAGCAGCCGGGACGAATCGCCATCTCGATAACCTGGTCGAACCAGCTGGTTATCCCCGCGACGCCGTCGGCGCGCCAGTTGAGGATATTCTCCCGGGCGCGTTCCAGCCAGACTTGGTTGCGAAGGCTTTTGGGGGCGCTGGCGCAAGCCCGGCTAAAGGCGGGAAAGGCTCTGCGGATGTCGCGGACGCCCTTCGCCACGGAGCGCTCCTGGGGGGTGCTTATCTTGTCAACCTCCGCCAATTGGTCCAGCGCGGTCTTTTCGAAGACTTTCAACGCGGCGTCATCGGCGGCGTCGCGGATGAAGGCGTCGTCGCCCTTGGTTACGGCACACCACTCGGCAACCTGGGGGACTTTCCGGGGTGAAGTGTGGCCGCCGCCGCCCTCCCATGGAGAGTTGGTCCAGTCGGAGATGAAGGGCGAGGCGGTCTCGTCGAAAAAAAGCGGTTTCACTCCACGCTTGAGCCAGTGATCATTGCGCTCGATGATCTCCTGGATGGGCGAGAAGCCGCAGTAGAAGTGGTAGTTGATGGTGTCGTTGTAATTGTGGGTGCAAGAGTCGTCCTGGTAGCGGGTGGGGTCGAGGGCATGGATAAGGTTGTAGTAGCGCATGCCCCAGGCGATGGTCCGCCGTTCCAAGTCATCTTTGGGCGGATTGAGCCAGAGTCCGTCCTGGAGCAGCGGGTTCATTTCCAAGTCGTCGGTGCTGCCGAGGGACGGGCCGCACCACATCAGGACGCTGGGGCAGTTGCGGAAACGCTTCATGAAATACTCAACCTTCTTGGTCTCGGCGGCCCAGTATTCGGGAGACATCTCCTTACCCTCCTGTACGAGTTTTTGGACGTTGCCGCGGCCTGCGAAGCCCTCGCTGGCGTACATGCGCCGGGGAATGCCAGCCTCGTCGAAGAACTTCGGGTCGATTAAACTCTGGAAGCCATCGGTACGGTAGGCGGAGTTGTATCCCCGGCGGCGCATCCAGTCGCAGGCGCCGAAGTTGCGGGTCATGGTCTCATCGAAAAAAATGAGGTTAAAGAGGCTCAGGGGCCGGCCGTTGAGCGTCATCAGATGTCCCGTGGTCTTGATCTCGCGGAAGCCGAAGCGCTGCGGCCAGGGCATGTCGAGCGCTTTGCCGTCGGAGTCCTCAAGCTTGGCGTTCAGGCTGTAGAGGAACGGCTTGTCAACATCCCAGAACTTGGGGGCGTCCCAAGGAGCCTCGGCCACCACGCTTTGAGCGGAGGTTTTGGCTGTGAAAGTGACGGGGGGCAGGGCTTGGTCGAGCTTCCCGGCGGCGCTGGCGGCGGCTTCAATCTTGTAGGTCTGTCCGGGGGTCAACCCCGCGCAGTCGAACTGCGCCCAGAGGCGTTTCCCCTCCTTGATGTACGTGCGGACAGCCACGTTCTCAATCCGGGGGCCAAGGGGCTCGCAACGCAAGGAAACCTCGCCGCTCAGTCCGCGCGGCTCGCCGACATCGCCGCCCGGAACGCGCTGCTCGTCCGAATCGACCGGGCCGACCAGGAGCGCTAGGTCGAGCCGCTTGCCGGGTTGGGCGACGGCGCTCAGGTCAAGAGTTGCGCCGGGCCATCTGATCTCTCCGGCCTTCTTGCCGTTGGCGAAGACCAGGATGACCCCCTTCGGGTCGTAAACGTTCAGCAGGATGCGGCGACCGCCCCAGTTGGCGGGGATTTCAGTAATGCGGTGGTACCAGGCTGCGGTGACGTCGGGGACGACGCATTGCCATAGGCTGTAGTTTCTAAAACGTTGCCAGGGGCCGGAGAGAAGTTGGGCACCAGTCCAGTCGGCGGGAGGGGCGGATTCCTTGGCCGACGGGGCGGGGAGGAAGTCCCAAGGGGTATCGAAGACGACCTTCTCCTGGGTGGGGTTTTCGAAACCGGGGGCGAGGTGTTGGACGTCGACTCGGGCGCGAAGGACATCGGGCAACGGCAGGTTCTTGTCTTTGTAGCTGGCCTCGACCCAGAACCAGCCGGAACGGGGCGGAGCGAGTTCCACGGTCAGGGGCTTGTCGCCCTGCTCGGCCCAGTCGATGTCGGCTTTGGCCTGGCAAAGCTCGCGCTCGGCACCGTCGTAAAGTTTCATGGTGAGCTCGCCGTCCTTGGCTCGGGCGCCCTTGGAGGCGAGCGTGACGTGGACGGGCAGTTTCTCCCCGGCCTTAAGGGTGGCCCCACTTGGGGCGAGCTCCCGGATGACGCTGGGACGGAAGCAGGCGGCTGAGTCGTCGTAACAGAGCTCGTCGAAATAGATGGGAATGCTGACGTTCCCGGTGACATGGCCAGCGACGGAGATGGAGAGCGAATTGAGGAAGAGGAACTTCTCCGGGGTGCGGCAGACCTCGCGGCCATTGACGTAGACGATCAGCCGCTGGGGCTCGGCGCCAGGGGGATTGACGACATCGAAACGGGTCCAGCCCGCATGGCGCGCGGCGCTGGTCTCGCGGCGGTCTTTGGCCAGGTCTGTGCCGAACATCCAGCCACCATAGGAGCAACCAGTATAGTCGTCGAACCTGTAGTTCTTGCCCAAGCGTTTGCCGTCCTTCTCAATGGTTCCACCGAACGTGCAAGCGATCCCGCTAAGCCCCTTGTCCACTTCGAAGATGGGGTCGTATACCCACCAGGTCAACACTCCCTGGGGTTTGTCCTTGGGCAGGTCAATGTCGCACCGAGCTCCCTCGCTGCCCTCGGCGTGGAGGACGGCTGCCCCGGGCCCGGCGACTTTGGGCACGGCGGTCCAAGTGACGTTGGGGTTCTTCAACTCCGTGACCTCCGCGGGGCTGTCGCAGTGGTTGACGTAAAGCGGGGTCGCGGTAGCCGCGAGACCTTGGGCGACGGCCAGCATGGCCACCAGAACTCGTGTTCTTCTCATCAAATCGCTCCTTGCACCATTGATTTTATATTACGCCTAAAAACTTTATATGTGCGTATACGTCTCTTTTCATCCTTCTAGGATTAGCTTGGATTGGGCGGAGGCTAGAGGCGCGCCGTCCAAGAGGTGGTTTGCCAAGATCGTGGCCGCCAGCTTGCCGGGAGAGCTGGCGAAACACTTACGAAGGCACACGAATTTCAGCCCTGGGAACTCGTGGTGGAGCGTGGTGTCAAAAGGCAAGATTTCCGGGCGCAGCGCCTCGGGTAGGGTGGAGAGCTCCTCGAAGAGGCGGTAAGCGTCGAAGCCGCAGCCTTCCGAGATCAGGCCGGTGAGGCCATGGCGCTTGATCAGCGTCGAGATTTTTTTGGTGTCGGCATTGGTTGCCGGGACGCAAAGCCCCGGTGTTAGTTCGACGCCCCCTTTGGCGAGAGCCTCCACCATGCCGAAGCGTCGAGCGAACTGATAATAGCCCACATAACCGATTTTGCGGTGGCCACGGGAGAGCATGGTCTCGGCGCGAAGAACGGCGTCCTGGGCCATGTCGACGCCGACCTCGCAGGCGCCAAAGTCAAGCTCCTCCAACATGATATTGGCATGTACCAAGACCAGCGGCAGGCACGCTTCTTCCGCGATGTCCTTAGTCGTCGTGGCGGCCTGGGGCGGCGGGTTGAACCACAGTAGGCCTTCGACCCCATGGATCACTGCGTTCTCCTGTAGTTGCGCCGGGGAGCGGCCCTGGATGAGGTGGGAGTGCAAGCCCCGGGAGAGAAGGTGGGTGATGGCCTCGCTAACATTGTCATTCCCTGGGATGAAGGGCGACTCGACCCCGTCTTCCAGGATGAGCCCCACTTTGCGGCAGCGGAAGCGGGCAGGAAGGACATAATACCCCTGGCGAGGATAGCTTCTCACAAAAGACTCGTTAACCATACGTGCGAGGGCTTTCCAATAAGTCCTGTCACAGAGCCCAAGTTCCTTGGCCATGTCCCGCCCGGGAGGAAGCCAGCCGCCATGCTGGTAGCGTGCGGCAAACAAGCGGCGCATCGTCTTGATGGCCTCCATGTACACCCTGTTCTTGACTGCGATTGAATCGCTCATTCCATTCCTCAAGTTGTTATCGTCTGGCCAAAAACACGACAGGTTTAAGGGTTGCCAGCCCATGACGCGGGCGGCGCTTGGTCAATAGAAGTAACCCAGGGGATTGTTGGACACCGCATTGTTGCCGGGCTTAGTGAGGCCGACGGCGTCTGCGCTCCCCCAACTTGCCACGTGTCCGTCAGGGCACCAAACGTTGCCGCGGCGGCTGTGGCGCAGATGGATGGAGCCTTCGCCTGTCCAGGTTATGTACCAAACATACCATTGAACTCGCCCAGCGACGACGCTGTCGCTCGGATCGTTGACGCTCCAGGCGGAGTCCACCATGAAAGGAAGCTCTGAGGGGCGGTACAGTGAGGCTAGTTTGATCATGCCCCTGGTAGAGCCGGATGGCACCTGCTCTCCAGGGTAGTAGGTGGCGCTGTCGGTGTAGCGCAGTCCATAACTCTGGGTTGTGGTACAATTATTCTTGCCGGAAGGATAAACCCCGCCATATTGTTTGTAGCTTGACGGCGGCGATAGCGAAGGGCACTGAAAAACTGCGCCGAACGGCATCCCACAAAAGCCGTGGAGTAAGGATTCGCCTGTGAAATCGCCCCTCTTGGGGACATAGCCGAAGCCCATCATCATGGGGCCAAGGCTCGTGTAATAGGCAGGTGAGGGTGAAAACCCGCATTCGCCGCCGATCGTCCAGCCGTCGAAGTCGTTAGCGTAGCCGACCAGGGCGAGGCCGCACTGGCGCTGGTTGCTTTTACATTGGATCGTCAGGGCCATCGTCTTGGCCTTTTGTAAGGCCGGCAACAGTAAGGCCGCCAGCATTGAGATGACCGCCACCACCACCAAGAGCTCGACCAAAGAGAATTTTTTCTTCGCCATGATCATTTCCTATGCCATGTCTAGGTTCGCGCCTTCCGTCCTGCTGCATCTTATAATACAGCACAATGCGACCTGTGTCAAGTAGAACAAAAACACATTTCCCCAAAGCATGGGCGCAATATGGTCAGTAGACGTAGTCCAGGTGGATGTGACGCATTGGTTAGGATTCATGAAGTTGACAGCGTCAGTGGCCTCACGTGGCTATCAGTCACCATATTGAAGAAGCGTATCAACCGCTTCTCTTGAAACTGATGGCCGTGCGGCCTATATTCATGTACAACGGGACACGGAGACCCCTGCATGGCACAGAAGCACCTAACATCCAGCGTCTACACCTTTGAGAAGCTCATCGACGGGGGCTACCTCTACGTGGACAAGACCGAGCAGCTCTGGCAACTGTTGGAGCCGTCCTTCGGCATCTATTTCCTGTCCCGCCCCCGGCGTTTCGGCAAGTCCCTGACCATCTCCACGCTCAAGGCGGCCTTCCAGGGCAAGCGGAAGCTCTTCGAAGGACTGGCGCTCGCAACCAAGCCATTCGCCTGGAACCCGTACCCCATAATCCATCTTGACTTGGCCGAACGTCCCGCCAGTTCGGCCCAGGAGTTGGATCTCATGCTCCGGAGGGCGCTGGACAACTGCGCCAAGGAAAACGGCGTCGGGCCGCTCTCCGAGGGCAATGCCTCGATGCGCTTCTCGGAGCTTATCCGCACGATGGCGGCAAAAGACAAAGTAGTCATCCTGATCGACGAGTACGACAAGCCGCTCATCGACAACCTCGACAACCCTGAGTTAAAAAACATCCGCGGCGTCCTGGAAGGTTTCTACTCGGTGGTCAAGGCCACCGAGCCGTTCCAGCGTTTCGTGATGCTCACGGGCGTGAGCAAGTTCTCCCAGGTCTCGGTGTTCTCCAAGCTCAACAACCTCTACGACATCAGCATGGACGAGCGTTTCGCCACCATGCTCGGCTACACCCAGGACGAACTGGAGGCCAACTTCGCCGACCGCATTGAGCTCGCCGCCCGGCAGCACGGCGTCGCCAAGGCCGAGCTTTTGGACAGGCTGCGGGAATGGTACAACGGCTACCGTTTCTGCGAGGACGCCCCGACCGTCTACAACCCGGTGTCAGTGGCCAAATTCTTCGAATCCGGCTGCAAGTTCAAGAACTACTGGTTCGCCACCGCTACGCCCAGCTTCCTGCTCAAGCTGGTCAAGCGCCAGCAGTTCGACTTCGAGCAAGAGTTGGGCAAGACGCTCGACGAGCTGGCCTTCGCCGCCTACGACGTCGAGCATATCGATGTGCTGCCGCTGCTCTTCCAAACCGGCTACTTGACCATCAAAGGGCAGGAGGAACTCTTCGGCCAGACCCGCTATCGGCTCGGCTTCCCGAACCGCGAGGTGGAGGCGGCCTTCAACGCCTACCTGCTGGAGGAGTACGCCGGGCTTAAGAAGGAGCGTTCCGGAGTCCAAGCCGCCGACCTCGCCAAGCTTCTGTTCGACGGCGACCTGAAAGGTGCCATGGAGTTGCTGCGCACTTTCCTCGCCAGCATTCCCTACGACATCCAGATCAAGGCCGAACGCTACTACCAGACCATCTTCTACACCTTCTTCCAGCTGGTGGGTATCTTTGTCGAGGCAGAGGCCCGCACCAGCAGCGGCAGGATCGACGCCGTGGTCAAGGCCGGGACGCACATCTACATCTTCGAGTTCAAGCTCTATGGCTCCGCCGACGCGGCGTTGGACCAGATCCGGGACAAGGAGTACTGGCTCAAGCACCGGGCCGAGGGCAAGGACATCACGCTGGTGGGCGCCAGCTTCGGCGCCGCGGAGCGCAATCTCGTCGAATGGAAAACGGCCAGCCCGCCAGAAGTGGCCTGAGCCGACCCACAGCGATTGGCATATCGGTTCGGAACGGGCAAAACCCTCCCGGCAAGCCCGTCACTTTCCACGTCCAGAACAGGCAAAAAGCAAAGCATCGGGTCACTACCCGGTGGGCTTCAAAAGTTGACTATCTCCATTTAATTAATATGTTTTAATGCTTGACATTACGACCAATCTGGTAGTGTTTGGGGTTGGCGGCGCAGAACCTTCCCGAAGGCTTTCTGCCCGTAGTCGTGAAGAAGGCGGCAAGGAGGCTTGAACCCGCAGGCCGCAGCCGGTATATTCACCTCCTGTCGGGAGAGTGCCTTGGATGTGTCTCAACGGGCAGGTTTTTAGCCTGCCACAAGAGGTGGCACCAGGTGGCATTCCCAGGGGCGAGAAAGCCAGAAGGTGCCGTTTTGTGTGATTTCTTTTTCGGCATAGAATTGGCCAGGCAGGGAACTTTTCGGGCGTGAATCGGCCAACTGCCGGAAGGTTCGGGCGTGGAAGCGGCAGTTTCATATTGGACTATAAGACCTATAAGTCCTAAGCACTATCGAGGAGCATACAGCGAATGACCACGCCACGAATCCCGTCCGGTTTCCAGGACGGCGAGACCATCGTTTTCCATGGCGACAGCCTCACCCATGCGGGGCTGTATTTCTATCATCTTGAGGCGATCCTCCGTTGCCGCCACCCGGAATGGGATTTCGCTTTCGTCAACGCCGGGGTCGCCGGCGGCTCCGCCGAGGGCGGGCTGCGACGCTTGGATTGGGACGTCCTGCCCCACCGTCCGAGCTGGGTTTTCGTGATGTTCGGGATGAACGATGTCGGACGGCACCTCTACGCCGCCGACAAGACCGACCCCGCCAGCCTGGCCGAACGCCAAGTCTGCCTGGGCAATTTCCGCGACGCGTTGGACGAGACTTGCGACCGGCTCGCCGCCGCCGGGGCGAAGGTTTTCGTCCTCAGCCCCAGCGCCTACGACCAGTACAGCGAGCTCGCCGAGCCGAAGCTCGCCACCTGCAACGACGGCCTCGCCCAAGCCTCCAAGATTTCCCAGGCGTTGGCGGTGGAACGGCAACTGCCGTCCTTCGACCTCCATAGTCCGTTCACCGAACTGATCCAGCGCAACCCCGACTTGAAGATGGCGCAGGACCGCGTCCACATGGCTCCGGTGGGGCATCTGGTCTTGGCGTGCTTCCTCGCCCGTCGGCTCGGGGTGGAGGGCCCGTTGGAGAGGCTACGGCGCGACGCTCAGGACGGCCTGCGTT
>Ga0209467_1000843_pt1 | contig 33336 bp, 31 predicted proteins | sample Higcelwee11metaG_FD_187175 | JGI IMG/M metagenome (GOLD analysis project Ga0209467, IMG submission 187175) | Freshwater pond sediment microbial communities from the University of Edinburgh, under environmental carbon perturbations - High... | ecosystem: Environmental > Aquatic > Freshwater >... | reverse complement strand
ATTTTAGGAATGTTAAGGTGAAAAAAACAACATAAAAATGGCTTACATATTCCGGAGGGATACTAAAATCGAATCGTAATGCGTAAGCAAAATGGAGCGATATAAAAAATAATAAAAAATCAGCAACTAAAAAGAAGAAGAGCCTTTTTGTATAACTGGGGGTTAATAGACTCATTCTATTCTCTTTAGGCATTTTCTATTAAATCTTTAGTTTATAAATTTTTGTGTATGGGCTAAGGACAACGGGTTCAAATAGATTCTTATCATACTGTTCAAATATAAACATTTGTATGTAAGTAGAGTTAAAATAATAATCATCAAGGACGAGGAATTGTCCGTAACTTGCTAGAAAAATTACATTCAAACCTTCGGATGCAAATGTTTGTGCCTTAATTTGCAGTTGATGGTTCGGATCATACCCTACTTGGTATAGTGCTTTAATTGGAACATTTTGTTTTCCCATCTTGAGAGTACTAGTAGCTTTTTGTATGGAGAGACCTTGCCCTAATTCAATTGTTTCTCCGGTATCTTGACCCATGCGAGTTGAATAGAAAAAAGGAGTTGAACGTTTGTCAGGTTTCGTGAGGTCAATATTACTGAAAAGAGATACCGTTGGGAAAATTTCAATCATTCGCAGTGGCAAATAAAGATATACATTCCGTGTTTTTGAAGGTATTTTGTATTCAGGAAGTGCTATTGCATTTATGAAATCATTGGGATCTTTAAAACCTTCTTTGCTTAGCATGTATTCAAAATCATTTACTTTTTTATCGCTATCTTTAAATCCACGCTCTGTATATTCGGTATATAATCGCATCATATGAGCGGCTGATAGAGAATTTTGAGCTGTTAAAACAAAGGCGGTTGGATAATTGACATCACCACTATGTTTACCTCCATCAACCCATGTTTTAACGTCTCCATAGTAACGGATCGGATAACCATAATCCCACCATGAAACGACATAATCTTCTCGTGAAGCAATTTTACGGAGTTCATCTAATGCTGCAACTTCTTGATCAAGAAAAACAGTTGGAGTCATATATTCACGAATATGGATATAGTTTGGATAAATGGCAGTAGCTGTGAAAACAACCAATGCAAGGTATCGTAGCCACATTTTTTGGATGTACTGAGTAGTCCAAACTAGCAAATATCCAAATCCGATCGCCATCATCGGAACGGCGTAAATTGTAAAACGTAATCCAGCAAACATGGCAATAAATCCTAATCCGACAAGTGGAAGCGTTATTAGTAGTGGACGGTAAGCAATAATCGCCATAATATATCCGACACAAGCTAGGATAAAAGTGATACTATGACCACTGATACGTTCAGCAAAGAGGGTGAATGGGATACTACCGGCTTCCCGTACTGTTGACATAACATTATAGTAATTAAGAGCAGTGGTAACAGTATTTTCAGATGTTCCGCTGTATAGGTACATCTTTAACAGCCCTAATATGGGTGTTATTCCCCCGGTAAAAATATAAATCCCGACAACCATACCAAAGATAGACCAAAAAAGTTTTAATGAGAGCTCTTGACGAAAATGAAAAATACCGAATAAAATGATTGCCAAGCTGATTTTACTGATTAAGGGAATTGAGAGAATTCCGATCAGTATAAAAAGGGCAATTTTATATAAATAAGTATTTTTACGATCAAAAATAACAGCGAATCCAAGAATCATTAAAAATAGTGCAGTATCGAGTGCATAAGCTTGTGGATACCACCATTGGTATAATGCTATCGATACGGTGATCGGGATCAGATAGCGATTGCGCTGATGTGTTAAGGCAAGAATGAGTGTGTACATCTCTAAAACCGGAAAAACGATATTGAGCATATCCGTATCGTAATATCCTGTCATCGTACGGTTGTAGTAGCTGTGAGCAATTGAACCAATGAGTGCTGCAATAAATCCCATTGTAGTCTGATTTAGCGCACGACCGATTAAGATGAGGGGTATAACGATCAGTGAACTTATGAAAGAAGGCATATAGAGAATAAGGGTTTCAAAACTGATTGGTAAAATTGTTGCGAGGAGTGCAGTTAATTTTGCTAGAGGTTGATCTACTCCTGAATAATCATTGTCTTGATGAGTGCCACTTATGATATCTCGTGCACCTTCAGCAAATAAATAGCCGTCATTCGTATTAATCATAAGTTCATTATTCCAGTGAAACTGAGGTGCGGCACTGGATTCATTGACCCATATGAATCGTAATGAAACTGAGAAAAGATACGCAATAATCATTAAAATGAGCAATGTGGTTGTAGTAGTCCGTTCTTCATGTAGTTTTAGCATAGGATTATGTTGCTCCATATTTTAGTAGGTGTATTTTAGCTAAACGGTGTCCTTTTATCAATGAGTCTGATAACAAGATAAAGTCCCAAGATATAAGTAACGCTATAGGGCAATTCATAGGGAGAAAATAACAGCCAAAACAGCGGAATAGTTCCGATTATATTGATCCCCATTCCTATTAATACGGTTTTTTGATGGCTCCATCCCGCTTGGGTAATACGCTGATAAGCATGTTTGCGATGGGCTTGAGAGAGTTTTTCATGTTTTTTAGCTCTTCGGATAAGAGTAAGGGTTGCATCGACCCAAAAAAGTCCCAGTAATATTAACCAACTGTAGAGAGGAATGTGATGATTCAAAGAATCAATCAATAAAACGGCAAAAATAAATCCTAAAAAGGTACTCCCAATATCTCCCATAAATATTTTGGCTTTTTGCCAATTGAAGAGTAAAAAACCAAGTACAGAAAGGGCGATCAGATAGCCAATGTCATATCCGAATAAAATGGCGACGGCAAATCCTAGGAAAATGGCTTCACTTCCTGCATATCCATCAATTCCATCTAAAAAATTATAAAGATTAATAAGCCAAATCATCGCTACCACAATCGGGAAAGCAAGCCACCATCCGTTCAGCTCTATAAAAGAAAGTGAAATTGTTGAAATTCCTCCAAGAGCGTAAAGAGCCAGTACCGAAGAGAGTAGTTGTGCTATGAGACGAATTTTACTTCCTAATGTATAAAGATCATCCAACAAACTGATAACAAGAAGAGGAAATGCGGAGCAAAAAGCATAAAACAATTTTTGGTCAAGGAGTCCTTTCGAGTATAAAACTCCGGCACCTACATAGAAAGTAATAACAATTGCCAATCCCCCGCCACGTGGGGTTGGTAGGGTGTGAGAACTTCGTTCATTTGGGTGATCGAGAATGGCTTGACGAATGGCATAATATTTAATAGCCCATGTTAGAAGTGCGGAAAGTAAAAAGACTCCACAGCAAAGGAGAAAAATATTAATCATGTTGGTACCACCGAACTGTATTTTCGATTCCCTCTTTTGTTGAGAATAAAGGGATAAAATTGAGTTTTTTAAAACTGATAGAAGGGTCAAACTCGAGTGAGCCGAAGAGTCGTTGATGAATGGAGGGTTTAATCTGATGGATTAAATTAATTAGCCAAGTTGGAAGCGGTAGGAGTCTCCCCTTTTTTCCTAAAGTGATTTGAATATTTTGAATCAGTTGCGTTGTAGAGACAGGGAAAAGATCGGTCACGAGAAAAATATCAGATAACGGATTATTTAAAAGAGTATGAATGAATGCTGTAAGGTTTTTAACATATACAATACTTCTTCGGTTATTGATTCCTCCAAAAGGGAGAATTGGCAAGGTATCGCATAGTTTAATGAGATTAAACATATTGGCGCGTACTCCTTCTCCATACACCAGAGGAGTTCGGATAATTGAAACGGTAAAGTTCTCAGAAGACATGCTCAATAGGCCCTCTTCCGCTTGACGTTTACTCTTTCCGTAAGGTTCACTCGGATGTACGGGTGAATTTTCATTAAGGGGGATTAGAGTAGTTTCTTCTCCGTAGACTTTTACGGTACTCATAAAAATAAAATGGGACACCCCGGACTCTTTTGCTTTTTGTGCAAGAGAGAGGGTTAAATCTCGATTGATACGAAGATAATCATGTTCCGGAGCTATTGACATTTGATGAACTAATGCCGCGAGGTGGATAACTGCGTCATATTCGTGTAGGTCTAAGTTTTCTGGTAAAGTATCGCGGAGTGAGATAGGGATGATTTGATGTTCTGAGATATCTTGAATGAGATGCATACCGATAAATCCACTCGCACCGGTGAGTAATATTTTCATTTTTTTAACAATCCTAAGATTTTTTTAGGGTACTTTGAGAGGATCATGATCCAATTGGTATAAATATTATTTTCTTTACATGCTCTCAAAATTTCTTTATTAAGTATGTAGTTACTTTTGAAATTATTAGTACTAATACCGCCTGTTCTCATTTTAACAATCGGTGATTTGTAATAAAAATAGCTAATTTTTAATTTGCCCAAGAATCTTGCTAAAAGCTCATAATCAGCTGCAATTTTATAATCCGTTTTAAAATAGCCATATTTTTTATATATTTCCCTCTTGATAAAGAAAGTCGGATGCGCAGGCATCCATCCGTAGGCAAATTTTTTTGGTGAGAAATGGCTACTATCATAATAGCGAACTATTTTTTCCAAATTATTAGGATGGACATACACTAAGTCGGCAAACATACTGTCGACCGGATTGTCTTGAAATATTTGAATGACTTTGGAGATGACATGATTGTCAATATAGAAATCATCACTATTTAAAATTCCGACGATATCTCCGGTAGCTAATTTTAGCCCTTTATTCATAGCATCATAAATACCTTTGTCTTTTTCGCTGATAAAGGTCGTGATCTTATCCCCATAGTTTTGTATGATATCTACCGTTCCATCCGTACTGGCGCCATCAACGATGATGTATTCAATATTCTGATAGGTTTGGGACAAGACAGATTCTATTGCATCTTTGATCGTAGATTTATTGTTATAAACGACAGTAATAATTGAAATCTTCATTGCTTCATCCATAAAAAAATATTCATTATTCTGAGCAATTTGATAAATTTCCTTTTTTTAAAGAAAAAGGTGAATTGACGAAAAGCTTCGGCGGAAGGGGCAACGGTTATTTTTTGAAATGAATAGGATTCTTTATTTAAGGTGCCATTTGCCGGATCAAATTTACCGTGCCATTGAAAGTGGGTACCCCCTTGATACCCTATATGGCGTACAAAAGATTTTCCGGGATAGAGCGTGAGCATATCCTGCAAATAGGCTGAAGCATACCAGCGAATTGCCCAAGAATTATTTTTTCCGGCAATTTGATCTTGAAGCATTTTCGTATAAGGGTAAGAATGGTTGAAATCAAATTGATACGTTAAATTCCTGGATTCGAGCGCATTCAAAAGTTTTTTGCCATCCAATTCAAAGTTTTCCCATCCCCTTTTCCAAGTAGCCCATCCCCAACAATCGGCACCTTTGAGAAAAAAAGTTTTCGGCAGACCTTTCATCGGATAAACATGTCCGTGAATACTGGCTACGGATGGGTCATTTTCATAGGCGTTTAATCCGTCGTTCATAAAGGTTAAAAAATGAGGATGTGTTAATAAATCATCTTCCAGTACAATGACTTTTCCATACCTATTGACGATCTCTGTGACACCGTCAATGATAGACGCGGATAGGCCGAAATTTTTTTCTCGCTCAATCAAGGTTATGGTTTTAAATCCATCAAGCGTTCGAATATAATCCCTTATTGTTTTAATGTTTTCATTATCGGTTTGATTTTTTGCACCGTCAGAATAGACAAAAAGATCACTTTCTGGTGCAAGAGTATTCTTTTTTAGGGCATCAACTGTTTTTACCAAAACGTCAAGTCGATCATAAATGAAAATAACAATAGGAGCCAGCATAAGATCCCTTTTATGAGTAGATGGTGGTAGCGTAATAGAATTAAAAATTATTTAGTACTTGGCATATGTACTCTACATCATTGTGTGTATGAAAATATGAGATAGGAAGACTCAGTGTGGTTTCATGGATTTTTTCTGATATCGGATAAGTTCCCTCTAAAATACCGTTCATCGCTTTTTGTTTATTAGGTGGAACGGGATAGTGAATCTCGGTTTTGATCCCTTTTTCCAAAAGGTAGTTTTTCAGAGTGTCTCTTTGCTCATGTCGGATATTGAAGATATGAAAAACATCAGAGTAGTCATTTTGACGTAATGGCTTAATAAATCGGTCATCTATATTTTCAAAATAGAGGTCAGCTAATTTTTTTTTATGGAGAGTAATAGTGTCGAGTTTTTTGAGCTTAATACTTAAAAAAGCAGCTTGCATTTCATCCAGTCGAGAGTTATAACCTACAAGTTCATTGTAATATTTTATACGGGAACCGTAATTTCTAAGGGCTTTTATTTTTTGAAATGTTGCTTCATCCTTACAGATTATTGCCCCTCCATCCCCTAATGCCCCTAAGTTTTTAGTAGGGTAAAAGCTAAAACAGCCATAATCACCGAATGTACCGGTTTTTTGATTTTTATAGGTTGACCCGTGAGATTGTGCACAATCTTCAATCAATTTTAAATCATAGGCTTGGCATAGTGCAGTGATCGGATCCATGTCACATGACTTGCCGTAAAGATGAACGACCATAATGGCTTTTGTTTTTGATGTAATGGCATTTTTTATTAAATTCGGATCGATATTATAGGTTTGGATATCCGGTTCTACCAATACAGGCTTTAACCCGGCATGAACAATCGCTAATATTGTTGCAATATAGGTATTGGAGGGGACAATAATTTCAGATCCGGCTTCAAATTCACATGCTTTTAATGCTATTGTTAATGCATCGAGACCATTAGCCACACCTACGGCATAGTGTGCGCCGAGGTATTCAGCGAACTCTTGTTCAAAAGTTTCAACACTTTGACCAAGGATATACCAACCGCTTTCAAGAATTTCTTTAAAACTTTTTTCGTATTCCTTGAAAAAAGGGGCATTGAGTTTACCAAGATTTTCGTATTCTATCATTTAGGCTCTTCATGAATATAGTCTGTACTGTCGTAATACTCTGATGATAAAACAAGGAGTACCGTATTTTTCTCAAATTCCATTGTATGCCAATCTTCGGGATTTAATAATAGGCATTTACTCGGATCGGTAAGATCAAAAAATTGTCTATCTTTTCCGTTATTGACATAAATAGTGCACTTTCCGTTTAAAGAGATAAGTGCTTGTCGCGTTTTTTTATGAGCATGTCCGCCTCGTTTGGACTCAACACCGTAGATATAAAAAACCCTTTTAATCTCAAATGGCAAGAGTTTCTCGATGACACCAAGGGAACCTCGTTCATCAGCAATGATAGGAATAGGAATGATGTTCGCCATGAGTTAAGTGAACTCCTTCATTGGATAAAAATTTTTCGAATAGAATAAGATTCTTTTTAATATCTTTAATGGATATGTCCAGTTCTTTTCAGGCGAAATATTTTCTATTTTCATAGTAATTCCATAAGGAATAATTTTATCAAAAACTTCTTTCATTTTTTTGACATAGGTGTGATAAAACAATTTTTTGACCTGAGTGTTAATAGCGTATGCTCCAAGAAAACAGGTCGTTTCACCGGAAAACTTTAGTGCATGGAAGTGATAGAAAACAACTTCGAATCTTTGTTGAGTTGAGTGTTCTGTTCCATACATTTTCTCTGAGATATTTTCGAAATCATATTGTTGAACATTCCATGGAGCGAGTCCTCCGCCAAGGTGTTGAAGAACATGAATCCCCTCGAACTGTGTAGGCCAATGATCTAAATATTTCTGATCTCCGAATTTACCGTTTTCATAACGGGCATAGCACCATTCATTGCATGCATTTCTCCACCAATTGAGGACACGCATTCCATTAGCATCGTTTTTAAAGGTCATGAATTGGACACAATAAATCCCGCTTGTGCTGCATCGATCATATTTAGGTGTATAGCGATGTTCTGTAATGAGAACTGATTTACTCCCCATCTCTTCAATCAAAACGGAAGGATCAGAGAAAAAATAGAGATCGGCATCGAGATAGGTGCAAGATTCGGCATTGTATTTTTCAATGATATACTTGATAATGGAAGGAGTACATGTCCAGCAATACTCTCCAGCACTTCTCGTATTCTTAATTTTTAGAAGTTCTTCATCTTCAAATTCTTTGAGAGATATAGTTGTGACAAATTCTAAAGATAATTGGTTAAGTACATCATAGCATTTGTCATCAAAAGCAAAAACATAAAGGTGAAAATTACGATTATGCCTTTTTAGGGATTCGTACATTGCCAATGCTCTTGGGAGATAGTTAGAGTCAAACAGCGTACAAAAATTAAGCATTAGACACCTTTTGTGCCATTATACCGCCAAAACGGACATTATTTGTGTCCCCGTCTATGTCAGAATCAAATTTTTCTAATACGCTATAGCCTATTTTTTCCAGATACGAAAGCAGTTTCGATTGAGAAATGAATCGAATCGGATAGCTAGCTTTATAGATTGAGGTGGGGACATTTTGAATTTTGATAGTTTCTTTTTCATCAAGACTGAATGGTGTTCTATCTATTAGTATAAATTTAGGAGATATATTTGCAATTTCATCCAATATTGCATAGGGATTTTCCAGATATTGCAATACGCTTGATAGGAGGACAAGGTCAGTAGCCATTGCTGCTGAAGCTTCATGGAGAGTCGGGTAAAATTTTAACTGGTCATTTTGAAGCACCTGTTGCCCAAATGCCACAAATTTTGGCTGTTCTACAATACTCCAGTGCAGGTTTAAGCTTTTTAAAAAATTTTTATTTTGAAAATAGCTACTCCCCAAACTTCCGCCAAAATCAACAACATGGAGATTCCCTTTGCAATAAGCTGCAGCATACATTAACGATGCAAGCATAGGCCATGAATAAACGATTTTGTCAAATAAAACTGAATCTCTTTCGCAAGCCGCATCTCCGTTTTTTACCGCTAAGACGGCTGTTTTGACCTTTTCAAAAATTATCTCTGAATCATAGCCTTCGCAAGCTGTAGCGGCATCATCCCATTTCAAATAATTTCCGCTATAGCCATATCCGAAAAGTGCTCTAGCATAATACAATACAAAGGGAGGCAATAATTTTTTGAGTATTTTTTTCATGAAGCGTTCAAACTACCATGTTTTGTTTTTGGACGAAGCATTGATTAAATACCGTTACGCAATGAAAAGATAGGTGTATCGAGTTTTTGAATAAAACTACGAAGTGAGCGTTCTTTTCTTCTTGGCCCCTCTCCTAAATCGAGAGTTTGAGTATTTGTTTTGTTTAAGTTATCTTTAACGACTCCGATTCCTTTAAAGAAACGATATTTGATATAATTGACTTCTCTTAGAACCCCGTAAACTAACCCTCTTGGAAGGGTGCTAGTGATTTTTTTCTTGAGCAGGTAATTAAAAAGAATATCTTTGGTATAAAAACTTAGTAAAGCTCTTTGGAAAACAGTTCCGGATTTTGCATAAAAAATTATTTTTTTCAGTTTACGGATAAATTTGTTTTCATCCGAAGAATCGGTAATAATTGAATATCCACCTGGAGTATTGAGGACTCCAAAAATAACAGGATCCATCTCTTTTGGGCCGTATTTTAGAACGTTTTCGTAATAGACGCGTTCTGACTCCAGTGCCATTAAATAGTCCCAGAATAAGAGGTCTTTGAGTTTTTGACCGGATAAATTGACATGGTTGTATTTTGAGCCGAAAGGGAGCATAATGTTTGACAAATAGGCACACTCGTCTTCTAGTGAGGTACCGATTACACCGACTTGCTGTCCATAAGTATAAATCGGGCTTCCCGGAAAAGCCATGGCATAGTTAAGATCACATCCAAATACGGAGGGCTTGACGCCGAGCTTGTAGTAGTATTCACCAATCAATCGGGCACTTTCCATAACCGTTTCATTGGTTTCGCCAGGCATTCCGATGAGGAGTGCGAGAGGAGAGTATACTTTGTGTTCTCTGCAAGCATTAATCCCTTGCTGAACATCTTCCAAATCAAATTTTTTCTCCATAACATCGAGCATTATTTGGCTTCCGGATTCTACTCCGAATTTTAGTCCTAAACAATTATTCTCTGCATAAAAAGCAATATCCTCCGGAGTTACATTCGTACATCGGACACCGCTGGCTACCCATAACATGTCATACTTTTTGAATGTTTCGGCAAGTTTATGGGTATATTTTACATCAGAACCGAAGTTTTCATCGACAATATGCAAACACCCAACATCATATTTTTCTTTGAGTTCAATAAGATGACTTTCAATTCTTTCAATATCGATTGTTTTATAGCCACGTAAAGAACGTTGGCAAAAAGTACATTTTGCCGTACATCCTTTTGACGTCATAAAATTGGCCATATTCGGTCTACGAGTTTTTTCATGTACACGCTTATCGTGTGCAAACCACGGGGAGTGTATCGTTTTTCGAAAATAATTTTGTATAAGTTCAGATTTTCCGTCAAAACCTTTTTCAAGCATTTCATAATCAGACATGAAGAGATCTTCAGTAATTGAACCTTCTCCGTATCCTGTAAATACAAATGTATCATTTTCAAAATATGCGAGGCCTCTAATTTGATCAAGACCGGTATAGTCACCTCTTTTTATATTTTTTTTCAAAAATGCGATCCATGATCGTTCACCCTCTCCGACGAAGCAGAGATCAATATCGGTTGTTTTCATAACGATATCCGAGATGGCTCCTAAATTGCCCCCCATAGCAATAGTAGAATCAGGTAAAACTTCACGGATTAATGCAGATATTCTTTTGATTTGTGGATAAGAACTGGAAACAACCGCACTCAGTCCGATTATATCGGGTTTGTCTCTACGAAAAAAATCCCGTATTTCATCATCACTCGGCAAAATCATGTCAATATCATAAAAAGAACAAGTATTTAAATCGTTTGCTTCCATTGCTTTGATTAAAGAAACAATTGCCATTTTTGGCAAAATAGGAAAGCTCCCTTGAGCTCTCATTTTAGGATTCGTATAAGAATTCGGATCCTCGGTCGGGACACTGCATAAGCAAACTTTCATATTAAACCTCCAATTAGTTAGTTTTTATCTTGAGTATTTCAAGAGTATTTGAGAGTAGAACCGTATTTGTAATGGTTAATATCAATTTACGGTGTGTGTACATTTCGGTATTGATGGCAATGTCAATACGGCTTTCACCTTTTGGTAAAATGAATGAGGTTGTATCAGCCGAAATAGCTACTTCCAAATCACTGTGATTATTAAATACGATTTCTACGGTTTTAGATCCGTCAAAATTTAGTGCAAAAGAGAATATAGACTCACGGACAAAAATTTTGCGCTGATTATTTTCGTAAGCATATCTAAAACCGGAGTAAAAATAAGGTAAAGAACTCTCATTTTCCGGTAAAAGTTCTTTTAGTGGAGAAAATTCTAACCGTTTTCGGATTACTTTGGTCGGTGCCCCTACAGAAACACTGTAGGGGGGAATGTTTTTTGTAACAATACTTCCGGCACCTATGACACTCCCTTTACCGATGACGACACCGGGCATTATGATACTGTTAATCCCAATCCAGCAATCATCTTCGATAATAACAGGTTTGTGAGGGACTGATTTAACCCCGATTACATCTTGTTCTCGTATCGGAAGATAAGGGTTTATCTCAAAATGATGCCCGCCCGAAGAGATAAAAATATTGGGAGCTAAAATACAGCCAGCTCCTATTTTAATTGTGCCAAGTAAAATACATCGATCTTGTAGAGATGTATCAAAACCGATAGTTATATCATCAGAGCCGATTTCAACGTTTCTTCCGATATAGACGTTGTCGTTGAGAGATAAAAAACCTTTGTCATGTATTACAATATTGGTGTGTTTAGAGATCATACAACGGATTCCATAGTGAAAACAGCCACTGTTTTCAATCTCAACAGAAGGATTTATCTTGAGATGAGGAAATGTAAACTTGTATACAATTGTTCTGATCCACCATGGCATTGCTTTGAATAACAGGGAAACCTGTCTCGATAATCTCAAATCAATCTCTGTTGTAATATTCGTAAACTTTTGGATATTTGTTTATCGCATCGGTTAACTCTTTTGTTTTATTGGTAGGAAAGGATGCATCGGAATCCATGCCGAACATGCAGTCGCTAAATTGCATTTGTAGGATTAATCGGTCACCGCTTTTGACAGGAGTCCCTTTATGAAGACCTTTGGTATCTTCAATAATCATGGTTCCTCTCGGAGCCGTATAAAGAATCTCTTCACTTTTGTCAAAATAGTTGTAAATTTCTTCATCACTACTCATTACATACCCTTTTTTCAAAAGATCATAAGGAAGTACTCCTACTTTATGGGTTCCTTTGATAAAAGCGTGGGGGCCGTTTTCTTCTGATACATCTGTTAAATAGACGAATACTTTAAACCATTTCAATCGTTCCATATCAAAATGATACATTGTCGCCGCTTCCGGATTCGGATCTTTTGAAAAGGTTGTATTCCACCACATTCTTACCCCGTCTACGATGGGTGCACACCCTAAGTATTCTTGTGAAATGGCTAAAAGAACTTCATCAGAAATAAGCTTTTGGACATCCTCATTCTGTAAAAGCTGTGTTGCATGCCAATCGTATCGGATCGTTTCGGGATGTTCACTATCAAAGCGCATTTTTGTCCGTTCAACTACGGCTGAACCATCAGAACGATAGGGTCTGGCAAAAGCATCGGTTTCTTGAGCAAACTTGACAAGTCTGTCCACGGTCTCACTCTGTAATCTATTTTCGAAAATATAGTATCCGTCCGTATTAAGTTGTCCTGTTATCTTACGAATATCTTGTTGGTTAAATGACCCCATTGCACCGTTAAGGTCGTGTTTTAAAAGATAAGGTCGTCTAAAAAGGGTGACCATGCTATGGATAATTTCACTCGAGTAACCTTTTGTGATACAAAAAAGTCTTACCATTGAGTTGTAGGTACGTTTGGTCGTAGAACCGGTTACCATGTAAATCACCCAACCCCAAAAGAGGAGAAGTAAATCTATCGGAGACAAGATTATTCTTTTTAGCATGAAAACACCTCTCTAAATCAAAATTTTTATATTGTAAACTTACACACCTTAATATTGCTCTACTTATCTATTTCTTGAGTAATGAGATATTTCCAAAATGCTGGAGAAAGTTCTATTTTTCCATTGAGTGTCTGTTTAAATAAAAAACGTTCTGTTACTGTCGTAAAATCGGTATATTCCGGATTAAAACCATCGATCATCCGTTTTATTGAGTTATGCACATCGGATGTATTTGTTATTTTAAAAATATCTTCGCAATAGCCAATCGGAGTGGATAAATGGCCGAAAAGCATAACAGGTTTTTTGTATTTAATGCCCTCAATCGCTACGGTTCCATTAATGGAAGCGATGCATTCAGCATTTTCTATAAGAGCTTTGCTAGGGGTGTTTAAAGGGATGAGCTTAACATTTTTTATTTTTTTTAGCTCCTGATAAAATTCCTTATTTCTGAAAAAAAAGATATTTTTTAGTTGATACCACCGTGTCTCATTTGCCAGTCCGAATTGATGAGGATGCTCTTTAATATAAAGTTTCCACCCTTTCGGAAGTGCATCCGAAATCATTTTTATAATTGAAATCTGATTTCCAAGCGGGGTTCGAACCATGATTGATGCTTCCGGTTCGAAGTGCATTGCATAAAAAACAAATTTTTCTTTTTGTGTGGGTGCAATTGAGAGGAGATTATAATATTTCGACATTTTATTAAGAAAGAGCGTATTGCTTAGAAGTTCTATCCATTTGACCTTAAATCCGTTAAGGGAAACGGTAAACTTGTCGGTGAGCAAAGAGAGAATCGTGAGGAGTAACATCCCCCAAGGGGTAAATGCAAATGCTTTGAGTTTATCTTTGAGAATATATTTTGGCTCGATTTTGTGTGCGATTGAACGAAATAAAAAGTCATCAATAGTGATTGTTGGGGCGGAGCCGTCGGCTACGGACAAATCTATATACTCATTTTTATTATAGAAATTTACCCCTTTTGCTAATAGATCAATACCGTTATTGAGAATAGGATCAAATAAAAACGCAGGAATCTTTCTCTTTTTTGCAATATCAATCGGAATGCTGATATAGGGAGTCCCCAGTTCAATTTCACTGACGAGTACAGCCTCTATCATTGTGTTTTCGAAGAGATCAAGCCAAAAATTGAGGGCATTGTAATAGATATACTGAATATGACTATAGCTGTTTGTAAAACGCCACAGGCAATGTTCTACTTTGAGTTGAGTAGCTCGGTATATCTCCATATTCTCATAATTAAGCGGGGCAGGATTTGGAGCTTGTGCTTCATCCATTGTATAGATAGCACCAATATGTGGGTATTTATCTCTGATAGGTTTTTTTTGTTTTTCACTTTCAACGATTAAAATAGAAATATGGATGTGTTCACATGCGGCGACAGACTCTAGCATGTCTTCGCTTCTGTCTATGAGAAGAATGTTTTTTTTATTTATCATCATATGACCGATTTAATTTATGATTTTTTTTGATATACAACGAAAATCTCATTCGTAGGAATGGTTATGATTTCCGGCAAGTTTGCTTCGATAATAGCGGCTTTATACTCTTTAGGTGTTCTACTGAGCAATCGGTCAAGATATATGGACGAGTATTGATACATTTCGTAATTCATATAACCAATAATATCATACCCGTAGTTATTTCCTAAAATGTCAAAACTTTTACGTGTCCAGTAGGTTAAATGCTCGGGCGGTTTGTGATAGAAAGGGATAAGCCCTTCCGCATTTACGGTTGTAATTACTAATATGCCATTTTCTTTTAATACCGTTGAAAGCTTGCTCATTATCCCTTGGATATCATTTAGATGTTCTAAAACGCCCCATAGGGTGATACAGTCAAATTTTTCTAAAGGTAACTCTTCTAGAGAACTTTTAATTCTGTCACATAATGGATTTGGTTTTAATTCGATACCGTAACAATTCGATCCGTATATTTCCACAAATTCACCGTTGCCGCATCCAAAATCCAGAACATAGGAACTTTTTCTATTAAGCCCATATTTTTCTAGCAGAGCTATGTTTTTTTCAGCATTAAGCCGAACTATGTCTTCAGAAGCTCTTACATCCAAGTAAGAACTATAGAATAGTTCTAAATCTTTGTTGGTAGGGTTTGGGGAAGTGTACTCAAGACCGCACTCATGGCATTTGTGTATGTTATAGTTATTCACGATGTTTAAAATATAGGAACCGGCATTTGTCTCACATACTGGGCAGGTAATCATAAAAATACTCCATTGTAGATTAGTAGTTTTTGCTGGCAAAATCTGCATCGATAGCGCCATTAAAGAATAATTTAGTAGCACATCGGAATTGCTGGTCTAAATATTTTTTGAAATAAGGTTCTGTGTGTATCCATTCCATTGCTGCAGTTTGAAGGTGCTGTTCAAATTGAAGTTGGGCTTCATTTTTTAGATAATCGGAAGTTTCAAGATTAATAAACATATTTTTGACAGATTGCAGAATCTCTTCAGCGGTATTTTCTATAAGCTCATATTTTTGATGAAATATTTTCAAATCACTTTCTAGTAACAAATTTGAATTAACGATAAAAGGCTCATTTAGCGATTCTTTAAAAGATAAAAATCTATTATATTCTTTGGAAAAGATACGCTTATAGATGAAAGAATCACACTTTTTATAGGGAGAAATGAATAAAAAGCTTGTTATATTAACTCCCAAAACAGGGACACCGAACAAAAATGCTGTATCAATAATTCCTGAGTTCGTTCCAATATAAAATTTACAGTTTTTTATCAGATGTAAATCCATTTCTTCCGATTTTTCGGCAGTATTAGGGTAATTTATGAGTCCATTGATATTTTCCAAATTGCTCATCGGATCTCCCATCCGTACTACTGCACCGCCCAATGCGGTAATGTATCGTATGGCATCGTAGTAATTTTCAATAGAAGAATTCCTAAATCCATCGTGAGTACTATTGTAAAAAAACGGTGTTCTTACATGTAAACATACGTACCAGGGATATTGTCTTAATCCGAGTGCGGAAAATGATTTCTCGACCACAGGTTGTACACTATCGCTTAGTTCAATTTTAAAGGTTGTTGAGAGAGCCTCGCGCCAATACGACTCATCTTCTTTAGAGAATGAAAAGGTGTTGAGAGCGTATATATTGAATAAGTCTTTGGACCCGGAAGAGGGGACTGCGGGATGAAAGTTGGATGAAAAAAGGTTTTTTCCAGCTATACGGTTGAGGAGTTTTATCGACTTGTACTTGATTGATTCATAGAGGTAAGATAAGAAAACATATGTACCACCGTATAAAGCCAGTATATTTCCAATAAATGAGTTATTTCGGCTGTATTCGGTTTGGATTCCGTACAGCGCACGCGGTTGTCTGAATCCAAGCTTTTTGCTAAGGATAGAGCGAAAAAAAATGTATTTGCGAACAAGCACAAAATCGCTCTTTGTTCTTTTTGCTTTTAGAAGGGCGTAAAAAATAATTTCAGAAAAATTTCCGATAGCAGAATCTACATCCGACATTAAATAAAAGTGTTTTTTTTTCATAAAATTCCTAATTCTTTCTTTCTGAGGCGAGGGTATATTTATAGATTTGAGCTAGGGCATAACTTTCAACCGTCCCGATATCCCTATGATAAACACTATTTTGAAAAGTATATATTTTGTCGAGATAATGGGGGAGTACTTCAGTGCTGATATCCACAGTTTTTTTATGAAAAGAGGCCATATACTCTATCACGTTAGGTTCAAAAATATAAACAGCTCCGTTGGCGAGAGTAGAAGGGGGATTTTGGACTTTCTCGTAGAACCCGATGACAACTCCCTCTTCATTTAAATCAACAATTCCACAATTTTTGGGAGCATCGGTTTCAAACGTCATCATTGTAATTTCACACCTTTTCGGTCTTCGCGCATGTGTTTCGAAAAATGCATTGAAATCACACAAGCAGAGATTGTCGGCATGCGCAACCAAAAAAGGCTCGTTTTTAAAAAACTCTTTATTAGCTAAAATTGTGCCACCGGTTAATAATAATTCCTCTTCATAGACGAGTGTAATTGCATTTTTGAACTTTGAATTTTCAACATATTCTTTCATCTGATCGGCAAAATAATGGGTATTGATTAAAAACTCTTCGACACCGGCTTTAGAGAGTGCATCCAACCAATATTCTATCAGTGGTTTTCCATCTATGGGGACAAGGCATTTTTGGATTTTATCTGTGATCGGTCGTAGTCTTGTTCCTAGCCCTGCCGCCAGTAAAAGAGCTTTTTTCATATTTCAAGCTCTTTTAAAATGTCCACTTTTTGAAGAGGGAGATTGCCTACTCGACTAACCTGGCAAGCTGCAGCTATTGAGCCTAAATACGCGGCTTGCCAAATGTCAGCCCCTGCAGCTAATGCGAGGGATGCTGTTGAGAGCATCGAGTCTCCTGCACCGGCAACATCTTTTGGGTTAGTATTCATAGCCGGCAGTCTATCGGTAAATAATTTATTTTCACCGTTGTATTTATTGACAATTACCCCTTCAGATGCCAATGTGATAAATATATTTTTAGGGTTAGACTTATTTTTTAGTTTATCGGAGATGACGATAAGCCCGGATTCGAAATCGTCAACAGCAAGTCTGATCTCCCTCTCGGTTGGAGTGACAAGTGTCATTTCATTAAAGCGTGAAATATCTCCGGTTTGAGATGAAGACTGGCTGTCAGCACTCATAATTAGATTATATTTTTTACCATAGGTAATAATTTCATCAATCATTTTTTGAGGTAAACATCCGTAGCTGAAATCGGAGAAAATAAGAACTTGTGCACTCTTTATCTCTTTTTTTATATCTTTTAAGATGGCTTTTTGAAGCTCTAAAGAGATGTGATGCTGTTTGAGATGATTCACTCTTAGCATCGTTTTATTACCCGCACGAAAACGCTGTTTTAAATTTGAAGGGCGTGTATCATCAGAGTAGCAAAAAGAGTCTATACCGTATTCAGAGAGTTTTTTCTTTGCGTATATAGCCGTTTCATCACACCCTAAAACGGTAAAAAAACTAACTTTTGCACCAAGCCCTTTCGTGTGAGCGGCAACGATCCCCGCCCCCCCTAAAAATTTTTCACTCAATAACGGTGTTACAACGATCGTAGGGTCTTCCTGGCTCATACCGAGCGCTTCACAGGCAATATACTCATCCACGATTGTGTCACCGATGACAATAGTTTTTATCCCTTCAAAACGATCTAGCGTTGATTTTAGTGCTTGATAATCAAATTTATGTCTTTCACAAAATTCTTGTGGTTTTTTTATAGAGGAGAGATCTATAGTGTTGAGTTCCGCCCTTAGTAATTCAATAGATGAGAATCTGCTGTCTCCGGAACTAAAAATGAGTTTTCCGCCATATTCTTTGAGAACTTCTGCTTCAGGATTGTACATATTCTCATGTTCGCTACCTTTGATAACAATATCCGGCTGGTTGTTTCTAATGTACTCTTCGGGCAGAATATCAAGTATGAAGGCTCTGTCTACAAAAATTGATGATCCTAGAGCTTCTAGTCTTAGATCTTCAGGAACAAAATACTTACCCATGCTGTCTGCGTAAACACCAACTTCTAAAAAAGCACCGCTCTCTTTTGCAAATTTGAGAAGTCGTAGATGACCTGGGTGTAGAACCTCAAATTTACCGTGAACAAATATCGTTTTTTTCTTTTTATTCGTCACTTTTACTTTTGCCTTATATGAAGTTAATGTGTTGTGGCATAGGGCCACTAGGTTTTTCTAAGCTGATAAGCCCTTTTTGTAAAGCATCCAAATATTCATTAGGCTTATGCTGTAAACATAAAGAACCGCACATCTTCTGAGCATCAAAACTTGGTGATGCTAAATAATTCATTACTTCCCAGTATCTGTCACTGTTCACAATGTCTTTAAATCGTGTTTGTGTAATGTTACCGATATGAAATTTTTTATATTTTTCGTTGAATAGCATTCCACAAGGTGCCACCAAGCCTGATCCTGACATCTGGATTTGAAAAGGAGGTCCATAACATCGTTGATAGGTTCGTTTTCCCTCAGCATTTATTTTTGACCATTTCACTACGACTTGATATTCATCATCCGAATACGTTTCCGCTTCTTTTAAGACATCTTGTAACGCGGCATAACCGGAGTAATCAACCCCCAATGCCCCTTCTTCACTATCGCTGGTATGTTTGATGACAACATAATCCGGTCTTAATTTTTTCCCTAGTTTTGCTAATGGGATTACTTGATCTCCATCTTCAGGCATCAAGACCATTTGCATACCGATAGTGACATCCAAATTAAGGCGTTTTTTTATTTCCATCATAGTTTCTATATTGTCACATACCTGATAGAACCACTCTTCCTTAACACCCATGATCTCAGAGTAACGTTTAGGCTCACCGGCAGAAAAGTTAACGCGTAGATACGTTAAATGAGGCAATATCTTTTCAAGATCTTCTTTTCTTGTGTTATAGCCGTGAGTTGCCACAGCCATAGAAATTCCAAGTTGAGAGCCTTTAACAATAGTATGTACATAATCGGGATGGATGGAACTTTCTCCATCTGAGACTAAACTGATGGCTTTAACTCCCATTTGGGCACAGTCTTCAAGAAAATTATCAATCGTTTCTCTTGTAATTTCAAATCTATCATTTTCTTGCAATCTTGCATAGCAAAAACCGCATCCGTAGTTGCACGCTCTTGTTAAAGACATATCGATGGTAATAGGAGCAATTCTTTCTCCATTTAACCATTGCTGTACCCTCTCTGCATGCCAAGCTAATTTTGTACCATCTAAAATTAATTCTTTATTTTTCATTATTGGCACTCACTTTCTAATTTTGTCTTTTTTTGTTTGCGTCTAGTTTCTCTGTAAACATAATTTCTAATGAAAACCCTAATTCTTTATCGATATTTTTTTCCATGTCAAAAAGTAGTTTGGACAATGAACTGTAGATCTCTTTATCCGCAACAAACTCAACCCGCATATCTCCGATTAATTTTGCGTCATATTCTTCGATATCATGTGTTGAACAAAAGTTTTTGATTTTTTCAAAAACAATCTTTTCACGCTCTTTGATATCTAATTTTTTCCATTCATTTACCTCTTTAGGTGTGTAAGTATTAACCAGTGGGTGATAGTTTTGTTCTTTAGCGTATTGATCGTAGAGTGCGCGAATTAAATGTAATGGGATTGTAAAAAGTTCACAGCTGTTTTCCGGCATGATAATCCCTTTGACAGGATGGACAACATTGTCTCTTAGTAGATTCTCTAATCGTAAAACACTGTGATCATGAGCTTCTAAAATCGGTAATCCAATAATGAGACCGCAAAATGCTTTCATCATACCTTGTTTATAGGGGTCATTTTCGCACTCATTGACCGTAGCATTGTCAATTATATGGGTATTGGGATTGACACTTATTTTTAGTTCGCATCCGTTGAATACCTTAAAATATTCTAAACAATTTGTACACTTGACATACTGCGCGGCTGTATTTATATCTTTGTGTAATAAAAGATTTTTTTCATATATTTCAATATTTTTCAAAGTATCCACCTTATTTTATCTGCATCTCAAATAGACGGGTCCATTTGTTTCGAACATCCGTCGAATATCTTCTTTTAACGTTTGGGCTGTCGGAGAAAGAATTAAAAAATTTTTAAAAATTTTCATCATCGCTATATCATCGTCATCAATACAATGACTTCTGCCCAGCATTGAAAAATAATTATCGGCTCCAACACCGATCAATTTTACATTCATTTTGTGTTCGTTTATATCATAGCGAATTTGCTCATAAGCTCTCATAACCAAAAAAGGGACCTGAGAATAGTATAAAGGTTTCATCCCTGCCAAATACATACCAGCTGCCATACTCATGGTTGCTTGTTCATTTATTCCAGTATTGAACACTCTGCCGGAATGATTATTAAAAAAATCATCCAATACGGCAAACCCCATGTCTCCTACCAGTAAACACATACTTTCATCTTCTTTGAAGTAGGAATAGATCTCTTTCATTACTTCTTGTTTAGAGACAATATTAGACATCACTCACCTCGATGACATAACCGTCTTGGGTAGGACATCTAAAGTGATGTGCTACAGAATTTTCAAGAATATCAATTCCTTTTCCTTTGACGGTATTACAAACAACAACTGAAAAAGAGGGATTTGTTTGTTTAAAGAAGAGGTCAAATGCCTCTTTTAGCGCATTTTCATCATGTCCGTCTATTTTTGAAAAGTTGTCGGTGTATGCAGCCAAGACTTTTGATAATCGCTCATTATCCAATCCAACATCACATACTCTATCCATGGCTTGAAGCTCATTGGCATCAATAATTAAGAGTAGATTATCCAACTTAAACCGATAGGCTAAGGCTAACGCCTCAAAGTTACTTCCTTCTTGCATCTCACCGTCACCGACAATACACACAACTTTATTACCTTTATTTTGCATTTTAAAAGCTTGAGCCATCCCGACAGAGAGAGGAAGCCCGTGCCCTAACGAACCGGTAGATGCCTCAATCATATACTCTTTATTTTCACTCAAACACCCTTTGAGAGTGGATTTATCAGTATAAAAATTCTCAAGTTCAAAATCGGGGATAAAGCCTAATTCATTCAAAATAACGTAATAAGCATAGGCTCCGTGACCTTTGCTAAAAACCAAACGATCACGACTTTCATTTTTTGGGTTTTTGACATCGTATTTTAAATAGTCTCTAAATAAAACGGTTAGCATTTCCACTGTAGATAGTGCCGGTGCTAAATGTCCTGCACCGCTGGTACACGATAATTTAATCGTTTTTTTCCGTATAGCAGATGAATCTAACATATTAATTTCCCAAACACTCAAACCAATCTTTCGTTGCTTCTTCAATTGAGCTTTCATCCCAAACAGGAGCATCTCGCCATTGCTCAATATTATCAAGCATAATTTTGACACCTTCTTCAATAGTGACTTTCGGTGTCCACCCCAACATTTTTTTAATTTTTGTAATGTCTGCAAAAGTGCTGTCCGGTTCACCCGGCCGCTTCGGTATATGAACTTTTTTTCCACCTAATAATGAAACAAGATAGTTAATACTGTAGGTATTTCCACTTCCGACATTTAAGATTTCTTGAACAATATTTGAAATAGCTGCACTGTAGCAAGCGTCAACGATATCGGTAACGTAGGTGAAATCTCTGGTTTGCTCACCGTCACCAACGACGGTCAAGGGTTTATTGTTTAATAATTGAGCTAGGAAAACTCCAAAAACTGCTCCGTATGTTCCACTGGTTCTGTGTCTTATTCCGTACACATTAAAAAAGCGCATAGATACGACCGGCATATTATAGACATGTCCCCAGTGAAGGACATATTGCTCACCCACTGTTTTTGTATGTGCATAAGGGTATTCAGGCTGTATAGGAGATGTTTCCGGTGTAGGGTAGGTATCAGGAATGCCATAGCATGATGAGGATGCTGCATATACAAATTTTTTTAAGTTTTGAGATTTTCGTGCTGCCTCTAAAACATTAATGGTTCCATCCACATTTGCTTTGTGGTATTTTAAGGGATTATTGATAGAAGGGACAATATCGGCTAGTGCGGCATAATGAAAAACATATTCAACATCGGTGAAATAGTGGTCAATATTTTGAGTGTAATCTCCGATATCAACATTGACAAATTTAACTTTCCCTTTGTGATGTGCAATATTTTCCAATCGACCGTTGGCTAAATTATCTAAAACAGTTACTTCATAACCGTTATTCACTAAAAGATCTACCATATGTGAGCCTATAAATCCAGCACCACCGGTTACAATAGCTTTCAAAAAAATCCTTTAAATGAAATTAACGTGTGCGTTTGGATGTTTCAAATCCCATAAATAACGGTTAATTGAATCCATCCGACAATTGGTTCGGCATTGTGAAATATCTAGCTCATTCTTAATAAAGTTTAAGTTGGCTTTTCGTTTATCGCTTTCCCAAATATCTTTGAATGTAGAGTCATTGATATTACCATAGCAAAATTTATCTTGAGCTAAATAACAGCTGCATCCATAAAAATTACCGTCTGTTGAAACATAGCCCCAGAAAAATGGCGTTGAGTAACATTTACTATAGCTTGGGGCGGCTTCTTCTACTTTTTTCATGGTCTCAGATCGGAAGACAACGTTAAAATTTTCATCATTAAGAGTTTGAAGCTCTTTTTCAAGCTCTAACATTCCAGAATAGGTTAATCCCTCGTATTGTTTGGTGACACTAAAGAGATGTTGAGAATAAGGTTTGATAACAATATAGTCCATACCGATCTCTTTCATTGTTTTTGCCAATAAAAACATTTCATGGTGGTTTTCAGGAAGAAGGAGTGCTTGTGCGCCGAGTGTGCAGGTTAATTGTTTTAATTTTCGGACTTCAACCGCAAGTGCGAGGTTTTTTAGAAGCAAATCAAAGTCGGCTTCTTTTGTTTGATGGATTGCCGCATACGTTGAAGCTGTTCCTGCGTTAACGCTCACTTTAATCCAACTTGAATAGGTCAAATAGGTCTCGATCCCTTTCGGATTGACAGGAATGAAATTGGTTGTAATCGAAACATCGATACCTGATTTTTTGGTATGCTCAACAATTTCGGGGAGATCTTTATGTAATAGAGGTTCACCTTCTCCAGCATACATGATACTTTTTACCCCTAATTGACCCATCTCGGTAAGACGTTCTTTAAAAATAGCGGTATCTAATTTAATATTTTGATATCCCATGTAGTCAACACCGCAGAAAGTACATCGGTGATTACACCCGCCATAAGGGGACACTTCAACATAGATCGGATAAACTTTTTTCTCTTTTTCCCAATCATCTTTTGCCTCGAGCCATTGAGAGACTCGTTCAGGGTGGAAGATTAGTTTATGACTATCAATTTTATATTTATCAGACATTTTTACTACTTTCATGAATATAATAAGAATAGATAATATGGTCTAGAATCATATGCATATCTTCAACTAAACCGTATTCACCGCTTGGGGCTTCTATGTGGAAATTGATGTCGCTTAATTTTTTTAAATCTCCACCGTCAAAACCGGTAATACCGATGATTGTTGAACCGATCTCTTGGGCGTATTCAACTGCTTTAACGATATTGGGAGAATTACCGCTGCATGAGATCGCTATGATAAGATCTTCAGGTTTCAAAAGTCCTTCCAATTGCATATAAAAAATATTCTCATATCCAATATCATTTGCGATAGCAGTCGTAACTGCAACATTGTCAGCTAAGCTGATGACATCGAAGTTTTTGATACTTCTTCGTCGTAAACCTGCCCCTAAATCATTTACCATATGAGAAGCGGTAGCAGCACTTCCTCCATTCCCCATAATGTAAATTCTTGATTTGTTTACGATGGTTTTTTCTAAACATTCGACAATTGAATTAACTGTGTTGTGGTCAACTTGATCCAACAAAAGCTTGAGCCTAGTAACATAAGATTTTAAAAAATTATTCATTTAAATCCTCTTCTCATTATTGCTATTCGATATAATATCGTATTTAGCTTACACAAACGAATAGAGAAGAAATTATCATCAATTCCCCAACAAAAACTACATTACTGTCGAATGGAATGGTCGAACTGCAATTGAGGGTTTTGAGGTATTTTTTGATACAATCGGCGATTTAGTTAAACAGCGTAAATGTTGTATTTTAGTATTTGAATTAGTAATGATTTAGAGATTGGGGTTTGGTATTATGAAAAGCTTATGGAATGATACGGAAGCGAAAGCTTTTGCGAGTGATCTTGAACTGCGGGTTTACTCATCACGTTTGTTAGGAAAAAGCAGTGAACTGGTGTTGCATGGCGGTGGAAATACATCGGTAAAATCAACACAAACTAATTTGTTCGGCGAGACGGAAGATATTCTTTATGTCAAAGGGAGCGGCTGGGATTTGGCGACAATTGAAGCGGCAGGTTTCGCCCCTGTAAAAATGGATATGCTTTTGAAACTTGCAGCCTTGAAAACGCTAAGCGATACCGATATGGTTATGTATCAGCGCAGTGCTATGATTGACCCCGGAGCACCGACTCCTTCGATCGAAGCGATTTTACATGCGATTCTACCTTTCAAATATGTTGATCATACCCATGCAGATGCTGTGGTTGCTTTAACAAATACTCCTGAGAGTGAAAAAATAATTCATGAATTGTATGGCGATAGTATCATCATTGTTCCTTACGTAATGCCAGGTTTTATCCTTTCTCAAGAGATCGCCAAAGCAATAGAAGGAAAAGATCTCTCTAAAATCGACGGACTTATTTTGATGCATCATGGTGTATTTAGTTTTGATGACGACGCAAAAGTAAGCTACGAAAAAATGATTAAATTGGTTACGATTGCCGAAGAGTTTAATGCTACTAAAAAACAGTCCTATATGCCTTTTCAAAGTAAGGCGATAATACCGATTGAAATGGCAAAAATACGGGCAAAAGTTTCTGAAGTAGCCGGATGTCCGATGATCGCACGATTGGATAAAGGGGAACTTAGTCGAGCTTTTATTGCACACAAAGATGTCGAACGTATAGCTACGACGGGTCCATTAACTCCCGATCATGTTATCCGTACGAAAAAAAATGGTGTGATCATCACTGAACCCAAAGATATTGAAACGTATGCCGCAGAGTATCGTAGCTATTTTGATCGACACAATGATGGGAAATTGACTATGCTAAATCCATCTCCGATGTGGGGAGTTTGGAAGGAGGTTGGCACCCTTTCATTCGGAGCGAATGCAAAAGAAGTAGGTATTATCTCTGATATTAAAGAGCATACCTTGGAATCAATTCTGACAGCTGAATCAATTCGACAATATATTGCGCTACCGGAAGCGGAAATATTTAAAATGGAATATTGGGAACTTGAACAGGCTAAATTAAAAAAATCAAGTTCTAAACCTAAATTTCAGGGGAAAATCGCGCTGGTAACCGGAGCCGCTAGCGGTATAGGTAAAGCGTGTGCTTTGGCTTTTGCCGAAGCAGGTGCTGCGGTCATTGCATTGGATATTAATCCGGAAATTACGAAAATGTTTAAAAGTGATTCCATCTTAGGGATTGAATGTGATTTGACTGATGCAGATCAGATAGATCGAGCGATTGCAGAAGCAGTATTTTATTTCGGTGGAATCGATGTATTGGTGAACAATGCAGGGTTCTTTCCTGAGAATGCTAATATAGAAGATATTGATTCTAAAGTATGGCAAAGAAGTATGGATATTAATCTTACCGCACAGCAGGTGATGACAACAAAAGTCATTCCATTTCTAAAAGAGGGCATCGATCCCGCAATTGTTTTTATTGTCTCCAAAAATGTTCCAGCACCCGGCAAAGGAGCTGGTGCTTATTCGGTAGCAAAAAGTGGAGTGACTCAGTTGGCGCGTATCGCTGCATTGGAGCTCGCACCTAAAATTCGTGTCAATATGCTCCATCCTGATGCTGTATTTGATACTGGACTTTGGACGGAAGAACTGCTGGAAAAACGTGCACATCATTACGGAATGAGTGTTCAAGAGTACAAAACACGTAATTTGCTCAAAGCTGAAATTACATCACGTGATGTTGCTGATCTTGCCGTAGCCATGGCAAGTAATTTATTTGGGGCGGTAACCGGTGCTCAAATTGCTATAGACGGCGGCAGTGACCGTATTATTTAGGGGAAAATATGGAGTATTATGTTTTAGACAATGAAAAAGTAAGAGACTATATAGAAAATACTCCTGAGCTTAAAGCTATTTTAGGAGATGAAACGTTATGTGTAGAAGAGGTAGGTGATGGAAACCTCAATTATGTATATATCATTAAATCTTCTAAAAATAAGCTCATTCTTAAACAAGCGGTTCCTTTTTTACGAATTGCGGGAGAGGGGTGGCCTCTTTCTCGTGAACGGATGAATTATGAGATACGTGCAATGCATTATTATGGGGAGACGGTTCCTTCTGCGATACCACAGGTCTATCACGCAAACGAAGCAATGAGTTTGATGGTGATGTATTTTTTAGATGAGCATTTAATTATGCGTAAAGGGTTAATCAACGGGGTAATATATCCTAAATTTGCCGAACATATTACCGATTTTATGGCAACTACTTTATTTAAGAGTTCTTCTCTTTATCTGAGTGGTGAAGCAAAACGCCGTTTGATGGACCGATTTAATACTAATGTCGAATTATGCAAAATAACTGAAGATTTTGTCTTTACTTTTCCGTTTATGCCGCATCATTCTAATGCTATAAATCCGATGATGGAAGCTGAACACCAACAATTGCAAGAGGATACCGAGTTTAAAACTCAAATGTTAAAACTCAAATATCTCTTTATGACACAAAGTGATGCTTTGCTTCACGGAGATCTTCATACCGGGTCTATTATGCTTAATGCGAAAGAGACTTATATTATTGATCCTGAATTCGCATTTTTTGGACCATTCGGTTTTGATATTGGGGCATTAATTGCAAATTTATTGCAATCGTATGTTTCCCATTTTGAACGTAGCAAAAATAAAGAGTACCAAAAATGGTTGCTTGATACTATCGAAGAAATTTTTGAGAAGTTTGAAATAAAATTTATTAGTCATTGGGACCATACAGATGAGAGCGGATTGCTCGTGGACGGATATGGGAATAAAAAAGTTATTACAGCATTTCAAAAGCAGTTTATGCAGATGATATTTCGTCAATCAGTAGGGTTCGCCGGTGCGAAAATGGCTCGTCGTCTTTTTGGTATTGCCGGAGTGGAAGATATTGAGGGGATAGAAGATATGGAAGCCCGTACAAGGGTTAAAAAACACTCTTTAGCAATTGCAAAACGTTTTGTCAAAGAGTATGAACGAATTGAAAATGTTAAAGAACTTATTAGCATAATTAAAGAGGAAAACAGATGAATGGGAAATATAAATCTTTATGGTTAAATGATTCGGGTGACCTTGAAGTAATTGATCAGACGAAACTTCCTCATGTCGAGACAACGAAGGTACTGAAAACATGTGAGGATGCAACCTTGGCTATTGCTGATATGACTGTTAGGGGAGCAGGGGTGATTGGTTCTGTTGCGGCATTCGGCGTTTATTTGGCGATGCGACAAACTAAAGTATTTAACGGTGAATTTGAAGCTAAAGTAAGAGCGTTAAAAGATGCAAGACCTACGGCTGTTAATCTTCAATGGGCAGTCGATTTGATGCTAGAACGACTACGAATTAGCTCCGGTGATTTGGTGCTAAAAGCTAAAGAAGAGGCAATAAATATTAATAATGTTGAAGCGGAAAAGAGTTATGAAATTGGGCGATTCGGAGCTGATATCATTGAAGAAATAGCCAAACGGGAAAAGCGAAAAGTGAACATATTGACCCATTGTAATGCCGGATGGTTGGCCGTTATTGATATAGGGACTGCACTCGCACCGATTTATGAAGCAAAGAAGCGAGGCATAGATATTCATGTATGGGTAGATGAGACGCGTCCTCGAAATCAGGGGGCAAATCTTACGGCGTGGGAACTGGGGCAAGATGGTGTAGAGCATACGATTATTGCGGATAACACCGGAGGACATTTAATGCAGCACGGTATGGTTGACATGATAATTGTCGGAGCCGACAGAGTGAGCCGACAGGGAGATGTTGCTAATAAAATAGGAACCTATTTGAAAGCATTAGCGGCACATGCCAATAATGTTCCATTTTATGTTGCGTTTCCTACATCAACATTTGACTTTGAAGTGGTAGATGGGGTAAAAGATATCCCTATTGAAACTCGAAGTGAAGATGAGGTTCGTTACATGTATGGGTTACATGAAAATGGAAATATTGAAAAAGTATTGATAACACCAAAAGATTCACATGCACTAAACTACGGCTTTGATGTCACACCAAACCGTTATATTACAGGGTTAATTACCGAAAGAGGAATTATTGACCCCGAGTTGTCAAAAATCGAAGAAGTCTTCAAAGATTTATTGTAATTTACAGTTTGGTTAAGATTATAAAGTGAACCCATCATCCACAATGATGTTTTGACCGTTGACGTATCGGCTCATGTCGCTGAGCAGATAGATGAGGGTTCCTTGCAAATCGCTTTTATCGAGCATCCCTTTATTAAGACACAGTGCTTTATAGTTTTCGAGGAAAGCCTCCGGTTGGTGATCAAAAATACCACCTGGGCTTAATGCATTAACACGGATATTTAATCCTTTAAAGTATTTTGCCATATATTGGGTTAAATGGAGTAACGCCGATTTGATCGCTGCATACTCAACTGGCATACTCATCGGAGTATTATTGTAGACTTCAAATTTCGGGGCAATGACACCGTAAATAGAGGAGATATTGATGATGTTTCCAAAGCCTTGTTTTTGGAAATAGAGGGCGAACTGTTGACTCGCTAAAAAATAGCCGCCGAGATTGAGGTTGAGATTTTCGCAAAAATCGGCGTATTCAACCTCAAAAAAGTGTTTCCCGTAGTTTTTATTGCGCGGATAGGCGTTGTTAACCAATGCATCGATTTTGCCGTAGGTGTCGTGTAGATACGCTATCGCGGTATTGAGAGACTCTTTGGAGGTGATGTCTAATGTCACAAAATCGATAGCATTGGTTTGTAATTCTAGTGATAGCTGCTCTTTTACACTGTTACCGATTTGTTCATTAATATCTGCGATGATCGCGATACCGTTATTGGCGACGACGGCTTTCACAAACTCTTTTCCGATCAGTCCCGCTCCGCCGGTAATGACGACTACATGGTCTTTAATCATTTTGTTTCCTCATCAAAAATTCGACAAATTCAAAATCGAGTTCCGTATCGATATCGATCGAGCGCTCTTCCGGCATAACATAGAGTCCTGTTTTTTCGAGAAAAAGGGTGTTCTCATTCAAAATGACATCCCGCTTCCAAATGTAAATTGATGCGTTCATATCGTAGCTTTTGGGGGCGTCTTGGCGGCGTACGACACCCTCGGAGAGCTTTTTCGATAACGCTACCTTTCCTGAAGCATCTACCTCGACGAGATTAAAATAGGGGCTTCGACGTGAGGGCATGGCGGTGATGAGATTATCGTTATCGTCTCTTAGAAACTGTCCGTATGAATCAATAATATCCTGAACGCTTCGAAGCGGTGCGGTAGCATCCAGATCGATCAGAGTATCAAACGTGCACTGATACTGCTCTTCAGATCGGATAAAAGCATCACGGATAACGTCCAATTTCCCGGCGGTATCGGAGGCCATTTCAGGAGAGCGTTTGAAAAAGACTTCAGCGCCGTATCCCTGAGCGGTGGTTGCTATGAGATCGGAGTCGGTGCTGATGACGATGTGTTCAAACAGCCCTGACTGTTTCGCTTGCTCGATAGTGTAGGCGATGAGGGGTTTGCCGCCCAGGAGTTTGATATTTTTGTTTTTAACCCCTTTTGATCCGCCGCGTGCGCATATCGTACATAAAACTTTAGCCATGATGGTGTTCCTGAATATCGGTGATGGTTTTCATGACACTTAGCCCTTCGCTCAGTGTGCATAGATCGGTTTTGTCGCCTAGTGCAGAGCGGTGCATTTGGATAAAGAGATCATTGCGTTCAAACGGCTCTAGTGTGATCGTTTCGATTTCCCCATCAAGGGTTCCGATTCTTAAGGTGTTTGCAATCAAATCGGCGATGAGGGTTTGGGTATTTGCATGGATAACGATCTCGCGAAGGGGAATTTTACTGATGTAATCCAAAGAGATAGTTATGAGTGTTTTAGCGGGAGTTTGCGCCGTTATAACGGTTATATCATCGGAATCGATCTCTAAATCGGAAATTTTGCTTTGATACGCACTCAGAAGGGAGAGCGGACCAAAGAGCCACTGGGCATAATCGATTTCGTGGCTCAGATCGAGCAGCACGCCGCCGCCTTGTTCTTTGGATGCGCTGTAGAGGGTACGATAATCTCTCTGCGGTCTCCATGAGGGGAGGTAGGAACCTGATTTGATGGATACGGCTATCGGGGTTTCGGTGCCCAAGAGGGATTTGATCCGCTCAAAAATCGGATGAAAACGCAACACGTAACCGACATAAATAGCGTTACTCGGGAGTTCGGTGTTTTGGTATTTATCAAAAAGGGGTTTTTCGCATAAAATCGTTTTATTTTTGACGTGCGTATCGAGATAGAGGAGCTGGGAAAGGTGTTTATTTGTTTCCGATGCAATCACGAAATAGTCATAGGTAGCAATATCCGAAACCGATTCTAAGGTTGTAAATGTCGTTGTCATATGAAGTGTTTGGGAGGTGACGACATGGATATCTTCAAAAACACCCATCGAGGAGAGGACATCATAGTGTCGTTGACCGATAGAACCGTATCCGATAATGAGCACTTTCACTGAAATACACCCGCATACTCTTGATTGGCACGTTCATACTCCTCCATCTGACCGATATCGAGCCAATATTCCCGTATCGGGAATGAGAGGGCTTTTTGGTTTTGTTGAATGAGAGCTTCAAACAAAGAGGGCATATCGTAAAATTGATTTTTCGGGATGTATCGGATAACGTCGGGATTGAGCATATAGATTCCGGCACTCACAAAAAATTTATGAACCGGTTTTTCTTGAATCGAGAGGATTGTATTCCCCTCCATATTCACCACTCCATAAGGGACTTGGAAATCGTATTCGCGGACACACATCGTTGCCATTGCATTTTGGGTGAGATGATAATTGCACAGATGATCAAAATTGATATTAGTGAGCAAATCGCCGTTCATAACGAAAAAAGGCTCATTCGGGAGGGTTTTAAGTAGGCTGAGTGCCCCTGCCGTTCCCATTCGCTCCTCTTCAAAGATATAGGTGATATTCACCCCAAAGGCGCTTCCGTCCCCGAAATAGTCTTGGATGATGTGCGATTTATAGTTGACGCATAGGACGAGCTCATTAAACCCGTATTCGGAAAATTTTTCCACAATGGTTTGCAGTATCGGTTTATTCCCGACTTTGAGCATCGGTTTAGGGGTCTCTTCGGTCAGAGGTCGAAGGCGGCTTCCCAATCCTCCCACCATCAGTACGACCATATTGGGTTTGGTTGCGGGTTTGATGAGGTCATTGAGCTCTTGTATCCCTAAAACACGGTATTCTTCATCGACGATCGGAATTTGATGTAGTTTTTTAGCGAGCGCTTTTTGGAGAATCTCCTCTTTGGTATCACGGAGCGTTGCTACGGTCGGGGTGGTGTGGAGTATCGTTTCAACACTATCTTCAAGATGCAGATTGTTCAACAGCCCACGACGTATATCTCCATCAGTGAGTGTTCCTAAAAGTGTCCCCTCTGAATCGACGACAACCGCCATTTGCATCGCACCGTTGTTGATGATTTGCAAAGCGTCTCGGATGGTAGAGGTTAGCGAGAGTTTAATGGCATCTATCGGTTTCATCGGGGTCCTCTATCATAAAACGATTTTTTCAGCAGATCACTCAGAGCGGTGTTTTTGAGCAAGTGAATGATTTTCTCAACCGCGCCCCCCTCGCCGTAAGGGTTTTGGACTGTGGAGAGTTGCTGTTGAAACTCAGCGGTATAGAGTTTCGTTAAACTCTCACAGATCGCTTCTTGTATCGGTTCACAGTCGATTACATTGAGGGCTTTTAGCCGCCCCTTTTGACGATCTCCGATATTGATCGTACCGATATGAAAGCTCGGCGCTTCGAGCAGACCGCTGGAGCTGTTTCCGACCACCGCATCGACAAATTGTAATGCACTCAAATAACGCAGCTGCCCCATGGAGACGAATGCGACGGCTTTAGTGTTATGTGAGACGTAGGTATCGATCATTGTGTTGATAATCCGCCCGTCCGTATCGCTGTTGGCTTTGGTAAAGATGATATGGGTATCTTCGAGGGTATCCAGCGCATTTAACAACGCTTGAAACTGCTCGGCTGCCGTATGGCTTTCCAAGGTAACAGGGTGAAAAGTAACGAGGAGATTTTTGGTTCCGAAGGTAAAGTTGATACTCTTCTCCAATTCGGATTTCTCCAAGAGGGTGATCCTTTTGATCGCATCGATCCCCATCCCTCCGACATTAAAGACTCTATCGGGATGCTCTCCGAGTTGAATGACCCGATCACGGTATTCTTCGGCGGCGGTAAAATGGAGATGCGCCATTTTGGTGATGCTATGGCGGATCGATTCATCGAACGCCCCCTCTGTTGTTTCCCCTCCGTGCAGATGAGCGATAGGGATACGTGCGATCATCGCAGCACTCGCGGCACTGAATATCTCGTATCGATCCCCAAGGACAACGACAA
>Ga0209467_1000842_pt1 | contig 33349 bp, 34 predicted proteins | sample Higcelwee11metaG_FD_187175 | JGI IMG/M metagenome (GOLD analysis project Ga0209467, IMG submission 187175) | Freshwater pond sediment microbial communities from the University of Edinburgh, under environmental carbon perturbations - High... | ecosystem: Environmental > Aquatic > Freshwater >... | reverse complement strand
GATTTCGATAATCTTACCAGACATAAGTCCTCCTTCTGACTTTTGATTTTGTTGTTATTATTAAATCGTCAGTTCGAGGACTTATTTCTTTTAATTTTTAATTTTGCGAAAGATTTTATACACTACCTGCGCAATGTGGCGAAGCCCAAGCCTGTACTCCGGCGCAGCGTTGTAAGCGTTGTTATGTTTAGTGCACAACTATACCGGGATAATTATTTTATTACTATATTACTTTTTAAAGCAATGGTAATCCTGCAAGCAATCCTTGAAAAGCTGCATTGGAAACAATACCAAGCAAAATGGTCTTAATTGTATCTAACGAAGCATGCATAAATTGCATTTTTGGATTCCTTGTTGAAAGTAACGATTTTATTGTTTCAATTTCATCATTTAATTCTTGGTTGTTTAATTGTTCTTCTTGAATTACTTCCTCTAAATTATTTATCCATTTTTTAATTTCTTCAAGCTTATTAATATTAGTTGTTGTAGATTGTGTGGAATTTGAATTTCCCACTTGCAATGGTGCCGAATTATTCCCATGAATATTTACCGTATTTTGTATATAATTAACCGCTGGAAAATAAGTTGTTTCTTGTTCTGGGTGTGATAACGCATTTTCAATTTCTAGAATTCCATTATGTGTTATGCGTATTATTCCACCAAGGGCTGCAATTTCTAAGAGTCCCTCATCAGATAAATAACTGGTAATATCTCTAGAAGTTGCGCTGTTATAACCAAGTTTTTCTCCTAATTCTTTCGCATTAACAAGAGTACTTTTTGAACCTGCAACTTCGGTATACAGTTCATTAAGAAATTTGTATCTTGCAGCTTTTTTTTCTTTAATATCCATGTTTTGTATTTCTCCTTCTGGATTGTTCCAGTAGATAATTTCTTCAGCTGATTTTGTTGGCCATATAAAAAGGGAATTTTCACTAGCGTCGATAAAGCCATTTTCTTCAGCAAATTTAATTGCTTTTTCTATTCTCACTTTTTCATTATTTAGCATTTTATTAATATCAGAAATAAATACTACAGATCTAATAGAATTATTTTTTGTAGCATTTCTTTTTTTAAATAAATATAAAATTGCTAAATCTTCTTCTGTATATTTCTTCATTTTATCTCCATGTAAAATTCAGTAGGGCATTACACATAACGAACGGCTGTAAACGAAGTTTTCGCACAGCGAAAATTTGGTTTTAGCCCGAGCACCGCTCGCAACGTAGTGAGTACAGAGCGCAGCGCTTACACTCAGTTATATGCTGAAAAGCTAGAGCATTATTTCTTTATTTTAAATGATTTGGTTATTAATTCAAACATTTCTTTTGAATTATTTATAGAGCATAATTCATTATCAGAGACAAAAAGAATTAATGTCTCAAAAATGATTTTTTTCAAAGAAATCATATCATCTTCATTAACCAAAGCAAATTCTTCTTCACTAGGAATTATTCCATGTTGAATATTGTTTCTACATCTAGTATATATTTCTTGAAGGCCTGTAGCATTTTTATTGCCAGATTTAAAGAAATTCTGCTGAGTTTTCACACTAAATAGATAATTAATAAATTGATTAATGCCATTTATATTAATATCTGTATCATTATCTACGCGAAAAATGTGGTTTAATAAAATAAAATAATTCGTCATTCTATTTGATGCATTTGTATCATTAACTATGTGAAAAATACATTCTAATGATTTACATATTTTCTTTTCTAACGGAGTACGATTATTTTCATCTTTCGAGAGTAATGCTATCCAATTATCATGGTTGTTTAACTTATTTTTATTTAAGTAAAAAGAAAAATCATGTCGAATTAAATCTGTATTTTTTAATTTGTAACCATCTGCTTCTTTTGAATAGTGTACAACTAACCCTTCGTCTAAAGTCCATATTTTCTCATTACTAATAACAATTTTACTTTCATTCAAAACCCACTCATTTTGTTCGAGATAATTTAAAATGAAAATAAAGCCAATTGTTTCTTTTAGGTATTTCAAGGATAGAGAATTATTTCCAAGCATGTGCGTAGCAGAATCTGTGACTATAATCTTTGCAAATATATCATTCTTAAATATAGGACTTATACTAAATTCATCATTAAGACTATTCTTTCCAACGAAAGTAACCTTTCCGATTCTAATATCTTCTTCAATAGAGAGACCATATATGGGATAAATGAAGGTCTCTGAGTTATCTCTTTTATGAATTGAAAGCTTTGTAGAACTCTTATTTTGAAAGAAAAAATCCATTATCATTAAAGACCTCTGAATGAAATTACATTTTATGAAATCAACAAATCGCTTTTTTTTCACAGAACGAACACGACTAAATGACATTTTTTTCGCAGCGCAATGCGCCGAAGGCCGAGCGCGGCATCGCTACGCGAAGTCAATAGCCGATGTTAGACGCAGTATCGCTATTACTGTATGAACATTTTTCTAATACTTCAATTTTACCTTCAAATAAAGCCTCTACTTGCTCATTATTTTTTCCATCAGTTCCAGCCCAATATTTAAATGCATGACTTCTTATTTTATCATGTTCAACAATTTCATCGAACAAATGCATCTGATCCGTTTTATGTAAAATCCCGTTCAATTTTACTTTAAAAAGCGATAAATTAGGACCTAATACCTTTTTCCAATAATCAATAGCATCTTCTTCTAAAACCCATATGCAACTTTTTCGCGAAGGTAATTCAGGATCAATAGAAATTCTAACTTCTTCAAAAATTACTTCCCTAATAAACATTCCACACTCACTGAACACAGTTAAAGAGTAATCTAGATAATTGTAAAAATCTTGAAGAGTAAGGGATTGTAATATTTCGATCATTTTTTTTGATGCTATTTTTGCACAATGTGGGACTCCCTTTATGGAAAATACGGGAACTTTAGTATCATAGTGTTTAATAAAATCATTTTTCATGGTTTTATCAATGATGAAGGAATTACCCACCGTCCATTTTTCATCCCAATCATTGTTTCTATGAAAATGATAAAAAATCTCATTTTGAATGATCATGAAAAGTTTCCCCCCCCCTTCTTGTTTAGAATTTAAATGTTCATAAACAGCCCTACGATATTGCATCTAACTACATATATACGCCCGGAATATTAAGCCCCTATTTATCGCGATATATGCCCTGCATAAAATAATCCAATCAGGCGTAATATATGAAACTCATAAATCATCAAACGGACTGCGGACATTTTGTAAAGAATACATTTCCGAAAAGAAACACCTCAAAACTGTGACTGCCGCATGAAGATGAAATTATTAAGAACATTTGAAACTGACTTAGACAGAACAGGTTTGTTAGCTTCGGGATAGTCGTGTATCATCGGTAATCCGTCATTGACGCGCTGGACATTTACGCTGATGAAGGCGTTATAGGCGAAAAGATTTCTGCTGAGAGCAATTTCCTGCCAACTCGACTTTTCTGCTTTGGAAAGACTCTTCCAGAGAGCAACGGCGCGCGCGAAATGACCCTGAGACACTCTCTGCGCGTCATTAAACTGCCGTTTTTTGGTGCTTTTTCTGCGGATAACGGGCTTACCGCGGTAAGAAGTGAAGATCAGGTTGCTGATGCTTCCTCTGACGCTCACAAATATCGGATTAAGAGTATATAATGCCAATAATTGCTCCTTCCATACCTATAATATACAATAAATAATAAAATAGTCAAATTGTTTAAGTAATATTTTGCTTTAATTCTTAAGATATCTCGGTATCTGACGAAAATGTTGCGTTCTCCTGCTGGGAACTAAAGCTCCCCACGCAGGCTAGCTTTCCGCATCCATGCGGAAAGTACTTGAATCCGTTCTAGCTTCTATCTCGCTTCTATATAGCTCCTATGTAGCAGGCTTGATGATTTATCGGGAAAATCTCCCTGAAAAGCAAAAAAAGAATGAGAGAAAAAGCCTCAAAACGTCTGTCGAAGACAGACACCAAATAAGCGGAGCTTTCGCAATCCGCTGAAAGCGGTGCGAAAATCGTAGCGAAAAAAGCCGGGATGGGATTGCAAAAGGGTAAGGGCTGGCGACTGAAGCCCTTACCCTTTTGATATTCTTGCATGATCCATGCAGACAATGAATTCTTAAGGCGAAGCCTTATGTTGTATTCCGACACTCGGAACAATCGCTATGGTCTACGACCATCTCGCGGGCAAGCTTTCCGCATCCGTGAGATAGAGAGCTAATAGTTTCATATAATTATTGCTTTGTCTCAGCAGACCTCGTGTCTGCTTCGATAATAGCTTTAAAGTAATTACACACCACAAACTCTGAGGTAACGCTTGCGTTGTCCCGCTAAGAGCTAAAGCTCTTCACGCGGGCTAGCTTTCTACATCCATGAGATAGAGAGCTAATAGTTTCATATAATTATTGCTTTGTCTCCGCTGTCATCCTGACAGCTCCGAATGAAACTATATAATAATTTCACGCCACAAACTCCGTGGTAACGCTTGCGTTGTCCCGCTGAAGACTTCGTCTTCCTCGCGGGTAATCTTTCCGCATCCATGCGGAAAGTGCTTGACTTCTTCTTAACATATACTTAAGTGGCTGTAGTATATATTATGAAGTATAAATTTGGTGAAAAAATTCGTTCGGTTCGCGAACGCAAGGGAATTACGATGAAAGAGGTCGCCGAGAAATGTGGTGTTACCGAATCTCTTATTTCCCAAATTGAAAGAAACAAGGTTTCTCCGGCTATTGAAACTCTACTTTCTATTGTCGATGTTATGGATATTGATATTGAATATCTTTTCGGCGATTTTAAAAAGAATAAGCAGGTAGATATTGTTAAAAAAAATGAACGTAACATGTTTTCTTCTCACGGTGTTGTTTATGAACAGCTTTCAAGTGCGTGGAAGAATCTTGAGCATGGTATCGAAGCTTATTATCTCGAAATAGATTCGGGCTCAGAAAAAGGTTCTGAAGAATACGGTCATATTGGAATGGAAATGGGTATTATTCTTCAGGGAAAGGGTGAATTGAAATACGGTACAGAAACTTATGCTCTAGAAAGCGGTGACAGTATTTCTTTTTCATCTGATATTCCGCATGTATTGAGAAATAGCGGAGGCAGTAAACTTAAGGCATACTGGGTTGTTACTCCGCCTAAAGGTTTTTTTAAGGAGATCTAAATGTTTCACAGGTTTTCAGTAAAAGAATTTGTGTTTCTTTTGATATTGCTTACGGCGGATTATTTTTACATAACCACTCAGCATTACTGGGTGAATTCTATGAGTCTCAGATTTATTAATCTTTTTGCGGCTGTATTTGTATCTCTATTTGTTTATTTCGTTATTTTGAAACCTAAAAGTCCCTATGCTTTGGCATTAAGTCTTTTGGTTGTTATGGCTGTTCTTACGATAGCAATTACAATAATTCTTCATGTAGGAATAAGAAAAGATTTGTCGGTTAAGCAGGTATATATTTTTCTTGTTCTGATGTCGTCTGTATTTTTTACAGCCGGAATTTACTCGCTGATTAAAAGTTTTAGAAAGAAAAGATGACCTCCGGAAAAGGCGGTTATTTATAAATATGATTAAGGAGAAGGTTATGGGAAAAACATTAGCGGAAAAAATATTTGATTCGCATATTGCGGACAAACCTTTCGAGGGAACTTATGTTCTCAAACTAGATGCGGTTTTCTGTCATGAAATTACCACGCCTATCGCGATTAACGATCTTGTTTCGCGCGGCATGGACAGAGTTTTTGATCCGTCAAAAATTAAAGCTGTAATTGATCACGTTACTCCTGCGAAAGATTCGAAGACTGCAGAACAGGGTAAAATTATGCGTGATTGGGCGCGCCGTCATAATATCAAGGATTTCTTTGATGTAGGAAAAAACGGTGTGTGTCATGCTCTTTTTCCTGAGCAGGGTTTTGTCCGTCCGGGATACACAATAATCATGGGAGATTCTCATACATGTACACATGGCGCTTTCGGCGCGTTTGCGGCAGGTGTTGGAACTACTGATCTTGAAGTAGGAATATTGAAGGGTGTTTGTTCTTTCAAATATCCATCTACAATAAAATTTGTTCTTAAAGGTAAGCTTCAGAAAGGAGTTTATGCGAAAGATGCGATTCTTTACGTTATATCGCAGATCGGCGTAAACGGAGCGACTGACAAGGTTATGGAATTTACCGGCGAAATCGTTGATGAAATGAGCATGGAGTCGAGAATGACTCTTTGCAACATGGCGATCGAAGCAGGCGGAACAAGCGGTGTTTGTTATCCTGATATGAAAACTGTTGAATATCTGTGGCCGTTCATTCAGAAAGATTTCAAATCCAAAGAAGAAGCTCTTGCAGAATATTCTAAATGGAAAAGTGATTCTGACGCAAAATTCGAAAAAGTTATTGAATATGATCTTTCTAAGCTTGAGCCGATGGCTACTTTCGGAAACAAACCTGATCAGGTTAAATCTGTTAAAGAGATGGAAGGAACCAAGGTTGACCAGATTTACATAGGTTCATGCACAAACGGCAGAATTGAAGATCTTCGTATTGCGGCTGATATTCTTAAAGGGAAAACTATTTCTCCGAATGTTCGCGGAATTGTTTCTCCTGCGACGCCAAAGATTTTCAAACAGGCAATGGATGAAGGAATTCTTTCTGTTTTTCATGATGCAGGATTTGTTGTTACCAATCCGACATGCGGAGCATGTCTTGGAATGAGTAACGGTGTTCTTGCTGAAGGTGAAGTTTGTGCTTCAACTACAAACAGAAATTTTTACGGACGTATGGGAAAAGGCGGTACTGTTCATCTTATGAGTCCGGCTTCGGCAGCTGCGACAGCTATCGCAGGACATATTACCAACTCTAAACTTTTTGCCGGGAAATAAGGAGACTGAAATGAAAAATTTTAAAGGTAAAGTTTTATTCTTAAACAGATCTGATATAAACACGGATGAAATTATTCCGGCAAAATATCTTACAGAAATTACAAAGGAAGCTTTGAAACCTTTTACGCTTGAAGATCTTAAACTGGATACTTTTAATCCCAAAACTGATCTTTCGGGTAAAGCTGCAATCATTACGCGTGAAAATTTCGGATGCGGTTCTTCCCGTGAGCATGCTCCCTGGGCGTTAGAAGTAAATGGAATCAATGCCGTGATTGCAGAAAATTTCGCGAGAATATTCAGACAGAATATGTATAACTGCGGAATGCTTGCAATTGAACTTCCGAAAGATAAAATAGAATATCTTTTCAGTAAATATTTGGGAAAAGAAACTGAAATAGATATTGATGTTAATTCCGGAAGCTTTACAATAACTTCAGGCGGAGTCTCAGAAAAAATCAGTTTTGAAATAGACGGATTCAGCAAGGCTCTAGTCGAATCTGAAGGCTGGGTCGGATACGCTGATAAGAAGTACTAAGCTACTTATAGCTGAATAATTAAAAAGCAGGTTATTTGAAAAGTAGCCTGCTTTTTTTTGTTAAAAAGAATTATACTGATAGATCCATTGAAGAAAAAAGAACATACGGGCAGTTAAAATTTCCGGTTTGTTTGGTCTCACTTGAAAATAATAAATCATGGTTAAGAAGCTGATATAAATTTCCTGAAAGCATGCAGTCTTTGATTCTTCCAAGAATTCCATTTTCATCAAAAGAAAAAGCAAGACTTAGATTACATGAAAAATCGCCAGTAATAGTATTGGACTGACCAAGACCGATCATCTGATCAACGAAGATTCCGCTTTTTGCGTTTTTCATTATTTCAGAAAGGCTTGCTTGGCCCGGAGCTATTATTACATTTGAAAAAGAAGGCGAAGGCAGAGAAGAATAACTTCTTGAAGAATTGCCGCTAGGTGAAATACCGAGAAGAGAAGAATATTTTAAGTCAGTGATTATTTCTTTTATAATTCCGGAAGAAATGATGTCTTTATTTCTGGAAGTAATTCCTTCATCATCAATTCCGAAACTATGATATGAGTTATCCAGAAGAGGATTATCTGTTATCGTAAGATTATCCGAAAATAACTTCTCTCCAATTTTTCCGGTAAAAGGAGAAATCTTCTTATAGTGACTTCCCCCTGAAAGCTGATTAAGCAAAATTGAAATAAGTGATGAGAAAGCATGAGGAGTAAAAATAACCGGAACTTTTCCTGAATTAACTTTTGTGTTAGTTTGAGATAATTTATGCATTTTTATTATCTCTGAAAACAGATGATCGTAATTATCTTTTTTTATGGAAGAAACAGCTTCCCAGACAGAAATACGGCTTTTGTCTTCGAGAATTCTTTCTGTGCTGACACTTGCAGAATAAAATGAATACTTTGAAGAATAATCAAGACCCATTGAGTTAACTATGTGTCTTGAACCTTTTCCTGAATTAATTCTTACATCGGAAAGCGCATCATCAAATTGTTCTTTTATATAAGAAATAGTTTTTTCAGCTATTAATATCTCATTATCTTCAGAAATTTCTTCTTCTGAATAAGTTATAGGTTCAATGATATTTTGAGGCAATTCAGGAAGACGAATATTCTGTATTTCGCTGAATTTAGCAAGAGAAACAGCTGTTTGTGCTGTTTCAAGCAGTTTATCTTTGTTGTTGGAAAATGAAAATCCGATTCTTCCGCCAACAGAAACTCTTATCCCGCAGCCTGAAGAAAATTTTTCTGACATGGAATAGAACCGGTTGTTTGCAAAGCTAATTGGAAAAGATTCTGATTCTTCAAAATAGAATTCATACCATTCGGTATTTTCTTTAAGATATTTTTCTGCGGCAATCATTGTTTGCCTCCGATCAGAACATCTTTTACTAAAATATGAGGTCCGCCAAGAGAAACGGGAAGCGGAGATTGTCCTGCTTTTCCACAACCGCCGAGTCCGCCAAAATGCATTTTGTCGTTGGCAATCATTTCAATGTTTTTAAGTGTTTCAAAAACATTACCTGAGAGCATTATGTTTTTCAGCATTTTTACAGGTTTGCCGTTTTTTATCAAATAACCGTATGCCGGTGAAAAAGTGAAAAGTTCAAGATTTGTCATTCCGCCATGATAATCGATTGCATATATTCCGTCTTCAAGCGAATTAAATAAATCTTCTTTAGAGTATTTTCCATTATCAATGTAGGTGTTAGTCATTCTGACTATTGGAGCAAAATATGTCGATAGAGCACGGGCGTTTCCGGTCGGATTTTCATTCATTTTGTGCGCTGTTTCTCTTGAATGAAGTCTACCCGAAAGAAGGCCGTCTTTTATTAAATAATTTTTTGCTGATAATATTCCTTCATCGTCACACGGAATATAACCGGCATAATCTTCAAGAGTTCCGTCATCAACAACATTCAGAGTTTCTTTGCCGAATTCACTTCCGATAGTCATAATGTTTTTCATTCTGTCATCTTCGTAAATCGCATCGGCTTCAGAAAGATGGCCGAATGCTTCATGAATAAAAACTCCTGAAAGTTTTTGATCGCAGATAATATTGTATTTGCCGCCGTCAGCGTTTTCAGCAGAAAGCATTTCAATTGCGGTTTTGACAATTGATTCTGCAGTTTCTTCATGTCCGATTGCTATTTCAAATCCGCCGTATCGGGCGAAGGAATTATGATACGGCTGTATTTCAATTCCGTCTTTTGCTGTAGCAGAAAGAGAAACTCCGCAAAAAGATTTATCATAAAGGATTTCACTGCCTTCAGAGTTTAGATAGAAGTATGTCGAAAGTGAATCTTTATAAATTGAACGGGAAGTCTGAATTTTATCATGATTAAAAAGAATATTGTTATACTTTTCTGCCAGAAGAAACTTATCATCAAATGAAACTGAATCCAATGAAATTTTTGAAGATGTTGTTTTGCTGATTGTTACCGGAGAACTTTTTTGAATATAAGAATTTCCTTGTTGCTTTAACAGTTTTGCTTTTTCAGTCAGTTTTAAAAGATAATAATCAATCTTGTTAAAATCATTAAAAGAAGTGACGAGCCAGTTTCCGTTTTTCAGAACTCTGATTATTCCGCCTGAAGAACTTCCGCTGGATGCAGATTCTGTCTGCTTTCCGGAAATGGATATATAATTAGATTTTTGATCTACGAGACGTATCTCTGAATAATCAAACGGCAGAGAATATAATTTGTTTTTGACAGAGTTTATATCTGTATTTAATAAATTGATCATAAGTATATTGAATAGTCATTATGCAAGTGAAGCATAATTATATCAAGCAGAAGTTGGAGGATACTGATAATGTTTATTGCAGCGGCAATAGGTCTGACAGCGGGCGTTTTCAGCGGTTTACTTGGAATAGGAGGAGGAATTATAATGATTCCGGCTCTTGTTTTTTTTATGGGATACTCTCAGCATTTGGCACAGGGAACTACTCTTGCGGCAATGGTTCTTCCGATTGGACTTCTTGCAGCAGCTGAATATTATAAACAGGGAAATGTGAATATTTCTTCAGCTGTGATAATTGCTGTGTCCTTTGTTTTAGGCGGATTCTTCGGTGCAAAAATTGCTCTTATCGCTAATGCTTCGGTATTAAAGAAAATCTTTGCCGTATTTCTTATCGCAATCGGTATTCGCATGCTTTTATCAAAATAGAATTACCATACCGGACTCATGTAAGGGTACGGATTGACTGCCGTATTGCTCATCCTGATTTCATAATGGCAATGGTTTCCTGTTGAGGAACCTGTTTGTCCGACAAAACCGACAACATCTCCGCGTTCAACCGTCTGATCCTTTGATACATTTAAACGTGAGCAGTGGGCGTATATTGTTTCATAACCATAATCATGTTTAACTCTGATCATGTTTCCGTATCCGCCGGACCAGCCTGCGAAAACAACAATCCCTTTTGCAGTAGCTTTAATTGGTGTTCCGTGATCGGCAGCTATATCTATTCCGTAGTGAAAATCCCTACCGAAACCGAATGGAGAACGTCTCCATCCGAAAAGTGATGTTATATGACCATTATTAGGAAACATTGAAGGAGTACCGTTTGCCACCTTTCTTCTTTCATCAAGAAAGACTTTAACTGTTTTCATTGTATTTGCGGCATTTGAAAGATTTTTTCGAATTTCTTTAAGATCCTTTATCTGTGATGGAACATTTTGATTTTTAACAGAAGTCTGTTCTTCAGGGTCAACAGGAAGAGTCAACCAGATAGATTCAGGATCATCCGTACCGGTTGAAAGAGTATATATTTTTTCAACCTGAGGTTTAATATCATCCATAAGAGATTCTATTTCTGATGATAATTCCTGAAACTTGTGAAGCTGAGCTCTGACATTATTATACTTTTTTATTGATTCCTTTTCTTCATTCTTGATCTGATTATGTTTTATAAACGCCATTAAAGAAGCGCTTACAACGATAAAGAACAATACAATAAAAAAGGAAATGATGAACTTTGATATCTGAAAATTAAAAATCTTTTTCTCATTGTGAGGGATAAACATGATGGTCATTTTCTCATGACCTTTGCGTAAAAAAGCTTCCCATTTCTTTATCAGTTTTCTTGAAAACATAAAATATCTTTCAGAACACTTTTGTTTTGCGGAATTTTTTACCTGTCTTATTTTAGATCTCACAATAATACCCCGTTTACTAATCGGCGAAAAGACCCTATATTATCAACTGTTTTTTTCGGTAAAAGAAACCAGATCTTTTACGCTTCCAGCCGCTAATATCTCTAAATCACCTTTAGTTTCGAAATCATCTTTCTGTGCAAAAGGAACCGAAACTCTGCTGAACCCGTTTCTATAAAGTTCTGAAATACGTCTTTCTATATGAGAAACAGGACGTATTTCTCCTGATAGAGAGATTTCGCCCACAAAACCGGTTTTCTTATCGATTGCTTTATTAAGATAACTAGAAATGATTGAAACGGCAATAGCGGTATCCGAAGCTGTTTCTCCGACTGAAAATCCGCCAGCAAGATTTATGAAAATATCTGATGATGACATTGGAATTTTGAGATATTTTTCTAAAACAGCGGAAATTATTGAAAGCCTGTTCTGGTCAAATCCGTCAGCCATTCTTTTCGGGTTGGAAAAGTTTGTAGGTGTTACAAGAGACTGAACTTCAAATAGAATAATTCGGCTTCCTTCAAGCGCCGCAGATACTGAAGATCCAGGTGATGACAGGTGATTAGGATTTAAAAAAATTGAATTTCGGTCTTCAACCGGTAAAAGACCGCCCGGAGTCATTTTAAATATACCTATTTCATTTACCGAGCCGAAACGGTTTTTGAAAGATTTTAGCAGTCGGTATTCTTTGGTAAAATCGCCTTCAAAATAAAGAACGGTGTCAACAATATGTTCGAGAATTTTAGGTCCGGCAATAGTTCCTTCTTTTGTGATATGACCTACTATGATAAAAGGAGTGTTTGTTTTTTTAGCAGATTCGGTTAAACTTGCTGCTGATTCACGTATTTGAGAGACTGAACCTGGAGCGGACGGATTATTTTCTGTATAGACTGTCTGAATAGAATCTACAACAACAGCTTCAAATTTTTGTGAGTTTAGAATATGTTCAATTGCCTCAACCGATCTTTCTGTTGAAATAAAAACTTTTGATGTGTTGAGTTTAAGCCGATCAGCTCTTTGCTTTATTTGTTCAGGCGATTCTTCACCGGAAATATACAAAGTCTTCAAAGACGAGGCTATCTGGAGAGATAAAGTTGATTTGCCGATTCCAGGCTCTCCGCCGATGAGAATAACTGATCCTTTTACAATTCCGCCACCGCAAACTGCATCAAATTCAGATATGCCTGTTGTTAACCGGGGTGAATCTTTTATCCCGATTTCTGAGAGAGAAAGTATGTGTGTATGCTGACGGGTTTTCTTTTGTGTTGTGTTTTCATTTTCTTCTATAAAAGTATTCCAGTCACCACAAGAAGGGCATTTTCCAAGCCATTTAGGTGATTTCTCACCGCAATTTGAACAAAGAAAAAAGTGATCTTTTTTTGCCATTACTTCTGTTCCTTCCACATGAGAAGAGAAGGATTTTTAGAAAGAATATAGGTAAAATCTTTTGCATAAATCGAAGCATCGCGGAGATTATTATATATTTCTTCATCAGTCATAAGTTTTCCAAGAGTTCCGCGACCATTTTCAAGACGGTAAAGAATTTTGTTCAGACTGTCTGTTGATTCAGAAAGATTTCGTAATGTTATGGTTATATCTTCTTTATTTGTCTGAGATATGTCAGAAAGATTTTTTGTAAGGGTATTCATCTGGCCCATAAAAATCTTAGTCTGAACATTTAGATCGGTCATTGTGGCTTTAGCTGTCGAAACAGTCGAGCGGATATCAGCTCTGTTTTCCTGAGTCATGTTATTAAGATTCTGAACGAACATGCTCGAATTTTGAAAAATATCCGCAAGTACTTGTCCGCCGTCTTTGTCCTGCATAAAACCCTGAAAAACCTGCATCATTCTGTCAAAAGAAGCCGGTTCCATTCCGTATTTCATATCACCGTCTTCGAGAAAAATGTCATTATCACGTAAGGGCGGAATTATAACATTAACGTATTTTTCTCCGATTAGTCCTGTTGTATAAATTGCAAATGTTGAAGAGCGGGGAAGTTTAAATTCATTATTAATCCATAGAATGACTTCTGTTTTTTCGGCAGATTGTTTTATTTCTTTGACTTCGCCGATTTTAATACCGCCTCCGATTTTGACCGGTGCGGCAACTCTGAGATCGCTCAGAAAAGTATAATATATACGAAGATTGTAGCCGTTTCTGTTTATGCTGACTCTGGCCAGCAGTGCTATGACGGCAATAAGCACTGTAAAGCTTAGTGTTACCATCATTCCGACTTTGGATTCGGTGCTGAGTTTCATGAAATACCCCTCTAAAACATGAAAATAACAGCACCGTGATTAAAAAAAGCAATAAGTTTTTTAGAGGTAATTTTTTCAAATAACCTCTAAATTCGTATTATTTAATCTGCCAGTTAATCTTTCTTGTTAGAAACATTGTACCCGCTAGAAGAATAAATAAACCAAATGAACCGAGAAGTAGAGAATATTCCTGCAGCTGAATAAGAATGAAAAGGAAAGAGTATAATATAGTTAAGAAAACACAGATAATCAATGCTCGCTTCTTTTCTCCTAAGACTGATCTGCAGTAAATAGAAATGAGAGAGATTGTTGAAAAGGATGCTATAACATATGATATTCCGAATGACAGATGTTCGCTAAGGGAAAGGAGAAGGAGATAGAATATAGTCAAAGCTCCTCCGACAAGCAGATACTGAAAAGGATGTATCTTTAGATTTGTCAAATTTTCAAATATGAAGAAAACAGCAAAAGTCAGAAAAATAAAAAGAAGGGCATATTTTATTACTCTGTCCGTCTGTTGATATATATTCTGAGAAACGTAGAGCGAAACACCGAATAAATCATCAGATATTTTGCCTCGGTCAATTGAAGTTAATTTTGATGAAATGTTCCATTCAGCTGAAAATCCTTTATCAGTAATTTTTCTATCTACAGGAAGAGTTCCCGTGAAATTTGGATCCGGCCAGTCCGACGTCATTGTTATTTTTGAAGAAGTTTCTCCTTCTTTAAAAAATATTTTTTCGGAACCTCTTACTTTAAAGCGGATTGAACACTTTTTCAGAGGACTTTTTGATTTGATACTCATAAGATCATTATTCCAGACTGATTCAGAGGAGGGTATGTTTTTGTCAGAAAAGTTAATAGTTTCGTCATTAATTTTAACTGATTCTATTTCGATATTCCCATTCTGTGAAAAATTCATTCCTAGAACAAAATTAGTAAAACTCTTTGCATCATCATAATCTGCATCAACAATTATTGTTGAAGTAAAACATGGAATTTTAAAAATGTTCTTTTTTCTGATTTCTGATTTGAGCTCACAGTTAATGTTAACAAATTTTGGAAATAATTTTTTATTTCCTGAAGAAGCATATATTCCTCCGAAAATAAAGTTTCCTCCCCATGTTTTGCCTGCTTCAGTATAAACTTCCTGCTGTCTTTCTTTTCTTTCATTTACTAAAGACTTTACCATTTGAACCGGGATTAAAAGACCCAAGATCATTCCAATAATCATAAGCCCTTTTAAAAACTGATTTTTCATTTATCCTCCATATTCCGGATTATTTCCGGATGGAGATAATGTTGTTTCGGAAAGTGAAAGAAATATGAAAAAAAGGTGAACTGAGTAAGAAAAACAAAAGAATTGACTAAATTTAAATCAGTAATATTTAAAATACAGGAGAAATGAAATGTTAAAATTAAATAAAATTTTTCTAATGACAGTTGCCATACTTTCAACTGTTGTTCTATCTTGTTCTAATTCCTCAGAGCCATTGACATTTGATGATGTAAGTGGTGTCATTATTGATGAAACTCAAGAAGACTGGGGAGCAGTATTATATAATTACAAGTACAGAGTTCAAAATAATGTATGGAACAAAGCAGCTGCTACAGGACCTTATATTCAAAGGGTTTTTACTGAAAAATTGAATGGAAAAGAAGCTCTTGGATGGCAATGGAATTGGCCATCAATTTCAACCAATGTCGTTTCTTATCCTGAGGTTATTTACGGAGATAAAGCATGGGATGATCCTTCAGGAATTTCAACGGAATTTCCTATTACGGCAGAAAGTTCGGATATTGTTGCGAATTTCAATGTTTTAATTTCTGCTGAAGGTATATACAATATGGCCTTTTCAATATGGGGTTATTCTAACTCATCTAATCCTAAAGGATCAATATCTCATGAAATAATGATATGGATAGTAAATGAAGGTATGCTTCCGGCTGGAACAAAGAGTTTTGTTGTTACTGTTAATGGAGTAGTTTTTGATGTCTATGTTCGTGAGAATCACGGAGATGCATCAGGAGGAACTTCTAATACCTGGACATATATTGCATTTTCTCCACGCACTAATTTATTTAATGGTCCTTTAAATATTCATGAGTTTACCGATTTTCTTATTTCAAAAGGAATTCTATCATCGTCGACATATCTTTCAAGTCTTGAGCTTGGAAATGAAGTTGTTGGAGGTAAAGGAACAACTGAAATAGAAAATTATTCGGTGACAGTAACTGAAAGATAAAGTAAGGAAGGAAACATAAAAGAGAGACTTCTTATGAAGTCTCTCTTTTATTATAAAGCTAAGTTATTTAGCCTGGCTGATTGCAACTGCAACCGCTACAGTAGCTCCTACCATTGGGTTATTTCCCATACCGATAAGACCCATCATTTCAACGTGAGCAGGAACTGAAGAAGATCCCGCGAACTGCGCGTCTGAATGCATACGGCCCATAGTATCGGTCATACCATAAGAAGCAGGACCTGCAGCCATGTTGTCAGGGTGAAGAGTTCTTCCTGTTCCGCCACCTGAAGCGACTGAGAAGAATTTTTTGCCTTGTTCAAGACATTCTTTTTTATAAGTTCCTGCAACTGGATGCTGGAATCTTGTAGGATTTGTTGAATTTCCGGTGATGGAAACGTCAACACCTTCTTTGTGCATGATAGCTACACCTTCACGAACGTCATCAGCACCGTAACATCTTACCGCTGCTCTTTCTCCGTTTGAATAAGCTGTTTCTTTTACGATATCAAGCTTTCCTGTGTAGTAATCAAACTTAGTCTGAACATAAGTAAAACCGTTGATTCTGGAAATGATAAATGCGGCGTCTTTTCCAAGACCGTTGAGAATAACTTTCAAAGGAGTTTTTCTAACTCTGTTAGCAGATCTTGCAAGACCTATTGCTCCTTCCGCTGCTGCGAAAGACTCATGACCTGCAAGGAAAGCGAAACATTTAGTTTCTTCTCTGAGAAGCATTGCTGCGAGATTTCCATGTCCGATACCGACTTTTCTGTCATCAGCAACAGAACCAGGGATACAGAAAGACTGAAGTCCTTCTCCGATAGTTTCTGCAGCTGCAGCAGCGTCAGTGATTCCTTTTTTTATAGCGATTGCTGCGCCTGTAATATATGCCCACACAGCATTTTCAAATGCGATAGGCTGAACGCCTTTAACTATTGCAGGTACATCGATGCCTTTTGCATCGCATATAGATTTAGCTTCTTCGAGCGACTTGATTCCGTTTTTACCGAGAGCCGCTTCGATCTGTTTTATTCTTCTGTCATAGCTTTCAAATAATGCAGCCATTTATTCCTCCTTACTCTTCACGCGGATCGATATATTTTTTGGCGTCTGCGAATCTTCCGTATGAGGAAGTTGCTTTTTTGAGCGCCTCGTTTGCGTCAGTTCCTTTTTTGATAGCTTCCATCATTTTGCCGAGATGCACAAATTCGTAACCGATGGATTCGCCTTTCTCATCAAGACCGATTTTAGTAATGTATCCTTCAGCCATTTCGAGGTAACGGGGTCCTTTAGCTTTTGTGCTGAAAATAGTTCCGACCTGGCTTCTGAGGCCTTTTCCAAGATCCTCAAGACCGGCACCTATTGGAAGTCCGCCTTCACTGAAAGCAGTCTGAGTTCTTCCGTAGATAATTTGAAGAAAAAGTTCTCTCATTGCAGTGTTGATAGCGTCACAGACAAGGTCTGTGTTCATAGCTTCAAGAATTGTTTTTCCGGTGAGAATTTCAGCAGCCATCGCAGCAGAATGTGTCATTCCTGAACATCCGAGAGTTTCAACGAGAGCTTCCTCGATGATTCCGTTTTTAACGTTAAGAGTAAGTTTACATGCACCCTGCTGAGGGGCACACCAGCCTACGCCGTGTGTAAGACCGGAAATGTCTTTAATTTCCTTAACCTGATCCCATTTTCCTTCCTGAGGGATGGGAGCCGGACCGTGATTAGGGCCTTTGGCAACACAGGTCATTCTTTCGACTTCGTGTGAGTACTCCATTAGCACAACTCCTTATATATTTTGTAATTCCAAGATAGACCAATAACAGGGTAACTCTTAATGGAGGGCTGTATATGTCAATAAATTTCCTTTGAGATTAATGAAGTGATGGAGTTTGAATGATTACGATTTGTTTAAATAAGCTGGATGAAATATAATTAAAATAGTAATATGACCGTTTTCTCGAAAAACAGTCATATTATTTGGAAAGGCCAAATTATAGAAATCAATTGTTTTTAATAGCGTTTAATATATCATTAAAGTACCATGTCTGGCTTGTTCTATTATAGTAACCATAAAGTTCAGCATAACTGCCTCCTTTAATTTGATAATTTCCATTATCCCAAACTATAGGACACATGCCGTATGAATGAGCTTTTGAAACGTAGTAATTGAAATAATTAACTCGATCTGTTGGATTATTTTTATTAGTTGCGCCGTATTCTCCGATTACAACGGGAATATTCAAAGAAGAGACAAATTTGCTGTTAAGTTGGCTCATGAAAGAATCGATATCAGTTTTGCCTGAATTTGAAAAAGAAGAAGTTCCTGGATTTTCCATTGCAAAATTATAAGGAGTATATGCATGAACAGATAGAATAAGTTTATCGGTTGCTGAGTCCTCAGGCATTTTGAATTTAGAAGATAATGCCGCCCATGGAGAAGCTACATAAGGTGTAATCATTACAAAACGTTCATCATTATTCCCACCTGTCGCACGTATTGTATCAATTGCAAGTTGATTCAATATGTTTATGTTGTTCGCAGCTTCGGAAAGTCTTGCATCTGAATCGTTCCAGTTCCACTCATTTGTGTAACCTGTAAGCCTGGGTTCGTTTAAAAATTCGAAAATAAGATGTTCATCGTAGTTTCGAAACCTGAGTGCTATCTGCTTCCATATTCGGCTTACAAAAGCTTGAGATTTTGCAGAATGGTAATTGCTTGGAAAATACCATTTCTCCGAATTATCGTGATGAATATTGATTATTACGTATAGTCCGGAATCAATTCCGTAATCAACTACTTCCTGAACTCTTTCTATCCATTCGGTATCGATTGTAAAAGCTTCATTCACATGATTATGCCACGATACAGGAATTCTGATAGTTTTCAAACCGGATGCTTCTATTCCTGAGACCATAGCTTGTGTTGTCTTCGGTTGACCCCAATATGTTTCATAATCTGTATTGATATTGACATCCGAATTTGCATCCAGTGTATTTCCGAGATTCCATCCATATTTCATATCGGAAACAAGTGTTTTTGCTGATTGTGTAAAGTTCCCGGCTAAAGGATTTAAAGGAGCTTCATAATAAGATTCTTCCGGAATATCATAAGGTTCTGAGTCAGATGCAGATTCTCCTCCGCAATTAAATGAAAATAAAATGCAAAGATATGCCCAGAATAAAAAGAAGAATTTAAAAATTTTGCCCATAATTGATCTCCGGTATTAATGGAAAAACTAATTATAGGGGTTTATTTGTCAAAACAGAAATTCAAACGCTTATTCATCATGAAAGTGAAGTTTTATTTCTTCATTGTCAAGTTGTTCCATTGAAAAAGTCCCTGCATTAACAGCAGTCATTTGATTTCTAGGAGAAGCTGCCTCAATTTTTTTAAACAGTTTATCACGATCTTTTTCTGAGCAATCAGTACTGAAATAACATTTAAAATTATTAAGGTCATCATGGTCGAACATTATTATAAATGCCGAATGTTCTACAAAAGCTACATCTTCATACGCATGTGTTATTTCAAGACCTAGAGATTCTTCAACTATCTGTTTGACTCTGCCGAGATTCCATAGTTTTTTAATCATACAACCTCTTTTTGAAAAATAATTATCCTGTTACAATCTGCTAATTGATTGGTTAAAAGTCGACAAATGAAATACGGTTTTGATTTCGTAAATGTAAAGATTTCAGAATTTATAAGTAAAAGAGATAGGATAGATATTAGAAATCAAAAAAGACCTATTTCATATTACAGGAGTGTAAAAAGAAAAAAAGATTTGCGAATTTTTAACGGTTTAATTGTATTAAACTTTAAAAGTTTACTTGCCGAGGGAGATTTCAATGATTTACCCAGAAAAAGAAAAGATGTCACTCGAAAAACTGAAAGAACTTCAGCTGGAACGGCTTAAATGGTCGCTCAAGCACGCCTACAGAAATAATCCTGTTTATAGAAAGAAATTTGATGATGCCGGATTTTCTCCGGAATCTTTTTCTTCTTTTGATGATATGAAAAAAGTTCCTTTTCTGTATAAACAGGAAATGAGAGAAGCTTATCCTTACGGATTATTTGCCGTACCAATGAATAAAGTTGTTAGACTGCATTCTTCTTCGGGAACTACTGGAAATGCAACAGTTGTCGGTTATACTAAAAACGATATCGAAGTCTGGGCAGAAGTCTGTGCGAGAAGTCTTTCGGGGATTGGGGCGACTGAAGATGATATTATCCAGGTAGCTTATGGGTACGGTCTCTTTACCGGAGGACTGGGACTTCATTACGGTGCTGAAAAGCTTGGTGCAGCAACTATTCCAATTTCTGGCGGAAATACAGAAAAACAGCTGATGCTGATGAAAGATTTCGGTTCGACACTTCTTGCATGCACACCTTCTTACGCATTGAATATCGCAGATTTTGCGGCAAAAAACGCGCCGGAAATTGATTTTAAAAAGCTGAAACTCCGTAAAGGAATATTCGGAGCTGAGCCATGGACTAACGAGATGCGTTCTGAAATTGAATCGCGTCTGGATATTGACGCTTATGACATCTACGGTTTGAGTGAAGTTATCGGACCGGGTGTTTCATGTGAATGTGAAGCAAAACAGGGAATGCATGTGTTTGAAGATCATTTCTATGTTGAAATAATAAATCCTGAAACAGGAGAAATTCTTCCTGAAGGATCACAGGGAGAAATAGTTTATACCTCCCTTACAAAAGAAGCCTGTCCGGTAATAAGATACCGCTCACGAGACATTACACGTCTTTACCGCGATAATTGTTCATGCGGAAGAGTGTTTACTAAAATGGAAAAAATTACAGGAAGATCGGATGACATGCTTATCATTCGCGGTGTGAATGTGTTTCCTTCACAGATCGAATCGGTTCTTGTCGCCGTTGAAGGGGTTGAGCCTCATTATCAGATTATTGTCGATAGAAAAGGAACTCTTGACGATATCGAAGTAAAAGTTGAAGTGAATGAAAGTATTTTTTCTGACGAAATGAAAGTCATGAGTGAGCTTTCTTCTAAAATTGCTTCAAAGATTAAAACTCATCTTAATATATCGGCAAAGATTACTCTTGTCGAACCTTCTTCTATTGAACGAAGTGTAGGTAAGGCTGTCCGAGTAATTGATAAAAGAAAAAAGTGAGGTAAAAAATGAATATTCAGCAGATATCTGTATTTATTGAAAATAAGCCCGGACGACTTCAGCATGTGCTTGAAGTCTTGAATTCAGGCGGTATTAATATTTTAACTCTCACTATTGCCGAAATAAATGATTTCGGTATCCTCAGAATGATAGTGGATAAACCTAACAAAACGCATGAGATATTACGAAAAGAGAATATTACTTCATCTGTTAATGAAGTTCTCGGAGTCGGAATCGATGATAAGCCGGGCGGACTTCTCAGATTAATCAAATGTTTTGCTGAGAATAAACTCAACATAGAATATATGTATGCTTTTACCCAGAAACAAGGGGATGAAGCGACAATGATTTTCCGTTTTGAGAATATTGAGGCGGCAAAGGATCTTCTTTTAAAAGAAGGATTCAACATAATGAAAAAAATTGATATTATCGGAGATCAGGAATAATGAAAAAAGTCCTTTTAGGAAATGAGGCGATTGCTCGCGGAGCTTATGAAGCAGGATGCAGAGTAGCTGCGGGATATCCGGGCACGCCTTCAACAGAGATACTTGAAGCTATGGCTCATAGCTATCCGGAAGTAAAAAGCCAGTGGTCATGCAATGAAAAGGTAGCATTTGAAGTTGCTGCAGGGGCGGCTATTGCCGGTGCGCGTTCGATGACTACTATGAAGCATGTTGGTCTGAATGTAGCAGCTGATCCGATGTTTACTTTTTCTTATACAGGCGTAACGTCCGGATTTGTTATAATCAACGCTGATGACCCCGGCGCATGGAGTTCGCAGAATGAGCAGGACAACCGCCACTATGCCAGAGCTGCAAAGCTTCCGATGCTCGAACCTAGTGATCCTCATGAAGCATATTCTTTCACCAAGCTGGCATTTGACCTTTCTGAGCAGTTTGACCGTCCGGTCATTGTGAGAACAACTACAAGAATAGCTCATTCTCAGGGAGTTGTTGAAATCGGAGAAAGAAAAGAATCTGAGCTGAAAGAGTTTCCGATTAATCCTCAGAAATATGTAATGATTCCGGCTCATGCACGGCCAAGACATAAGTTTGTTGAAGAACAGCTTGAAAAGATGAGGGAATATTCTTATACTTCAGGGATTAACCGAATTGAAAAAGGAAAAACAAAACGCGGAATTATTACAGCCGGTATTTCCTATGAATATGTAAAAGAAACCTGTCCGGATGACAATATCCTTAAAATCGGAATGATGTGGCCTCTTCCCGATAAGATGATTAAAGAGTTCGCATCGATGAATGATGAACTTTTTGTGGTTGAAGAGCTTGATCCGTTTATTGAAGATTATATAAAAGCGCTTGGAATAAAGGTTACCGGCAAGGAGATAATTCCTCTTTGCGGAGAATTAAATGCCGACATAGTCGATTCAGCCCTAAACGGAAAAAAACATTCAAACAGCATTAATCCTTATGCAGGAACAATTCCAAACCGTCCTCCGTCACTTTGCAAAGGATGCCCTCATGCTCTGGTTTTTAATGCTATCAAAAAGCTCAATTTGATAGTAAACGGGGATATCGGATGTTATACTTTGGGGGTTCTTCCTCCTTATAATGCAATGCATAGCCAGGGTTGTATGGGAGCAAGCGTCAGCATGCATCTTGGTTTTGAAAAAGCATGGGGAAATGCTCTAGCAAGAAAAAGCGTAGCTGTTCTCGGAGATTCAACTTTCATTCATTCTGGAATTACAGGTCTAATAGATATAGTTTATAATGGCGGAACAGGAACGGTTATAATTCTTGATAACCGTACGACCGGAATGACGGGACATCAGGAAAATCCTTCAACAGGAAAGACTCTTCTCGGAGATCCTTCTCCTGAACTGAATTTTGAGGCTCTTTGTCTTGCATGCGGAGTAAAAAGAGTCGTTACCATAGATCCTATTGAAAAGGACAATCTGGAAAGAGTTCTTGCTGAAGAAACGGCCGCAGAAGAGCCTTCAGTTATCATCGTAAAACGCAAGTGCATACTTAAAAAGTGAGGAATGAGTCTATGGAAAAAAATATAATTTTCTGCGGAGTAGGGGGACAGGGAGTAATCCTTGCCAGCAAAGTTCTCATGGAAACTGCTCTTCGCGCGGGTTATGATGTAAAGGAATCGGAAGTTCACGGAATGGCTCAGCGCGGCGGAAGCGTCGAATGCTGTGTCCGCTTCGGTACAAAAATATATTCTCCGCTTATAGCAAAAGGCAAAGCTGACTATGTTGTTAGTCTTGAACTTTTGGAATCACTCAGAAAAATTGAATTCCTTTCTGATGAAGGAACAATGATTGTTAATGACTTTAAGATTGATCCGGTTCCTGTTCAGCAGGGAGTACTGGAGTATCCTCCGGACATCAAAGATTACCTGAATGCAAATGTAAAAAATCTTTTAATTGCAGAGACTGAATCTGTTCTTAAAGAAATAGGAAGTCAGAAAGCTCTTAATATTGTGATGCTTGGAATTCTTTCAAATTATCTTGAGTTCAGTGAAACCGAATGGCTCGAATCTGTGAAAGAATGCGTTAAAGAAAAATTTATTGAGATGAACATTAAAGCTTTTCTTGCCGGAAGAAGTTTGAAAAAATAGGAATTCAGAAAAGCTTTACCTTGTACTTTTCTGCCATTTTCTGAATCTGATCGGAGGAAATTTCATGAATGTTTTTTCCTCCGTGACGGTTTTCTACAGTAAGAACAAATACAGAATATGACATTTCTGATGCCATTTTGAAATAGGGTTCCATTTCCCATTCTGCTGTAAAAGTATTGTGAACAAAAACCTTTTCAAAGCCGGAAGAAAGAGCCTCAAAAGTCATTTTCTCGCAATGTTTATACGCAAGATGATTTGTTTTATAATCAAAAGTATAATTGCCTGTTGAATCGTCAGTAAAAAAATCATCGATTGAAAAGACCGGATATTTGCCGTTTTCAGATAAAATTCGTGCTATTGCTGATTTTCCCGCACCGGGAAGACCCCGAAGTAAAAATAATGATTTATCGAACATGTTTTTCCTGAATTGAATTTAACATTTCTTCTTATAAAAGAACTAATTGTCCATAAAAAAATGCTTGAGTTATTTATCAGTAAGACCGATAAATATTTATGGATATTTCATCAGGAATTTCAAACATATCATTAGGGCAGAACAATAAACTGGTTCTTTGGCCTAATTATCCTTCAAATCCGGTTGATCGAATCCGCGCGGTTGAGAATTACCGTCAGTCTTCACGCGAAATATACAAAGCATCCGCTGAAGAAGAGTCTGAAATCTTAAAATCTCAAAACAACCCCAAAATGTCCATCTATACAGATAAAGCAGGTATCCGTGCGGCATCAGCTGTTCCGGGCGCTTTGTTTGACGCTTTCGCTTAAGGGAAACAAATGAAAATAGAACATATTGCCGTCTGGGCAAACGATATAGAGAAACTAAGAAATTTCTACGTGTCTTATTTTGGTATGATTTCAAATGATATGTATCATAATAAGAATACCGGTTTTAGATCATATTTCTTAAGTTTTCCGGGAGAATCTGCAAGAATAGAAATTATGAGCAGAGATGATGTGAGAGAATCTGCATTAAAAGAAATGCTTGGATTTTCTCATTTTGCTATTTCTGTCGGAAGCAAAGAAAAAGTTGATGAGCTTGCTGTTACTTTGGAAAGAGAAGGTTTTACTATAGCAAGTAGACCAAGAACAACAGGAGACGGTTACTATGAATGTGCAGTTCTTGATCCTGAAGGAAACAAAGTTGAAATAACCGTTTAAAAAACCCCGCATCTGCGGGGTTTTTTATTATCTCTTTATTGTGTTTTCTCTGTCCGGACCGACAGAAATCATTGAAATTTTGATTCCGACGGATTCTTCCAGAAAGTCAATGTATCTTCTTGCTTTTTCAGGAAGATCATTATAGTTTCTGCATTGAGAAATATCCTCTTTCCATCCTTCTACTTCGGTGTAGATCGGTTTGATTTTGTTAAGCAAAAATGACGGAAACATGTCTATTCTGCGGCCGGAATATTCATAGCCTGTTGCTACTTTTATTGTATCAAATCCGCTCAAAACATCAAGCTTAACCAGAACAAGTTCAGTTAGTCCGCATACTCTTTTTGCCTGTTTCATCAATTCGACATCAAACCATCCGCATCTGCGGGGACGACCGGTTGTTGCTCCGTATTCGCCGCCTTTCTCGCGGAGAATGTTTCCTATATCTCCGGTTTCTTCTGTAGGAAAAGGACCTTCTCCTACACGGGTTATATAAGCTTTGCAGATTCCGACAACACGCTCGATCTGAAAAGAATTGATTCCTGAACCAAGCAGAGCTCCTCCGATAGTAGGATTAGAAGAAGTTACAAACGGATATGTTCCGTGGTCTATATCAAGTCCGAAGCCCTGTGCTCCTTCAAGAATGATCTTTTTTCCTTTAGAAGATTCTTCATTAAGGTAATAAGCTGTGTTAATTACCATTCTCTGAACTCTCTGTTTGAAGCGGAGAAGAATATCCATTATTTCATCAACGGAAAATCCTTCTTTGCCATACATTTTTTCAAGTTCGCGGTTTTTTACTTCGAGAACAGATTTAATTTTCTCTTCGAGTTCCTTTTCGTCGAAAATGTCACCGACTCTTATTCCGGTACGGAAACACTTATCAGCATATGCCGGACCGATTCCTCTGCCTGTAGTTCCGATTTTATTGCTTCTCAGTTCTTCTAGTCCTGCATCAAGTGCCTTATGATATGGAAGAATCAAATGTGCCGCATCTGATATGAAAATGCGGTATTCTGCGTCGATACCATGAGACTCAAGATTATCAAGTTCTCTGATAAATTCTTCAGGATCGAGAACTACTCCATTTCCAATAACGCAGATTTTATCTTTATGAAGAATTCCGGAAGGAATAAGATGAAAAACGTACTTTTTTCCATCAACGACTACCGTATGCCCTGCATTGGCTCCACCCTGATAACGGACAATGATATCCGCATCACAGGAAAAATAATCAATCATTTTGGCTTTTCCTTCATCACCCCATTGAGAGCCAATTACAACGGAAACACTCATAAATCCTCCAGGTATCCGGTCATGTCTTTACGGATATCAGCGCTTATAAATAAAAATATCCGGCAGAAAGCCGAAAAACAGCGCAAACATTTAAACTCAGACTATACCCTTTTAGTATCAAGCAAAATTCTCAATAAATGAAATAATATTTTGGTTTTTTTAATAAATTCAAAAAATTGAAATTTATCAAAAGGGTTTATTCTTAATAAGGAAGTTAGAATTTAAACCTTCAATGTCTGTATAACTATAAAGAATCTCAGAAATATTAGCAGTCCTGTCTTAGAAGTCAGGACGACTTATATTAATTCTTATGTATAACTAAGCAAAAAGAAAAACTTTGTCCGGTAATCCCGGAGTTTCAACTTAAGTCATGGAAGGAATAGTGATGAAAAAGATAATAACTATTGTTGGTATATTAATATTAAATACCGAGGTTTTTGCTCAAGCTAAAATGTCATTGAAAGGAATAATCACAGATTCGATGAGCCGCAAGCCGGTTGATATGGCAACAGTAATGGTTCTGGAAATTAAGACCAAGACATATACTGACGAATACGGAAAATATAATGTTACTTTTCCATCTGCCGGAACATATACTATTATTGTTAAAGCAGAAGGAAATCAGATTTATCAGGAAAAGATTGTCATAAGTGCTCCTGAAGAAAGAAATATTGTATTGAAACCACTTAAAGTGCAGGGAGGTGCGATAACAATCAAGGGAGACAGGGATATTCAGAAAATTTCCAGACATTCCCTTTCAAATAAGGAAATAAAGGCTATTCCTGCTGCATTCGGAGATTCGTTGAGTGCTCTGACAGCACTTCCGAATGTTATGAGAACTGATGGAATGTTCGGACCTTTAATTATTCGCGGAGCGAGCCCTGATTATAACGGTTATCTTGTTGATAACATACCTATTTATAATCCTTATCACTTTGGAGGATTACATTCAATAATTAATACGAATATCATAGATGAGATTGATTTGTATTCATCATCTTTTCCTTCTCATTTTGGCAATGCTCAATCAGCTGTAATAAATGTAAATACTGTGGATGAAGTAAAGAAATTCGGAGGATATGCCGACATCTCAATGCTTTACTCTTCTGTTGTTATGAAGGCTCCTCTGAAAGAAAAATACTACGAAGAAGGAATTGAGAAAACAAAGAATAACGGTTATGTAGTTTTTGCTGGAAGAATAGGATATATTTCTCTATTTCTGAAAGCGACTAAAGAGATTTATGAAGCAATGGGAAAGGACGTTCCAAGTGAAGCTCCTCAGTACGGAGATTATCAGATTAAAATAAAAAGAAATATAAACGACAGAAACGCGATAAGTTTTCTTGCTTTTGGATCTTTTGATCAGATGAAATTTGTCTCTGAGGAAGATTCTCTCGCAGCTTCTGATGATCCATATCTTTCGAATATTAAATTCAAAGAATCGACTTTTTCTCATGCACAAGGCTTTACCCACACTTATACTCCTAATGAAGCTGTTCAGAATAAAATATTGCTTTATAATTCGATGATGACTTCAAAAATGTTTTTTGCTATGAGAGAATCGGATGTCAAAGTTCTTCGTGACGGTTTTGAACCTCAGACAAAACCCATAATCGCCGGAATAAAAGAATCTGTAAAAGTTGATCTTATAAAAAATTATCTTCAACTGAAAGCCGGCGGTGAATTTACATATTACTACTTTAGAACAGCAGGAACGAGCTTTGAAGTAAATAAAACATCGGAAGATTTGGGCGATGAAGAATGGCTCAGTCTTGTGCAACTTGGAGACAATATTAAAAATCAAACAGTTTCGGGTTATGCAGAAGCAAAAATAAATTTAGGAGGACTGGAATTCGTTCCTGGAATTCGTACTGAATATTTATTCTTAACAAAAAAAACGCTTGTTGATCCGAGAGGAATGATTGCATATTCTTTTCCATCGGAAACAACTGTATCTTTTGCAGGAGGAAAGTATTCTTACTTCCCTCAGCTTTCATCGTCTTTTTTTCAGTTAATGCCGCATCTTTCAAAAGCAAAATATATTACACCTCAATATTCATATCATTCATCGGCAGGGATTGAACAGAAGGTTTCTAAGAATTTTTCTATTAAGATGGAAGGGTTTTATAATTATTATCTGGATCAGTTGACAGAAGAAAAATGGATAGATGATGAAGGTGTTGAGCATAACTATAAAAATTGTATGAAGATGAAAAGTTTTGGAGCAGAATTTATGCTTAAAAAAGATATTAATGAAAATGAAAACGGATTCTATGGATTCATTAATTACACTTTTGACAAAAGCCAGTATAAGACTGGAGCTAAAAACAACAATGCTCAAATGGTTGAAGATTATGCATCTGAGGGCTTGTATTATGACCCTTCTGAATATAAGAAATGGATAGATTCTCCTTATGATATGAGGCATATTTTGAAAATGGTTCTGGCATATAAATATGAAAGACATACTTTTTCTACAAGGGTTCAATACAATACTTCAAAGCCGTATACTCCGATCAACAGCGGATGGCATGATACGGATTACTCTGATCCGAAAGATCCAAATCATGAAAGATGGGTTCCTCTTTTCGGAACTATAAATTCAAAGAGATATAAGCCAAGTTATCAAATCGATTTGCGGTATGAATACCGTCAGAGATATGAATGGGGGTATTTCTCATGGTATCTGGAATTTATCAATGTTACCGCACAATCTCCTGAAGCAGAAAAATGGGATTACAGATACGGATATAGTAAAAACAATCCGAAAATTAAAAAAGAAGACACGGTTCCTCTTCCGAATTTCGGTGTTGAAATATCATTTTAATAGAGTCAATAGAAAATAATTATATGTCTTATTTGAAAAGTTAGAAGATAAAGAAACCCCGCAATTGCGGGGAATTCTTTCAAAAAGAAGATTTTGAACCTACACCGCCTCTTCCGTGAGCGGGGATAAATTTAAAATCAGGAAACAAATTTTTTAAATACGAACTTACTGAAGAAGCTTCTTCGATGCTTGCGTCAACACCGTGACCCTTAAAGTTAGAACCTGCATCAACAATGTAATACTTTGTTTCTCCATCTTTTCTATAGAACTTGATATTTCCTCCACAGTTAGTCTGACAGGATGGAAGTTCCTTTTTTAATTTTTTATCTGTCTCAACATGAGTCTCTGTTCCGGATGTATAGAAAAGAGCTTTTTTAGATCTTCCTTCAGGAAGGCATGCCATATATGTTATATATTCATTTTCACAAAGCTCTTCAAGCATATTTCTAAAACGGGTTTTGTTTACATCCTCCCATTTTTCGAGTCCGGTATATTTGCCTATGCGGAGTTTCTGCTGAACAGGAACAAAGATGGTGCTCAGCATATTATTCTTTTTCAAAAACAGAATAAACCTTGGTGGAAAAACTGAAGCGGTAAACGAAACTATTTCTTTTCTTTTAGTAGGATTTGCCGTGTACAATGCAGAAGTTTCGATAACAGAAAGAGCATCTTTGCATTCATCGAAAGAAAAATCTGTATCAACGGAATAATATGATTCATTATCAAGAATTTTCATGAATCCCTGTTCTGCGATCATAGTTGAAGCGTTTAAATCAATGATGCTTTCGAGAACAATTTTATCATTATCAGCAGAAAGAACTCTGCCCATGCAAATTGTGTCCTTGTAAACCTTGATGAGAACTTCACCGGCCTTAAAATCTGCGATTTGTTTTTGTGTTAGCAGATTTCTTTTTATCATCTCCTCTAAAAACATTTAGTACCCCCTATGGTTTTTAGAAAAACCAGAAAAAATCGCCGAAGTGTCAAGTTCTGTCAATACAAAAATATGAAAAAGTGAATACCGTCCAACCGGTAAAAATATCATTTGTTAATATTATAAAAGATGTTGCTTTAGCGGAATAATTGGATTATAACAATTTATATTAACTGATTATTTAGAACATATACATAATTTTGTTATCAGTCAAATAGTCATTCGGGAAAACATCAGGAGTTATATAATGTGGAATATGGCATTATCTATTTCTTTGGTAACTATATCCAGTGCAATAGCTCTCATGATGTGGATTATGTCCATTGCGCGAAAAAGTAATACCCTTAAATATTTTTCATTATCCTTTTCTTTTCTATCAATATCTTTTGTTCTTTTTCTGGTACAGGATAGTTATCCTTTATATGGCATTGTCTTTGCTAATTCTATAATGATATTATCTTATATGTTTTTAGCTTTAGGTTCACGAAAATTTTATAACATTTATCCGTTATTATCGGTCAGATTCTATTTCTATTTAATTATTGGAGTATCTCTGTTTGTAATTTTTACATTTTGGATTCCTTCATATCGCGTTAGAGCAATCAGTGCTTCAACATTTATTGCAATATTTTCAGCAGAAAATATTTATTCAATAGTTAAAAATCAATTATCTTCATTATTCCGAAAAAGCTTTAAGTTGCCTATTGTTATAATTATTTCTCTCTTTATTGCTTTTCATATAACCAGAATAATTGTGCTGATTTTGTCTAACGACATTGGTTCATATTTTATGGGAATTCATCCGTATACAACCGCAACTTTTCTAGTTACGCAGTTCTTTACTATTCTTTGGGCTGAATTAATCCTTCTGGCAGATATGGAACAGCTGCTTAGAAGGGTTGAAAAAAAGAAAGAACAGCTTGCGAATATTGCATTTAATGATCAGTTAACCGGAATCAATAACCGCTATGCTCTTGAAGGATTTCTTGATCAGGAGCTTGAAAGACAGGACAGATATCTTGAACCGCTTTCTTTTATTCTGTTAGATATAGATCATTTTAAGCATATTAATGATAAATGGGGACACTCGGCTGGCGATGAAGCTTTAATAGCTTTAGCACAAACCGTTCAAAAACATCTGCGTTTGACAGATAGATTGTTTCGCTGGGGAGGTGAGGAATTTCTAATTATCTGCCCGCATACCGTTTTAAGCGGTGCAGCAGAATTTGCTCAGAAGCTTCGTCAATTAATATCCATTATTGATTTTTCTGTTTCTAAAAATTTACCAAAAAAATTTGAAGGGATTACCTCAAGTTTCGGAGTGATAGAGCGTTTTCCCGGAGAATCTAGAAATGATTGTTTCAGACGTGTAGACAAGGCAATGTATCTAGCTAAAAAAAATGGAAGAAACCGTGTAGAATTAGATAAGAACGACAAAGACAATAAAGGACTTATTAATATAGAATGGCTGGAAGAATGGGATTCCGGTATTTCTCAGATAGATCAGGAGCACAGGGAATTGGTACAAAAAGGAAACCGGCTTATTAATCTTGCTGTAATTCAATCAAAAAAAGAAATACTCTGTCAAGCAATGAGTTCATTGCAGATTCATATAACTAAACATTTTCGAAATGAAGAAAAAATTCTTGAATCAATAAATTATCCGAAGATTTCCGAGCACAAAAAAATTCACAAAAATCTTGAAGAAGAAGGTTCCAAACTTCGTGAAAAACTTGAAAAAGAACAATCTAATTCAATAGAAATATTCCATTTTCTTGTAGATAAAATAATCGTCGGACATTTAAAAGATTCTGATTCTGATTTTTTTCTTTTAGCCAAGGATTATTTAAATGATAAAGTTTTAACTCGCAAGGAATGATTAATTATATGAAATATTCTCGGATCGTCATTTTTCTGTTGTTATCTATTACTTACTTGGATGTAAGTAAATCTGAAATTGGCGGAGAAATACTCAACACTGTTTCAGAACCATGGGAAACTATTTTTTATAGAACCGGCGGAACCCGACATGAAATTTATTCTAAAAAAGACACAAAATTTAAAATCATATTAAACCGCTACCAGAATCCTCTACCGATGATTCAATTTGACTGGAAAGGATATACTGTATGTTATTATGACTATTTTGGAATATCCAGTAAAGGAAAAGAACTTGGGAATATAGTTCAAATACGAAAAAATTTAAAAATATTATATGATATTCGCGGTAACAGTTATTTTCATGGATTTGTTTATGACGTTGATTCATATATAAAAGGAGAAAAAGATCCTTTCGACATTTTCTTTCGGGATGTGACCGGAGATGGAGAGCCTGAACTTTTTATTCATGCTGGAACACGAGGGGCTTATTCTTATTGGACAATTTATATTTTCAGAATGACTGAAAACGGTCCTGAGAATATATTAAAATATTATTCAGGCAGAGCAGGAATACTTCATTCTTCTGAGATGGATAAGGAGTGGGCTTCGCACTGGAACGATCGAGCATGGGACATTATGAATCTTGGGTGTTATGTTCGCGATATTGATAAGAACGGAATACCAGAGATGATTATGGCAAATTCGGTGATTGAACATATTTTGGGACAAACACATGGTCCATATGCGCTTACTATTCTTGAATGGAATGGAAAATGTTTTTTTGATAAGACAAGAAAATTTCCTGAGCTTGCACGAAAAGCTGCATTAGGATATGCTGATGACAGTGTTGATGATAGTTTTCCGCATGATAATGCATATCAGTTTATATCTGATTCTCTTATGCCTTATTACGCAAATATGATTCTTGCCGGACGTGAAAAGAAAGCACGCAAGTGGATCAGAAAGAACGGCAAGGGAGAAATTCTTGAATGGCTTGACGACAAAAAAGAGATTCAAGCGATTCATGATTCTCTAAAATTAAAAGGAATCGGAGAGAAGATGAGAAAAAGAAAAGAGTATGTATATTAATGAAAAACAATTTTGAAGTTGATAGAGATCCTGACGGTAAGACTTTTCTATATATTAATTCTGCCAGATTGGAAGATTGCTTGGATTTTTACAATAATGGAAATTTTTACGGCGTTGGCATAAATTCAATGCGCGGTTTCGCGTTGGATAATTTGAATTTTTTAAAAAAGATTTCTGATATCAAAGGACTTAGTATTGAAGCAGATATTTCAGATATAGACGGATTAAACTATTCCTGCATTCAATGACTAAGCGCAATTATTATAAACTTCTAAAGGCGTTAGAAAACCAAGTGTTTTTCTCGGTCGGTTGTTAAGCTCTTTTTCAACTGTTTTAATTCTCTGATGAGAAATCAAGGCAA